>Ga0194137_10000550_pt1 | contig 24564 bp, 23 predicted proteins | sample TARM_MetaG_T3_14_FD_134025 | JGI IMG/M metagenome (GOLD analysis project Ga0194137, IMG submission 134025) | Freshwater microbial communities from Pennsylvania, USA, analyzing microbe dynamics in response to fracking - TARM_MetaG_T3_14 (version 2) | ecosystem: Environmental > Aquatic >... | reverse complement strand
GGGTAGCGTCCCAGGGCCTCGCGGGCTGGCGCCTCCGCCGAACTGCGGGCCAGCCGAGCGGTGACGCACAGGCCGCGCTGCGGGTGGTTGACGACCTCGATGGCATCGGCCGGCGCGCCGGCCTCCGCGAGGGCTTCGGCCAGCGCATCGGCGGTCTCGCGCTGCTTGAGTTCGGGCTTGAAGATCTTGCCCACGCCCGTCAACGGCAGGGCCGGCAGGATGCGCACGGCCTTGGGCACGGCGGCGCGCTCGGCGATCTCGGCGCGGGCGAAGTCCAGCAGCTCGGCCTCGCTGACACGTGCACCGGGCTTGAGCTGCACATAGGCCACGGGCAGTTCGCCGGCATGGGCGTCGGGCCGCCCGATGGCGGCGGCCCCCTGCACGGCCGGGTGGCGGTACAGGGGACCCTCGATGCTGGCGGGGTCGATGTTGTGGCCGCCGCGGATGATGAGTTCCTTGCGGCGACCGGTCAGGTAGAAGTAGCCGTCGGCGTCCTGGCGGCCGAGGTCGCCGGTGTTGAGCCAGCGCCGGTCGTCGCCGCAATCCACCCACAGGCCGCGGTTGTGGGCCTCGACCTTGTAGCCCCGGCAAACGTTGGGCCCGCTGATGACCAGGGTGCCGACCTCGTCGACGGCGCAGTCGCGAACATAGGCGCCTGACTCATCGAGCACCACGGCCTTCATGGCCTGCAAGGGCAGGCGCAGGCCGATGGAGCCGGTGCGGCGCTCGCCCAGTGGCGGGTTGCAACTGCTGACGCAGGTGCCCTCGGTCAGGCCATAGCCTTCGAGAATCTTGAGCCCGGTGCGCTGCTCGAAGCCGCGCAGCAGCTCCACGGGCAGCGGCGCGGCGCCGCACAGGCCGTACTGCAGCGACCTGAGGTCGAAGCCGTCGACCGGCTCTTGCTGCAAGGCCGCGAAAACCGTCGGCACGGCGCTGAAGAAATGGATGCGATGACGCTCCACCAGGCGCCAGAACCCGGCGATGACGCCATCGCCGCGAAAGCCCTGGGTCGTGCCGAGCAGCACATGGGCACCGCGCGAGAAGGGCAGCAGGCCGGTGACCATGACGCCATTGACGTGGAAAAGCGGCAGGCCGCAGAACAGGTTGCGGCCCGGGCCGATGCCGTCGCCGAGCAGCTGCGCCAGGCTCCAGGCGTTGGCGACCTCGTTGCGATGGGTGCGCATCGCGATCTTCGGCGCACCCGTCGTGCCGCCGGTGCAGAAGTAGGAGGACAGGTCGTCGGGCCGGATGCGCCGGCCGCTGACGAGGCGGTCGTCAGGCTGGCCGCGCAGGCCGGCGGCGAAGTCATGCAGGCCCAGGGCCGCTGGCAGCAGCGGGCGCAGCGCGTCAAGGTCCAGCGCCCGGCCGAGCGGTGCCACCAGCACCAGGTGCTGCAGCGCCGGCAGGTCGGCCAGCAGGGTGGCCAGCGCCGCCTTCTCGCCCGCGGCGGGCGCCAGCGTGACGAGGACGCGGGCTTCGCTGGCAGCCAGCAACTCGGTGATGGCCGCCGGCTTCAGCAGCGGGTTGATAGGGAAGACGATGCCGGCGGCCTGGCCGCCCCAGAGCGTCAGATGGGTCTCGGGCAGATTGGGCAGGGTGAAGGCGACGACGTCGCCGGCGCCCACGCCCAGCGCGTGGAAGAAGTTGGCCGTCGCGGTGATACGCCGCGACAGGCTGGCATAGCTCCAGGTGCAGCGGCTGGCGTGCGGGTCGGCACTGGTCAGCCAGGTCAGGGCGGGCGAGACGGCATGGCGCTCGGCAGCGGCGCGGATCATGGCGTAGCTGCTGTCCGGCAGGGCGCCGTCGAAGCAGGCCTCGATGGACTCGACATCAAGCTGCGAGGCGACGCCATTGACGTTCTGGTGCAGGGGGAGCAATTGCATCGTGGTCTTCCTTGTGTGCGGCGATTCGAACGCCGCAGGCGCACCGGCCCCTGCAATGGGCTGTTGAGCTTTGCGCAACGCCGGCGGTGCTCCACTGACGAGGTCGTTTGAACTCCGCAGCGGCAGCGCCGCGCCGCCCGAGATGTCCTTTGTCGAAGCCCTCACCTGCCGGCGTCCGTGCCGCCCAGCCGATCTCGTCGTCGAAAGCATGACCATGCCGCGGCCGCGCGGCAGCGAGGTGCTCGTCGAGGTGAAGGCCGCCGCAGTCAATCCCATCGACGTGAAGCGAGCTGAGGGTTACGGGCGCCGGCTGCTCGGGCTCAAGGGTGCCGGCCGATTCCCCCGTGTGCTGGGCAATGACTTCGCCGGCGTCGTCCGCGAGGTTGGGCCGCGGGCCGGCGACTGGCAGCCGGGTGAGCAGGTCTTCGGCCTGCTGCCCACCGGCCCGCAGGGCAGCCACGCCGGCGCCGTCGTGGTCGACGCGCGCTGGCTGCGTCGCGCCCCGCCCGGCGCCGACCTCCACCGCCTGGCCGCCTTGCCCTACAGCTTCACGACGGCCTGGCTGGCCCTGAAAGCCGCCGGGCTGACGCCGCAGAACGCCGCCGGCCTGCGCGTCATCGTGCATGGGTCCTCCGGCGCTCTTGGGCGGCTGGCCCTGCAGTTGCTCGTCAAGTGGGGCGCCCGCGTCACCGCCGTCAGCGGACCGCGAGGGCTGCGCGACAGCCTGGCCCTGGGTGCCGAACAGGCCGTCAACCGGCTGGTCGAGCCCTTGAGTCAGCTGCCGGCTCACTACGACGCCAGCCTCAACTTTGCTGCCTGGGAAGACGACGCGGCCCTGCTGGCCCGGCTGCATGCCGGCGCCCTGGGCCATGCCACCACCGTGCATCCGCTGCTGGAGAACTTCGATCGCTTCGGCTGGATAGGCGGGCTCTTCGCCTCGTTGAGGAGCCATCGTCGCCAGCGCCGCCTGCTGGAACCGCATCGCGAGACGATGCGCTACACATGGGTGCTGTTTCGGCCCGACGCTGAGGCGCTGGACGAAATGCAGTCGTGGCTTGCGGGCGGTGGCGAACCGCCGCCGATTGGCTTGGCCCTTCCACTGCAGCAAGCAGAACGAGCCTTCGAGCATGTGCTGCAGCGGCGGCCAGGTCGGGCGCTTCTTCTGCCGGGGCGTGGTGAGTCTTAGGCTGGCGAAGATTGGCGATGTGGCGGTGCGGGCGTCCCGCGGCGGCATGGCCTGATAACGCCCGATTTCGGGCCTTGTTTGATGGACGAAGTCCGCGCCTGGGCCCTAGCTTCCTGCACAAGCAAGGAGCGACGGCTGGCGGGCCAGGGCAGCTGCACGGGCAATGCGCGCCATGCGATACATTCGCATGCGATTGAGAATGCGATAGACCGTCGCCAACGCTCCAGGAGCACTCCATGAAGCCCAGCACCACCGCCACGTCGGAAGCCCGACCGCTGTCTGAATTCCTTTGTTTTGCAATCTATTCGGCCAACCTTGCATTTGGCAAGGCCTACAAGCCGATGCTGGAGGAAGTGGGGCTCACTTACACGCAGTACATCGCCATCATTGCCATCTGGGAGGAAGACAACCAGACCGTTAGCAGCCTGGGCGAGAAGCTGTTCCTCGAATCGAACACGTTGACGCCGCTGCTGAAGAAGCTGGAGGCCATGGGCTACGTGGAGAGGAACCGCGACACCCAAGACGAGCGCCTGGTGAGGGTACGGCTGACAAAGGCCGGCCGGCGCGTCCGCGAGAAGGCCTTGGAAAGGAACTCGGGCCTGCTGGAAGCGACGGGCCTTTCGCCCGACGAGTTCGCCAAGCTGCAACGAGGCGTCGTGGCCCTTCGCACCAGCTTGGTCAAATCCAACAGCAGCGCGGAGTGAGCACCTGGCATCGCTGACTGCATGCCTTGAAAGGCATTTCGCTACCACTGGCTGACATCTACTACTGCCTTGGCGAACTCGGCGGGGGCCTCTTGCGGCAAGTTGTCGCCAACACCGCCTGTCAGGTTCCGGTGCTCCTACTTGCCGGTGAACCGCTTGGCATAAGCGGTCGGTGCCGCGTGGGGTGCGCCGTTGGCATCGCCTTCCAATGTGATTGACGGCAGCGACACCGATTGCGCACGGGCGAGCTACTCTTCCAGAGCAGTCGTACTGCGGATCGCCATCGACGGCGCCTACGGCCGTCTGCTGCGCAGAGCGCGGCGTGCTGTCGGACAGGAACCGCGTGCTGCCGTAGCCGCGCAGGTACGGCACCACCACCCGAAAGCCCGCCGACGCAAGCTGCGGCGCGACGTCCGTGTAGGTGTGGACGTCATAGGGCCAGCCATGAAAGAGCATGGCCACGGTCCGCTGCGCGGCCGATGTCGACATAGCCGACGCTCAAAGGCCCTGCATCGACCTGCTGCAAGGGTCCAAAGGAGGCACGTTCACCGGTGGCGACCGGTGATTGGCCCTGGGGCGCCTGCCAGCGCAACGTCGGCGCCCGTCACTGCGACCATCGAGAGGAACGCGCGGCGGGTGGCTTGCATGTTCACCCAGCTCCAGAGTGAAGAGGGCAAGGGACGGCTGTCTCGTCGCCGTGGCGGCGACGAGGGCTTCGCGGTCAAGGGAGCGTGCGCTTGCGGCCCGACGGAGATTGCGTATCAGGCGTCGTCGACAACGGAAAGCGAGGCCCCGTCGCTGCGGCCCACTTCCAGCGCGAACACGTCCATGCCGTCCAGGCAGCCCAGGTTCACGCGCCACAGCGCGGGGTCCTTGCGGGTCTGGTGGAAGGGGTAGATGCCGCAGGTCTTGCAGAAGAAGTGCCGCGCGACCCGGGTGTTGAACTGGTAGAGGCTGAGGTTGTCCTCGCCCGCGAGGATGCTCAGCTGGTTCTTGGGGAAGACAGCCGACATGGCGGCGCCTTTCCTGCGGCACAGGCTGCAATTGCAGCGGATGGCGGGATGCAGCTCGGCCGCGAGCTCGAAGCGCACGGCCCCGCAGTGGCAAGCGCCCTGGTAGCGCGGGGGGGTGTCGGGAGCAGTCATGGCGGTCTCCTCGGTGTCTGTTGCGGTTTCAGGGGCCAAACGTGAACACATGGGCCTGCAAGCCGGGTTCGCTGGCGATCAGCGTCAGCACATGCTTTTGCCGTGAGGCACCCGCCACGAGGCGAAGCATGCCCGAGCGGTCGAAGCGCGCAACGCCGTCGGCATCCACGTCGGCGCCGTGCGCATCGGCGCCCACGGGCTTGCCGTCCAGCAGCACGGTCAGGGTGGCACGGCCCCTGGGGCCGGGCTGGACGACGAGGTTGGCCTCGCCGCCCACGAAGGGCATCACGATGCTGCCGGTGCCGGCCTGCAGCTCCACGGCGTCGCTGTGGTATTTCCAGGCGCCCTTCAGGCGGAACGCGCCCCATTCGCCCCGTTCGGCGCCGAGGTAGGTCTCGGGCGTGATGCCTCGGTAGTCGGGCTCGCCGGCCTTGGCGAAGGCTTTGACCTCGGCGCTCATTGGCGGCAGCGCTGCGCCAGGGTGAGCCGCCATCAGCAGTCTCCGAATCTCGCCCTCAATCTCGTCGTAGCGGCCTTCTCCGGCCCAGCGCCGCACCAGCTTGCCGTCGCCGTCGAACAGGTACTTGGCCGGCCAGGCGTCGTTGCCGAAGGCGCGCCAGATGGAGAAGTCGTTGTCGATGGCGACGGGATAGGTGAGCCCATGGTCGCGGATGCCGCGGTCGATGTTGGCGGCTTGCTTGCCAAACTCGAACTCGGGGGCGTGCACACCGATGACGGTCAGGCCGGCGGGCGCGTAGTCGCGGTGCCAGGCCTTCAGGTACGGCGAGGTGCGGTCCCAGTTGATGCAGGTGTACTCCCAGAAGTCCACCAGCACGACCTGGCCTCGCAGCGCCTCGGGCACGAGCGGCGCGGAGTTGACCCAGCGCTCGGGCCGGAGCACGGGGATGTCGCTCGCCGCGAACACCGATGCGGGTGCGACGGCGAGACCGACGAAGACCCAGGGTAAGGCGGCCTTCAGGACACGTTTGAAGTTCATTGCAGTTTCCTTTGAAGGTCAGCGCAGCGGGCGAAAGGCCGCGCGCATCTCCCCGGCGAGGAGTTCGGGCTCTTCCCACGCCGCAAAGTGGCCGCCACGGTCCACTTCGTGGAAGTAGCTCAGGTTGCGATAAGCACGCCGAGCCCAGGTCTCGGGGGCGCGGTAGACCTCTTGGGGGAACACGGTGATGGCCACCGGCAGCGCGATGTCGCCTGTCTTCTGCGCGGCCGACAGCAGCACGCTCTGACCGGCGGTCTCCCAGTACAGGCGCGACGAGGAGGCGGCCGAGTTGGTCAGCCAGTACAGCGTCACGTTGTCCAGGAAGTCGTCGCGCTTCAGCAGGCGCGCGGGTTCGCCGTTGTTGTAGTCGTACATGAAGGCGGCGAGGCCCACCGGTGAGTCGTTCAGCGCCTGGCCAATGACCTGGGGCCGCGTGCCCATGATCTGGGCGTAGGCGCGGCTCTTCTTGTAGAAGCCGTCCAACGCATTGAATGCAGTGCGCTCGGACTCGGTGAGGCCGGCCGGGGCAGGCCCGCCCGAGGCGAGCACACCTGCAATTTCCGGAGGCACGGCGGCCGGCAGGTTGATGTGGATGCCGACGAGGCCCGGTGCACCTTGCCGCGCCATCGCGCTGGAGACCGGCGAGCCCCAGTCGCCGCCCTGGGCGACGTAGCGTGTGTAACCCAGGCGCTGCATCAGCACGCCCCAGGCCTTCGCGATTCGCTCGGGGTTCCAGCCCGTTCCGATGGGCTTGCCGGAGAAGCCGTAGCCTGGCATCGAGGGGATGACCACGTCGAAGGCGTCCTCCGCACGGCTACCGTAAGCGGTGGGGTCGGTGAGTGGCCCGACCAGGCCCAGCTGCTCGGTGACCGAGCCCGGCCAGCCGTGGGTGACGATGACCGGCAAGGCATTGGGGTGGCGCGAGCGGACGTGGATGAAGTGGATGTCCACGCCGTCGATGGTCGTCACGTACTGTGGCAGCGCATTGAGCCGCGCCTCCAGTCGACGCCAGTCGTAGCCGCTGCTCCAGTAGCTGGCCAGCTCCTTGAGCTTGGCCAGTTGCACGCCTTGCGAGCGGTCGGGCACGGTCTCGGGGTCGGTCCAGCGCGCGGCCGCCACGCGGCGGCGCAGTTCGTCGAGCTCGGCCTGCGGCACGGCGACCTTGAACGGTCGGATCGAGGTCGATCCGGCCGCCTGGTCAGTGGCAGGTTGAGCCACCGCCGTGGCAGACACAAGCAAGGTGGCCAGAACTGCCACCAACATGGTGGCCAGAACGACCGGCATCGAGGGCAAGGTGATCTTCATGATGAACTTCCTTCAGAAGATGTGGAGTGGCTCGGCGCTATCGGCCGGCCGGCAGCGCGCAGCCGTCGGCGTCGCAGTTCCCGGCAATGGCGGCCTCGGCGCGTAGCTGGCCGATCAGCCCGCCCAGGCGCAGGTCGTCGACGCGACCGAAGTGGTGCAGGCGAATGCGGCCGACGTGGTCGAGTACGACCAGGCTGGGCGTGCCGCGAAGACCGTAGGCCTGCATGGTCTGAGGCACCGGGCCCTGCACTCCCGGAGCGTCAACGGCGATAGGAAACTTGACGCGGTACTCATGGATGAACACCTCCAGCGCCTCAGGTGTCATGGCCTCGTGATGCTCGAACACGGTGTGCAGCCCGATGACCGCCACTTCGCTCGAGGGGAAGGCCTCGTGAACCGCAGCCGCCTGCGGGATGGCATAGGCCACGCAAGGAGGGCACAGCATCTCGAAGGCTTGCAGCAGTACAACGCTGCCTCGCAGGGACTGCAGGTCGATTGCCATCCCTCGCGGGGTGTTGAACCACTGCGAGATTCGCAGCTCGGGAGCGACCTCTAGGGCGGTGTCGATGAGTTGGATATTGCGCATGGGGAATCCTTGGCAGTGGGTCTTGTCGTTCAGGCCGTCGCCAGCAGACCCAGCCGATCAGCTTCGGCCAAGCCTCTCAAGCGCTGGTCCATCGCTTCCAGTCGTTCCAGCACCGCGAGGACATGCAGGGGGTCGCCGGCCAGGGCGCCGGCCTGCACGGCGTGGCTCAGCTGGGCCAGCAGATTGGCCAAGCGAGCCAGTTCGCGCAGCAGTGCGCGGTGGGCGCTGGCATCGCGCGGCGCTGGCGGGACGGGAAGGCGGGCGCTCATGGTCAGTGCCCGCTTGAAGTGGCTTGGATCAGGCTGCCGCGCAAAGTTGCGACCGCCTCTTGCAGTTCAGTGAACTCGTCCGGCGGGAGGCCGGTGGCCGCCACCAAGCACGAGTTGTCCTGAGTAGCTTTTGCTTGAACCCGGCGCCCGGTGTCCGTCAGGCTCACACGCACCAGGCGCTCGTCCGTGCTGTCGCGCTGCCGCTGCACATGGCCCATGGCCTCCAGCTTCTTCAGCAGCGGGGTCAGCGTGTTCGATTCGAGGAACAGTTTTTCGCCCAGGCTACCCACGGTGAGGTTTCCCGCCTCGTGGATGGCCACCAGAGCGATGTACTGGGTGTAGGTCAGCCCCAATGACTCGAGCGTGGGCTTGTAGGCCCTGCCGAACGCGAGGTTGGCCGAGTAAACCGCAAAGCACAGGTACTCGGACAGCGGACGCGCTTCCACCGGAGCGGTGGTATCGGGCTTCATGGGGTAGCTCCTGTGGTCAGGCTGCGCACCAGGCGCTTTCGGCCGGAAAACTCGCCAGTTGCTTGCCGTTCACGGCGGCGAGTTGGTCCAGGCGGATTGATTCGCCCGTCGCCATGCTCAGGAACTCGGCGCCGTCGCGGCTGAAGACATCGGTGATGCTGGAGTTGCGTGCCTGCAGCACGCCGTCCCGGTCACGGAAGAAGATGGGCACGGCCGTGCCGTAGGTGGCGAGGATTTCGAGCTGATCGTGGAACTGGCAGCTGATCGGCACGTAGGGGGCGTTGTTGGCGTCCATGTCTTGAATTCCGGTGCGGGTGGGAGGGCGTGCGGCGTGGGCCGGCGTCACTTGGCCTTGGCAATCACGAGCTGCTGCCGACGGGCCACTTCGGCGACGCGCGTGAAGTTCGTCGGGTCTTCGCTTTGCAGCAGGGCCAGTTCGCCGCTGTCACGCGAAGCCTTCAGTTCTGCGACGACCTGGGCGCGGGTCTTGGTGGATGCAGCACGGCGCAGCGAAATGCTGCCGTCCTCACTGTTCAGCTCGGCAAGCTCGCCGGAAGCGCGGGCACGGCTCAGTTCGGCAACGACTTCGGCGCGAGTCGGACCTGCTGGAGCGGCGCCCGCGGACACGACGACAGCGGACAGGAGCGCGACGACCAGGGTTGAGAGAGTCTTCATGGAGATTTCCTTAGCCCAAACGATGGGCATAAATATCGCATACGCCTAAAGCGCATGCGATATGGATGGCAAAGATGGCGTCAGGCAGTGATGACGTTGAGGGCGACGTCGATGTTTCCGCGCACGGCCTTGGAGTACGGGCAAATCTTGTCGGCGGCGTGGGCCACGGCGGTTGCCGTCTCGGCATCCAGGCCGGGCAGGCTGACGTTCAGGCGTGCCTGCAGCAGGTATTCGCTGCCGGCCAGGCCCAGGTCCACTTCGATGTCGACAGCGAGGTCTGCGGGCAGCGAGACCTTCAGGGACTGGGCGGCCAGGTCCAGCGCGCCGGTGTAGCAGGCCGACCAGGCACCCGCGAACAGTTGTTCGGCAGTCGGGTGGGCAGCGATGTTCTCGAAGGCGTGGTCGGGAGCCGAGCCCCTGGGAGAAGCCGTCAGGTTGAGGTTGACCTTGTCATGGCGGCCGGGCTTGGCGCCGCCAGCGACGGTGGTGTGGGTCTTGCCGGTCAGGAGGACTTTTTGAATCTTGCTCATGGTGATTTCCTTCAGTGGTCGTGGGGGCGGGGATGATGGTCGTTGGCAATCGCATTCGATGGAATCGCATGCGATTGATGCAATGTATAGGGCAGGTTGGAAAAGATCAAGAACATTTTTTTGTGACCCGATCTATGCCGAGTCCGACGGCCACTGCGTCGTGACGACGAGCGGCTTGCCTGTTGGCGCCGACCGAAAACTGAGCTCCGGGCCACGGAGGCCGGCGTCTGTCACAGCGTTCGACTCTACGTGCTGTTGCACGAGGCTGGCCAGGAGCAGGCAGCTTGACGGCGCCCGATTGGTTGACGCACTTGCAGGAGCTGGCGCTGTGATTCCCGCAGTACGGGGAAGGCGCAAGGGCGCCGAGAAAACCAACGAGGGCCGGCAAGGCCCGGCACCGGTTACCCCGGCGGGTACCCCGCGAGCAAGGCGCGGCTTCTTAGTAAAGAACAGCCCAGTTCAGTCCAGTCCATCAAAGCAAAGCCTCGAAGAAGCGGTACACAGGGATTGGCTCAATGACTGCGACAAGGCGAGCAATGGCCGTTGAGTTGCGGCCTTATTCAGCCGGCATTCGGAGCTGCCTGTGACTGGTCAATGGCTTTCAGTTTGTGCCGCTTCCACCAGAACCAGGTAGCGCCTACTGGAAGGCCCACTTTGACAATGAAAGGCGTAATGGCTGACGCCTGGAAGGCGCCCGCGCCAAGGAGCTGAAACTGCACGAGCTGGAACATCCATTCGCCGGTTGACCAATTGACGGTCACGCAAGTGATGCCGAGGGCGACGAAGATCAGCCATGCCCACTTGCGCCGAAGGCCCTTGGTTCGAGCGCAAAAGATCAAGGACGTGATGATGAATAGTGGATTGAATACAAGAAAGACAAGGGCGATCCATTGTGTCGCCCCCTTGTTTTCAAGGTTAAATCGATTTGACTCGATCAATGATTTGTTCGCGTGCCAGGTATGAAATCCAGCGACCTTCAGGCCGGAATCTGTCTTCTTGAAAACGACTTGTCGCAAATCCCATTGACTGCCGTAATCGACCTCGTAATCGAATTTTTGCATGGTCCCTGATTGATTGCTAAACACGCCATAACCGATGAGAGAAACCTTCTTTGGTTCCGTCTTTGGTAATTCGTTGTAGGTCTGTTCAAGCGCCGCCCGGAATTGCGGGGTGCGCAATTCCTCCGCTGCCTGTGCTTCGATGGCGTCAAATTCCTTGCGGGAAATCTGGTCAAAGAACCGGCGTGCCGCTGCGTCATCGTCGCGCGGGGCCATCTTTTCCAGCGCTTCTTGTGGATTGCAGCCGGCAACGCCAATGACGGCGCAGCAGACAATGAACGCTGCTATGCAACGCTTGAAAACGACTGATGTTGAGCCCGTCATGAGTCCTCCCTATGCCCCCTTGGTAGGCGCCTGGAGTCTAAGGGCCCGCACACTCGTTCAGGCGGTAGCCTGAGGTCAGGATTACCTGGCAGAGGCGAGGCAAAGGAATGAAGCGGTCGAACCTCATTCTGCTGCTGCTCAATATTGAACCGCCCCGGCAGGGCGGTTCAGGTCATTGGCTTCGAGCATGAGCAAGCAGGAATATTGCCGCTTTGAACAAAGTCTGGGCTTCCTCCAAGTCGATGTCGACGCCCAATGTCCGTACCTGCCCACTTGAATGGCTGCGAGTTGGCAGCCTCTTCGGTTAGAGGTTCAGGTACCAGCTTGAAGGGCGGGATGGTTGTCATGCCAAAAGCATACTGATGGCTGATCGCTCGCAGGCTATCTTGGGTGAGGTCCGGCCCTCGGTCGGCTCGACGGCCGTCACCACAAGCCACGCTATAGCCATGGCTACCGGGCCCCAGCTGACCCGGCGCCCACACCGGGTAAGTTGTGAATTAATTGAAATACAGCGGCTTCAATTTGAAACAGTAATAGTTGCGACTGCACTAGTTGGCGGCGTCGTGCCCACCGCAGCAGTTACGTGGTAGAGGCCTGGTACAGCTGGTGCAATATAGGTGATGTGATATACCTCAGATCCCGCTGGCGCATCGGCAAGCGTACCTCCGCCAGCTTCTTCAACGGCCCATTTAACCGGATATATAAGGGCGGTTCCGCCACCACGTTGACTATTTGCATCCGGCGTTTGCACAAAAATCCCTAGTATCGTTGAAGAGCCAGTCTTCACGGTCAAGCTGTCTGGCATAAAGATCGCACTCGGTTGGCTGAGCTCATGGGAGGGCTCGCTAGAGCCGCCACCACAGCCAAACAAACCAAAACTTACCACGCTGACGGAAAAAATGTTTAGCAATGAAAATTTGGCAAATTGACCCGGTATCTTCATTGCGGCAAACGGAGCGGCGAATATTGACGGCATTTGTTGCTCTCATCTAGAAGGCTGAGGAAGTGTTCGGACGTACGAAGCTGGTCTATCCGAAGCTGCCTGTCGTTACTGATTTGTCCCGGCTGGACGGAGGCATCCGTTGAATCCCTAGCCTACTAGCCAATGCCGGTCGACGCCGATGACACTGCGACGGTGAATATTCACCGCCCAGGAGGCGATAGGCGTGCCTTGAGAATCGCCGGCCGCACCGGCGCGCGCGTTGCACCCAGTCAGCGCTGACCGTCCAGTCTCGGCCAAGCCGTCTTCGACGAACGAATGGTTTTAGGTACCGGTCCAGTGGATTCCCGCCAGAGGCCGATTGCGGCCACGAGCAGCCGATGGCGAGCGGCAGTTTCCGGCCAGCTTAGCGTGCAAACTCGGAGTTTGAAAAGGGAGCGATTCGATGAGAATACCTCGCAATGGATCGACGCGCAGGGTGCTGGCCTGCTGCACGGCTTCGCTGATCCTCGTTAGCAGGCCAATTTATGCTGAGTGCGTTTTATTTCTCCCGGAAGCTCACGCGACCGCGAGGGTTCTGAGCTGCCAAAGGCTGGAGATAGGGCCATCAAGTGCGAAAATCCAGACGTACGGGGAAGCACCGGCGGAGAGGATGACTCAACAGTATTTCCACGATCAGACAGCCAATTTCTCGGGCACCCTGCTGTTGGTTCAGCTGCTCAGCGATGCTCGCGACCCTCAAGGCAATGTCACAAATTGGCCTAAGAACTGGAAGAAGGGGGCGGAACTTCCACTTGTCAGTTCGCGACCAGCCTCTGAGATTTGCAATATCGAATCGACGATTGAAGTAACGCCGGATCAGGTCTGCTGCGACACGTTTCCCGCACAGGGCAAGTGCATCTTTCCCGCGTGGCTGAAGATTGGGCGAGCCTTGATTTCCCCGGCTGGCGAGTTGGCCCGGTGACCCTTATTCCCTGCCTACGTGTGCGGAACTGCCCGCCGTGCGAGCGGATTGCCGTCAGAGACCAGCTTTTTGCGATTCAGCAAGGATAGGCTGCCTCAGTTTTGAGGAGCAACCATCTTCACGCCGCCAGTGCAAGCGGGCAGGTTGGCGGCAGAGTACGAGAAGACACCGGTGCCGACGAGGGCCGCAGCAGGCAGCGCCAGTTCGAGCTGGCCCAGAACGACCGCAACCTTTGCTGCAGTACGTGCTGCAGTGAGGCCGGCAGCGGTGGATTGGGCGACGCAAGCGGGGCCATTCGATGCGGCTCCGGCAATGACAGGGATTGCGGCATAGGCACCGGGTTCCGCTTCGGAGACGCTACCGTCGGAGTTCTCCATGCACCACAGGTCGCCGCCGGCAACGTATTCGGTATCAATGATGTTCAGAACAGTCATAGTCCACGCAGGCAACAGCCTGGCGGCGGCGTTTCATGGCAACGCACACCTGTTCCCCTTGCGAGATGCCATCACATGACGCCCATAAACGCGCCAAGTCAAAACGATGCCTCGCACAATAATCTAACTGGATTGGAGGCGACAGATGACCCGTGTTACGTCCCGCGTAGATTTGGACCGGCGGTCCCGAGCTATTCGAGGTCGATCTGAGGTGACTATCTCGCGCTGATCAGGCAAGAACTGACATCGCGAGGATCGTGGGACGGCAGCGCCGAGGTGCCAAGAACAAGGCCGCCAGGGCTGAAGCTGGCAGCGCGGGTTTCCCCTGGCTCGGCGGAACATTGTGAATCCGCGTGACATTCTCGACAATGGCAAGAATTGGAAAGACGTTCTTGCCAATGGAGATAGCCATGCGACTGGGCCGCTCTTCTACGGTGTCGTCGTTCGTTCTTGCCGTCGTACTCCTGTTGACGGGGCTGCCGGTGATGGCAGATGGCATCATCGGACACCCCGTGGTAACGCCGGCCGGAACGTTCGGCGGGATAGCCTATTCGCGATACGACGGTCTGTTTGAAGGCAGTACTTCGACTGGCGCCTATCGAGTGCCGTACCGTATCACCGTGCCGGCCGATCCGCGGCGCTCGAATCGCACGGTCGTAGTGGAGCCGCCGCACTTCGCTATGGGTCTGGGCAGCCTTAGCCTCTACCTGCGCCCCGACCTTCTCTTTCCGCGCGGCTTCGTTCATGCCGGAGTTGGCTGGAGCACGGCTTCCTTCGGCCCGAACCTCAACATGCGGATACTCGATCCGACGATGCCGGGGGCGTTCATTGCCGGCGGTGTGCCCGACGGGAATGGCAGGACGGACGACGAAATCATCGTGGATTTTGCCCGTGCGCTCTCGAGCGATCCGGTTGCCCGGTTGGTGCTCGGCCGTGTCGAGCGGCGCTATCTCGTTGGATTCTCGGACAGCTCCGATGCGGTGCTGCGCCTGATTACTTCGGGAAGAGCGGCGGACGTTTTCGATTTCGCGCTGCCGTTCATCGCCAGCGGTTGGGATGCGCAGGCCGCTCTCGGGTTGGGGCTCTTCACGGGCAAGATCATCGTCGTCGATTCCGAGTTCGACGATCCCACAGGTCTCCGAGACAGAGGGGGCGTGCCTCACCAATATCGCTTCTACGTCGTTGCAGGCACGCCGCATCGCCCGGATCCCCTCGACGTAGCATCGCCCGCCAACAAAACGACGCCAGCGTCCTATGCTGCCGCTCTCCGGGCGCACTTCCTGCAGGGGCATCGCTGGGTCGAGCACGGCACGCAACCCCCGCCCAGCACGCATCTCCAGACGGCTCGCGACGGGACCTATGTCCGCGATCCGAACGGCAATGCACTCACGGCGAACATGCACGACCGCACGGTGCCGCGCTTGCCGTTTGTGGAGCTGGGCGAGGCTCGGTTTATTTCGGATTTCTTTGGCAGCTATGACGGCGTCAGGACGATTTACGAGATGGGTTTCCGCAATCACCGTCAATACCTGGACGCCTTCTATGACAAGCTGAGCGAATACGTGAAGGCAGACTACATGCTGGAAGAGGACGCCGAGGTCATGCGCAGGCGCGCGAGGTTGTGCCCGCCGCTCACGTTCACAGAGACGTATCGCGACTACTACGCCTCGTTCGTGGCAGTGACCGCTTGCGTTCGTTGAGTCGCAGCGGGGAACTCCCGAGGTCAGGCCCTGGACCGGGGGTTTCAGCCAACGCAGCAGTACCATTTATCCACGGCTAGCCCAGCTCGGGCCAGCGGCTGCGCAGCGCGAAGGCGAACTGCGCGTCGCGCTCTTGCAACCAGTCTCGCCAGCGACGCACGGTGCGCCGATCCCGACCGCTGCGCCGCGCGCAGCGGTGTCGTCTATGCCATCAATGGGTCAGGAGGTGATTTCCAGGAAGGGCGTTTTCTCCAACACGGCGGCCTGCACCTTTGCCCGCAGTGCGCATTCCACTGATCGCGGACAGTGTTCCGGGCGATCGCGGACACCCTGGGTGGGGTGCCTGAGTGACGGGCCCGATGGTAGGCCAACTGTCCGCCATCAATTTGGAACGGTGTCCGCAATCAGCGTGGAACTGGGGCCTGTCGTTCAGTCCTGAGCCCTACCGCGGCGCAGTGATTCCCCCCTGAGCTCGATGACGTGCGAGCCGTGCATGAGCCGGTCCATGATGGCGTCAGCGATGGTGGGCTCGCCCAGCCATTGATGCCAAGCGCTGCTGGGCATCTGGCTGGTAATGAGCGTGCTGCGGCTGCCCACCCGATCGTCGAGCAGCTCCAGCAGGTCTTGCCGCTCCTGCGAGGAGATCGGAGCAATCGCCAGATCGTCCAGGACCAGCACGTCCAGACGCGCCAGCTGCGCCAGGCGACGGCCGAAGCTGCCGTCACCGTGGGCGACCGCATCATTTGGCGCCGTGAGTCATGCTGGAACGTGTTGGAACACCGCTCAGCTACGCTGGAAGCATGGTGGGGGTGCTTTGAGTCAAAGCACCCCTGGCGACACCCCTGGAGGGGTTTTTCTGTTCCACCAACGAAAAACGGGTTAGCTGCCTGAGCTGCTAACCCGTTGATCTACTTCAATAAAAATGGTCGGGACGGCGGGATTCGAACTCGCGACCCCTTGCACCCCATGCAAGTGCGCTACCAGGCTGCGCTACGCCCCGACTGAGCCAAGCAGTATAACCCAGGAATCGGAGCCTCCCGTTCAAGGAGGGCCGATTTTCTTGGCTCTCAGCCGAGAAGGGTGGCTCTGATGGCCATCAACTCGGCGCGTACCTGATCGAGGCTGGTGATGTTCTCGATGGCAAGTACGGGCAACGTGATCGAGGCCTCCGCGGCCTTCAGCGCTTGGGCGTGCGTTGCCGCATGGCGTGTGGCCGGCGCACGCGCGAGCTCGACAGCGACGTCGAGGTCCTCGTCACCGTCCAGTTCGCCGTCGAGCGCGTCCAGGGCCTGGGCGGCTTCGGCTTCGTCGCGGAAGTTTTGGGCCGCGCCAGGCGGCAGGCCTTCACTGAGCTGGTTGCGGGCGCCGCTGATGGTGAAGCCCTGGTCATAGAGCAGGTCGCGGATGCGGCGGATCAGCAGCACTTCGTGATGCTGGTAATAGCGCCGGTTGCCGCGCCGCTTCATGGGCTTGAGCTGGGTGAACTCCTGCTCCCAATAGCGCAGCACATAGGGCTTCACGCCGCACAGCTCGCTGACCTCTCCGATCGTGAAGTAGCGTTTGGCGGGGATGGAAGGCAGCGCTTTGTCCATTGAAATCAAGGGCTTCGGAGCGAAAGCTGAGGCGGGACGTCAGACTCTACTCGAAGTCTTCGCCGGCGGGCGTCTCGCCTTGCACCACCCCCTTGAGCTTGTGGGAGGCGTGAAAAGTCACGACGTTGCGGGCCTTGATGGGGATGGATTCGCCGGTGCGCGGGTTGCGGCCCGGGCGCGGCGCCTTGCGGCGGATGTTGAAGTTGCCGAAGCCCGACAGCTTCACGTCCTGACCCTTCACCAAGCTGTCATGCAGGATGTCAAAGAAGGCTTCGACCATGTCCTTGGACTCGCGCTTGTTCAGGCCGAGCTTGTCGAACAGCAGCTCGGCCAGTTCGGCCTTGGTCAGCGTGGGCGTCTCCAGGCTGCCGATGACGACTGCCCCGGCCTCTTTCTTGACGTCGTTTGCGTCCATTCTTGGTCCTCCTCCAGTGGTCAGCCGCGCAGGCGGCCGCCGAGCCGGTCACCCACGGCCGCCACGATGGCAGCGACGGTGGCGTCGATCCGTTCGTCGGTCAGCGTCGCTTCGTCATCGAGCAGTTCCAGGCGTACGGCCAGGCTGCGTTCATCGGCCTGGAGGTCGGTCGTCGAACCAGCGGCAGCCTTGAAGACGTCGAAGAGCCTGGCCGAGCGCAGCAGGGCGCCGCCGGCGGCCGTGATGGTGGTCATCAGCGCATCGTGGTTGATGCTGTCCTTGACCACCAGGGCCAGGTCGCGCTGCACGGCCTGCTGGCGTGGCAGGGGCTGGCCTTGCGGCAGCGTCCGGCTCAGGGCAGCGTCGAGGTCCAGTTCGAAGACGATCGGGGCGCCGCCGCTGATCTCGTAGGCCTGGCGCCAGCGCGGGTGCAGTTCGCCGCAGATGCCGATGACGGCGCCGTTCAGGCTCACGCGGGCGCTGCGGCCGGGGTGCAGGGCGGGGTGCTCGGCGGCTTCAAACGTCAGCGTCTGCGGCGCGAACAGGGCTTCCAGGTCGCCCTTGACGTCGAAGAAATCAACGGTGCGGTCACGCTGGCTCCACTGCTGCTGCTCGGCCGGGCCCCAGGCCAGGCCGCCCAGGCGCAGCGGCTGGGCGATGCCGGCCACCGTCAGCGGGCCGTTGGGCACGCTGGCATCGCGCTTGAACACGCGGCCCAGCTCGAAGACGCGCACCCGCGTCGCGCGGCGGGCCTGGTTGTGGCGCAGCACCTGCACGAGGCTGCCAATCAGGCTGGTGCGCATCACCGACAGCGGCGCGGCGATGGGATTGAGCAGCCTGATGGGGTCGGCGACGCCCGCCAGCTCGCGCTCCCAGCGCTCTTCGACGAAGCTGAAGTTGATGGTCTCGAAGTAGTCGCGCGCGGCCACGGCGCGGCGCAGTGCATGCTTGGCCTGGCGTGATTCGGAGCCGGTGCGGCCGACGATGGGGGCCAGCGGCGCGGTCGACGGCAGCGTGGGGTAGCCCAGCACTCGGATGACTTCCTCGATGAGGTCTTCCTCGATCAGGAGGTCGAAGCGCCAGCTCGGCGGCGTCACCGTGATGACGCCGTCAGCCGCCGTGAAGGGCAGGCCCAAGCGGGTGAAGACGCGCTCGCACTCGGCTTGCGTGATGGGCATGCCGATGACCTTGGCGGCGCGGGCGACGCGCAGGGCCACGGGCTTGCGCACCGGCACATTGGGCGACTGGTCGTCCATGGGGCCGACCTGGGTCTCGGGCGTGCCGCAGATGTCGATGATGAGCTGGGTGATGCGCTCGATGTGCTCGACGGTCTGCGACGGGTCGACACCGCGCTCGAAGCGGTGGCCGGCGTCGGTCGAGAAGTTGTAGCGGCGGCCGCGGCCCATGACGGCCTCGGGCCACCAGAAGGCGGCCTCGACGTAGACGTTGCGCGTGTCGTCGCACACGGCGGTGTGGTCGCCACCCATGATGCCGGCCAGGGACTCGACCTCGCGCGCATCGGCGATGACGCCGACCTTTTCGTCCACGGTGATGGTGTTGCCGTTCAGCAGCTTGAGCTGTTCGCCGGCCTTGCCCCAGCGCACCTCCAGTTCACCACTGATCTTGTCGAGGTCGAAGATGTGGGTCGGGCGGCCGTACTCGAACATCACATAGTTCGAGATGTCGACCAGGGCAGTCACGGAGCGCTGGCCGCAGCGCTCCAGGCGCTGGACCATCCAGGCGGGCGTCTTGGCCTGGGTGTCGATGCCCTTGACAACGCGGCCCGAGAAACGGCCACAGAGGTCGGTGGCCTCGATGCGGATGTGCAGCTTGTCGTCGGTCGTCGGCTTGACGGCTGGGAACTCGGCCTTGAGCAGCGGTGCGCCGGTCAGGGCCGCCACTTCGCGGGCAACGCCGAACACGCTCAGGCCATGGCCCAGATTGGGCGTCAGCTTCAGCGTGAACAGCGTGTCGTCGAGGGCAAGGTGCTTGCGGATGTCTTCGCCGACGACGGCATCCGCAGCCAGCTCCAGCAGGCCGCCGTGGTCTTCGCTGAGCTTGAGCTCGCGGGCGGAGCACAGCATGCCAAAGCTCTCGACGCCGCGCAGCTTGCCGACACCGATCTTGAAGGGCTTGCCGTCCTCACCGGGCGGCAGTTCGGCACCGACGGTGGCCAGCGGCACCTTGATGCCCACGCGGGCGTTGGGCGCGCCGCAGACGATCTGCAGGGGTTCACCGCCGGCGTTGACCTTGCAGACGCGCAGCTTGTCGGCATTGGGATGCTGCTCGGCTTCGAGGATTTCAGCGACGACGATGCCGTGGAAGGGCGGTGCGACCGGGCGCAGTTCTTCGACCTCCATGCCGGACATGGTCAACAGCTCGGCAAGCTGTTGGGTGTTGAGCAGCGGATTGCAGAACTCGCGCAGCCAGGACTCGGGGAATTGCATGGTCTTGTTCTTGTTGGATTACTTGAACTGAGCGAGGAAGCGCAGGTCGCCGTCGAAGAAGGCGCGCAGATCGTTCACGCCATAGCGCAGCATGGCCAGGCGGTCGATGCCGGAACCGAAGGCGAAGCCGATGTACCGCTCGGGGTCCAGGCCCATGTTGCGGATGACTTGCGGGTGGACTTGGCCGGAGCCCGACACCTCCAGCCAGCGGCCCTTCAGCGGGCCGCTCTCAAACATGATGTCGATCTCGGCGCTGGGCTCGGTGAAGGGGAAGTAGCTGGGGCGGAAGCGCAGCTGCAGTTGGTCGGTCTCGAAGAAGGCGGTGATGAAGTTCAGGTAGACCGCCTTCAGGTCCTTGAACGAGATGTTCTCGCCCACCCACAGGCCTTCGACCTGGTGGAACATGGGCGAGTGGGTGGCGTCGCTGTCGACGCGGTAGGTGCGGCCCGGCGCGATGACGCGAATCTCGGGCATGTGCTCCTGGCCCGCATAGCGCTTGGCGTGGGCCTGCGCATAGCGGATCTGCATCGGGCTGGTGTGCGGGCGCAGGTTCAGCCACGAGCCGTTCTCGTCCTTCATGTCGACGTAGAACGTGTCCTGCATGGAGCGGGCGGGATGGTTCTCGGGGTTGTTTAGGGCCGAGAAGCTGTACCAGTCGGTTTCGATCTCGGGGCCGTCGGCGACGTCGAAGCCCATGGAGCCGAAGATGGCCTCGATGCGCTCCATGGCGCGCGTGATGGGGTGCAGGCCGGCGGTGCCGCGCTGGCGGCCGGGCAGGGTCACGTCCAGCGCCTCGGCCTTGAGCTGCTTCTCGAGCTCGGCGGCGGCGAGTGCGTCACGGCGGGCAGTCAGGGCAGCTTCGATGCCGACCTTGAGCTGGTTGATCTCGGCGCCGCGGGTCTTCTTTTCCTCGATGCTAAGGGCACCCAGGCCCTTCATCAGCTCGGTCACGCGGCCGGACTTACCGAGGAAGCGGGCCTTGGCGTTTTCCAGTTCGGCGGGCGTCGGGGCGGTGGCAAAGTCGGCCTGTGCCGCTTGCAGCAAAGCGTCGAGATCAGACATTCGGGAATTCGGAATGAAAAAGGGCCGACCCTGGTGGGCCGGCCCCGAAAGTTTGCGTGCTCCGACGTGAGCCGGAGCGGGTCGCAATCAGGCGAGCGCGGCCTTCACCTTGGCGAAGATGCTGGCAAAGCCAGCCGGGTCGTTGACGGCCAGGTCGGCGAGGACCTTGCGGTCGATCTCGATCTGGGCCTTCTTCAGACCCGCCACGAACTTGCTGTAGGACAGGCCCAGGCCACGCGAGGCGGCATTGATACGGGCGATCCACAGCTGACGGAAGACGCGCTTCTTGGTGCGGCGGTCACGGTAGGCGTATTGGCCCGCCTTCATCACCGCCTGCTTGGCGATGCGGAAGACGTTCTTACGACGACCGCGGAAGCCCTTGGCCAGGGCCAGGACCTTCTTGTGACGGGCGCGAGCGGTAACACCACGTTTGACGCGAGGCATGTGTTTCTCCTTGAGTCGTTAGTGGATTACAGACCAGCAAAGGGCAGCATCTGAGCGATGTGACCCATGTTGGTTTCGTGCACGTTCACGGCGCCGCGAAGCTGACGCTTGTTCTTCGTGGTCTTCTTGGTCAGGATGTGGCGCTTGAACGCCTGACCGCGCTTGACGGTGCCACCCGGACGAACGCGAAAACGCTTTTTCGCGCTGCTCTTGGTCTTCATCTTGGGCATGTGAATGCTCCTTTTAAGTATGTCCCTGGGGCGGTGACGGAGAGCCCGGCACGCTTGTTGGCCTCAGGAGACTTGTGGACCGGCCGGCGACCAAACCGACCTGTCAAACCTGCTTTGGTCTCAGCGCTTTTTCGGCGCCAGGACCATGATCATCTGCCGACCTTCGAGCTTCGGCATGTTCTCGACCACTGCCACGTCGGCCAGTTCGTCGCGGATCCGCTCCAGGAGGCGCATGCCGATGTCCTGGTGGGTGATCTCGCGGCCCCGGTAGCGCAGCGTCACCTTGCCCTTGTCGCCGTCTTCAGCGATGAAGCGGCGCAGATTTCGCATCTTGATCTGGTAGTCGCCTTCGTCCGTGCCCGGGCGGAACTTGACTTCCTTGATTTCGATGATCTTCTGCTTGGCCTTGGCTTCGGCGGCGCGCTTTTGCTCCTGGTACTTGAACTTGCCGTAGTCCATCAGCCGGCAGACCGGCGGGTTGGCGGTGGCAGAGATCTCGACCAGATCCACATCCAGTTCGCCCGCCATACGCAGGGCTTCCTGGATGCTGACGACACCGATGGGTTCATTCTCGGGGCCGTTCAGACGGACTTCGGGAGCCATGATTTCGCGGTTTAGGCGGTGCTTGCGCTCCGGAATCGCGCGACGGTCGGCAAACGTAGCGATGGTGTAGACCTTTCAACGGGCCCCAAGGCGAAGGGCCCAAACAAAACAAATAGCGCCCGGACGGCTCTGTCAGACCTTGTTGGTGATGTCTGCGGAGATCCTGTCAAGGAAGTCCTGCAGGGGCATCACGCCGAGATCCTGGTTGCCACGGGCGCGTACCGCAACGCTGCCATTCGCCTTTTCCTTGTCGCCTACGACGAGGATGTACGGCAGCTTTTGCATGGAATGCTGACGGATTTTATAGGTGATCTTCTCGTTGCGCAAATCGGCCTGGGCCCTAAGCCCTTGTTTTTGCAGCGATTTCACAATTTCCGACACGTAATCGGCCTGCGCGTCCGTGATATTGGCCACCACGACCTGCGTCGGGGCCAGCCAGACAGGCAGGGCGCCGGCATGCTGTTCGATCAGGATGCCGATGAAACGCTCCAGGCTACCGACGATGGCGCGGTGCAGCATCAGAGGGCGCTTGTGCTCGCCGTCCTCGTCGACGAAAGCCGCGTCCAGGCGCTCCGGCATGTTGGGGTCGACCTGGATGGTGCCGCACTGCCATTCGCGGCCCAGGGCATCCTTCAGCGTGTATTCGATCTTGGGGCCGTAGAAAGCGCCTTCACCCGGCAGATAGGTGAAATCGCAACCCGAGGCGCGCAGGCCTTCGGCCAGGGCGTGCTCGGCCTTGTCCCAGCTCTCCTCGCTGCCGATGCGCTTTTCTGGGCGAGTCGACAGCTTGTAGATGATCTCGGTGAAGCCGAAGTCCTTATAGACCTTTCGCAGCAGCGCCGTGAAGGCGGTGACTTCGCCCTGGATCTGGTCTTCCGTGCAGAAGATGTGGCCGTCGTCCTGCGTGAAGCCGCGCACGCGCATGATGCCGTGCAGGCCGCCCGTGGGCTCGTTGCGGTGGCACTGGCCGAACTCGCCGAAGCGCAGCGGCAGGTCGCGATAGCTCTTGACGCCCTGCTTGAAGATCAGGATGTGACCGGGGCAGTTCATCGGCTTGAGCGCGTAGTCGCGCTTTTCCGACTCCGTCGTGAACATGTTCTCGCGGTACTTGTCCCAGTGGCCCGTGGCCTCCCACAGCGTCTTGTCGAGCAGCTGCGGGCCCTTGACTTCCTGGTAGCCGTTGTCGCGGTAGACGCGGCGCATGTACTGCTCCACCTCCTGCCAGACCGTCCAGCCCTTGGGATGCCAGAAGACGACGCCGGGGGCATGCTCGTCGATGTGGAAGAGGTCCAGTTCCTTGCCGAGCTTGCGGTGGTCGCGCTTCTCGGCCTCCTCCAGCATCGTCAGGTATTTCTGCAGGTCGTCCTTGCTGGCCCAGGCCGTGCCGTAGACGCGCTGCAGCATCTCGTTGCGATGGTCGCCGCGCCAATAGGCGCCGGCCACCTTCATCAGCTTGAAGTGCTTGAGCTTGCCCGTGGACGGCACGTGGGGGCCGCGGCAGAGGTCCTCGAACTTGCCTTCGGCGTACAGCGAAACATCCTCGTTGCTCGGGATGCTGCCGATGATCTCGGCCTTGTAGTTCTCGCCCATGGCCTTGAAATGGGCCACGGCCTCGTCGCGCGGCAGCACGCGGCGCACGACCTTTTCGTCCTTCTTGGCCAGCTCCGTCATCTTGGCCTCGATGGCCGCCAGGTCCTCGGGCGTGAAGGGGCGCTTGTACGAAAAGTCGTAATAGAAGCCGTTCTCGATGACCGGGCCGATGGTGACCTGGGCGTCGGGGTAGAGCTCCTTGACGGCGTAGGCCAGCAGGTGAGCCGTCGAGTGGCGGATCATGTCCAGGCCGTCAGCGTCCTTGTCGGTGACGATGGCCAGTTGCACGTCGTGGTCGATGACGTGGCTGAGGTCGACGACCTTGCCGTCGACCTTGCCGCCCAGGGCGGCCTTGGCCAGGCCGGCGCCGATGCTGGCGGCGACGTCGCCGACCGACAACGGGGCGGGGAATTCACGGCGCGAGCCGTCGGGGAGTTGAATCGAGATCATGGGGCGCTCCGGGAGCGAGAAACAAAAAAGCGCGGCCACTTGCCGCGCTTGATTGGTGAAGTCCGAAAAGGACTGGCGTGACGAGCCGCGGCCGACTAGGTACCTGTGAAGGTGGTCGTAGTTCGCGGTGTCATAACCAAGGTGCCTTTCTCGCTCTTGTAAGGGGAGGAAAGTCTGATTCTAAAGGCTCAGGGCGTGGAAGCTGTCGCGCTGGGTTAACGCGGCGAACTCGTCGGCCAGGCGCTGGCTCTCGGCCACGGCCACGCGCCAGCGCCGGCGACGCTCGTCGGCCTCCAACGCCATGAAGTCATTGCGGTCCGGCAACTTGGCGCCCGGCAGCTGGGCAATGAACTCGGGCGAGGGGCAGAGCAGCACGACGTTGTCGAGGAACTCGGTCGAGCGGTGGCGGTGCTTGAAGGCTTTGTCCAGCCAGCCTGGCACGACCTGGCGCTGGAAATGCGGGTAGAGCACCAGCGGCGCGCCCGAGGTTCGCAGGGCGCGGTAGTCCAGGTGCAGGTGATAGTCAGTGATGCCGCCGTCCCAGTAGGCGCCGCGCGGCGC
>Ga0194137_10000549_pt1 | contig 24574 bp, 23 predicted proteins | sample TARM_MetaG_T3_14_FD_134025 | JGI IMG/M metagenome (GOLD analysis project Ga0194137, IMG submission 134025) | Freshwater microbial communities from Pennsylvania, USA, analyzing microbe dynamics in response to fracking - TARM_MetaG_T3_14 (version 2) | ecosystem: Environmental > Aquatic >... | reverse complement strand
CGGTCCGCATATTTGGACAGCTTAAAAAAGTACGCTTCTTCCTTGGCCATCTCGGTTTTTCTGCCGCATTCCGGGCAGGCGTGATCTTCCTCTAATTGGGACTGGGTCCAGAAGGATTCACAGGGCTTGCAGTAATATCCTTCGTAAAAGTCCTTATAAATATCTCCCTGATCGTAAAGCTGTTGAAAAATCCGCTGAACCCCTTTTTTATGCTTTTCATCGGTGGTTCGAATAAACACATCATGGGAGATGTCCATGGTCTTCCACAGGGCTTTAATGCTTTTGACCATTTCATCCACGTGTTCCTGAGGGCTTCTTCCCAACTTTTCCGCAGCTTCCTGAATTTTTTGTCCGTGTTCATCGGTTCCCGTTAAAAACTTTACATCGTAACCGGTAAACCGCTTAAATCGGGCTAATGCATCGGCGGCCACCGTGGTATAGGTATGACCGATGTGCAGTTTCGCGTTGGTGTAATAAATCGGGGTGGTTACATAATAATTTCCTTTTGACATCAAACTCACTCCTTCTATATCCTATTATTATTTCTGCAGCGTTTGCAGGGGTATTAAAGTTGATATTAAAAAACTTCACACCCGGGATTTCCGGCAAGGGTGAAGTGCTTCAAGGCTTCTTAAATACTCATTATACTATAGATAACCCCTAAAGTGTAGTCTCTTTCAAAATATTCTTTAGGTTTCCTTGGCGACTTTGCACAATATTTGTTATAATTTGTTATAGTAAGGTAAAATCAGAAATTGACCCATCATTCTAAAGAAATTACGGTTTGAGGAATGAAATATAAAAAGAAAGAGGTATAGCCATGAATGAAATGAAACACCTTTCTTTACTGACGGATTTTTATCAATTGACCATGATGAACGGATATCTGCAAAACGATATGATGGATGATGAAGTGGTCTTTGATCTTTTCTTCAGGGAAAATCCCTGCCACAGCGGATATACCATCATAGCCGGTATCGAACAGATTATCGATTATATTGAAAACCTGAAGTTTCATGAGGACGAGCTTTCCTACCTGGCCGGCCTGGGCACCTTCGGCGAGGACTTTATCGAAGCCCTTCGTAATTTCAAGTTTAAAGGGACAATTTACGGTGTGGAAGAGGGGTCCATAATGTTTCCCCAGGAGCCCATTCTTCGGGTAAAGGGCACCTGTTTTGAAACCCAATTGATCGAAACCGCGTTACTGAATGTAATGAACCACCAATCCCTGATTGCCACCAAGGCTGCCCGGATCGTTACCGCCGCTAAGGGGGATCCGGTGTTTGAGTTCGGTCTTCGAAGAGCCCAGGGCCCTGATGCGGGTGTGTACGGAGCCAGAGCTGCGGTCATCGGTGGTTGCAGTTCCACTTCCAATGTGCTGGCGGGTATGAAATTCAACCTTCCCGTAGTGGGAACCCAAGCCCACAGCTGGATTCAAAAGTTTCCCTCGGAACTGGAAGCCTTCCGGGCCTATGCCAAGGCTTATCCCGATGGCTGTCTGTTGCTGGTGGATACCTACAATACTATTGAGACCGGCATTCCCAATGCCATTACCGTCTTTAATGAACTTCGGGCCCAAGGCCATGAGCCAAAGGGGATTCGCATCGATTCCGGAGATATTGCCTATCTTTCCAAGCAGGCGAGAAAAATGCTGGACGAAGCGGGCTTTCCCCAGGTGACCATTGTGGCCTCCAGCGATTTGGACGAAGATGTGATCTCCTCCTTAAAGGACCAAAATGCCAAGGTTGACGGCTGGGGTGTGGGGACGAACCTGATCACTTCGAAAAACTGTCCCGCCCTCGGCGGTGTCTATAAACTTAGCGCTGCGGAAGAGAATGGAGAACTGGTTCCGAAAATTAAAATCTCCAATAATCCGGAGAAAATCACCAATCCCGGTTTTAAAAATGTCTACCGGATCTATGATAAAAAAAGCGGAAAGGCCCAGGCGGATTTGATTACCCTAGAGGATGAAGTGATCGATGAGGATAAACCCTTAACCATTTTCCATCCGATCTATACGTTTAAACAAACTACCTTCACCGAGTACCAACTGAAAAAACTCTTAATCCCGATTTTTGTTGACGGGAAGCTTGTTTATCAGCGTCGCAGTACCCAGGAGGTAAAGGATAAGGTTTCCATGGAGCTTTCCACGTTATGGCCGGAATATAAGCGTCTTGCCCGGCCCCAACTTTATAAAATTGACCTTTCGGAAAAGTTATGGCAATTAAAGCAGGATCTGGTCAACGAAAACAAGGTTCCCACAAAAAAATAGGATAAGAAATCCCCGCTGTTCTTCGCTGCAAATCGCAGTCCAGAACACCGGGGTATTTTATTGCCTATTTCTTCTTAAACCACTATAATTATTGGGATTTCTGTTGTATGGCTACTGCGCTTTAGCCGGATAATTCTTTTTCAGATATTTTAAGGCTCCCTCCTTATGGGTAGGAATGTGTCCGTAGAACATGGCTTTTTTAATGTCCTCCAATACTTCCCCTACAAAGGTGCTTTCCGTAAGGTTTACAGCTTCCATAACCTCCCGGCCGGAAATGATCTTTGTGATGTCTTCAATGGGCTTGTAGCGGGTAATGTAATTGTTGGCGATGTACTCCACATGAACTTTAAATATTCCCATTTCCTCATGGGGATCCAACAGCTTTCGGGTGGATATAATATCCGCCAGGGCAATCAGCAGTAAGTCCAGGGTTTCTTTCCCCGCTTCGGAGAAAAATTGGTACAGGGCTTTTCCACTGACATCGTTCTTTTTATATAGAACCAGGGGCGTCATATGCTGGGCCACGTATTTATACAGTAAGGCACTTTCTTTGTTGCTCCACTTTAGTCGATCCGCATACTCCTTTACCAATTCCGCTCCGGTAATCTCGTGTCCCCGAAAACGGGTTCTTCCTGTGGCGTCCACTTTTTTAGCCGAAGGCTTTCCGATATCGTGAAACAGAGCTCCCAGTTTGATCAGATCAATCCGTCGATGGGTACCGGCAATCAGCTCTTTGGCATGTTCTTCGTAGGCTTCCCGAATATGATCTTCAAAATATCCCTGGGCATATATTACACTCTCCGCAACCTTTACGGTATACACCGAATGGGTCCAGCTATCCACTACGTGGTATTTACACTCTCCGATATCTCTCATATCTTCGATTTCAGGAAAGATTTTGTTCAGTATATTCAGCTTCTTATCCATAAAGGTAAGAAAATGATAAGTTTTATCCTCTCGAAGGATTAAAAAGAGCTCATGGGTAATCCGCTCTCCCGCCACATTCTTTAGAAGATGGGCGTGTTTTCGAATGACCTGAATGGTCTCCTCCCCCATGTTAAAACGCAGTTGAGCCATAAATCTCGGTGCACGAATCAGCCGCAGGGGATCCTCCTTAAAGGCTTCCTCCCGAATATGGCGAACCCGGCGCTTTTCAATATCCTCCCGGCCTCCGAAGGGATCGATAATATATTTTTCTTCCAAGGGCCAGGGGGCATCCAGGGGATAGGCCATGGCGGAGATGGTTAAATCCCGCTTCTCCAGGTCCTTTTCAATGCTCCCCCCCTCCAGTTGGGTAAAGTCCAAACTCAGCCCTTCCTTAAGGCGAATTCGGTACAACCGTTTTTCTTTATCCATGGGAATCAATTTTCCCTCTAAAATTTCCAATAGACTTTCGGCAAAATCCTTCGGGTCCTCCCTGGTAACAAAGTCCAGGTCTTGAATCAATAAGTCCCGATTTAACAGTATATCCCGGATGGTCCCTCCGACTAAGTAACCGGTTTCTCCCCGATCCTTGGCTCGCTGAGCCACGGTTTTTATGACTTGATCCATAGCGATCATCTCCCAATTCAGTGTCTTGCTTATTATTTTACTCTATTTCTATAATTTTGCAAATCATTCTTGATTTGTGATCTTTCTTATCTAAAAATATTATAGGATTTTAATCCCACTATCCCTATTTTTACCCGAGATAGCTATTATTTCACAGAAAGTTTTGTTAAGTTTTGAATATTATCAAAAAACTTTCCCGGAAGCGTTGACTTTAAATGGTAACTTTGGTATGATTTAAAATGAAGATGTCGAATTTTGTTATAAAAGCTCGAATTTGTTTCGACTTTTAATAAATATGAGGAGGAAGCAAAAATGATGAAGTCAACCGGAATTGTAAGGAAAGTGGATGAACTGGGACGGGTAGTACTTCCCATCGAACTTCGTAGAACCCTAAACATCATGGAAAAAGATGCTTTAGAGATCTATGTGAACGGAGAAAGCGTAATTTTAAAGAAATATGAGCCCGCATGTATTTTCTGCGGAAACGCTCAGGATGTTGTTCATTTTAAAGGAAAAAACATCTGTGAAACCTGCATCGGAGACATGAAGTAAGATCTCTTTGCAGGGATACCCTCAGGGTTATCCTAGGAAAAACTATTATTCGCTAAAAAGACGGGTCATGGATGACCCGTCTTTTTACGCCTTTTTTTGCCTGTTTCATTGTTATGATTTTTATTGTACTGCTTCACTATCATACTTTTTACTGACAGTTTCGTTGTCATGCTTTTTCCTATACAGTCTCACCGTCATTCTTTTTTTATACGGGTTCATCTTCATACTTTTTACTGTACTCATTCTTATGTTTTTTCACTAGTTATTTTCGAATCCGATGCCCACGTCATATACTTCCCGCTTGGGAATTCCCCGATCCTTGGCTACTTTTTTTACCGCCTCTTTTTTCGACAAACCGGTTTCCATGACCAGCAGTAAATGTTCCTCAAGGCTAAGTCCTTCAAAGGACTGCTCTTTTTTTCCTTGAAAGCCTTCAATAACCAGTACCATCTCTCCTTTTAGGGGGGCTTTCTCCAGCCGCTCCAAAAGAGCGTCCACACTGCCTCGAATAAATTCTTCATAGCGTTTCGTAAGCTCCCGGGCAATGGTCCCCCGCCGGGGGCCGAAAATCTCTCTCATATCCTTTAAGGTATCCTTAATCCGGTGGGGGGATTCGTAAAAAATCATCGTTCGATCCTCTTCCTTTAAGAGCTCCAGCCGCTTTTTCCGTTCCTTTCGTTCCCGGCTTAAAAAACCTTCAAACACAAATCTTCCGTTGGGCAGTCCCGAGCCCACTAAAGCGTTCACAAAGGCCGAGGCTCCGGGGAGGATTTCCAGGGGAAGATTTTTCTCAATTACCTGTTGAATCACTTCAAAGCCGGGATCGGAAATCCCGGGCATTCCCGCATCGGAGACCAGTGCAATGGATAGACCCTTCTCCAAGTCCGAAGTAATACCCTCACTTCGTTGTTTTTCGTTATGGTCATGGTAGCTGATTAAGGGTTTGTGAATCTCAAAATGGCTCAGGAGCTTACGGGTATTTCGGGTATCCTCCGCCGCTATTTTATCCACTTCCTTTAGAATTCGAAGGGCTCTTAGGGTGATGTCTTCCAAATTCCCGATAGGGGTAGGGACAATCCATAAAGTTCCCTGTTTTTCTCTATCCTCTTGCTGCTGCATTTCCCGCTCCTTCATCACATACCCTCCTTTTTTCATAAACTGCTTCTCAATACCTTTTCCCGGCAGTGAAAATTCAAACACTTCTTTTTCGATTTTTTTCGATCTATTTCGATCTATTTCGATCTATTTCGATCTATTTCGATCTATTTCGATCTATTTCGATCTATTTCGATCTCTTAGGATTTTTTTCGACCTCTTTCGAATATCTTTCAAATTCCTCTCGGGTTACCTTTCCAGATTTTCCTGATTATACAGCGCCAGGGCCGCTTTTGTATAGGTTCCGTCCTCTCCATAAATAATTAAGGGTTCTTTGATTTTCAGCTCCCGTTTAGCCCCTTTTTTCCCTTCAATAATCAGGAGGTTGGGAGCCTTTCCTTTTTTCGACTGAATCATGGTCAGCTCCTTAGGCTCTACATCATGCTTTCGCATATAATACATAATATCCACCAGTCGATTGGGCCGATGAATCATGTAAAAACGTCCATGGGTCCTAAGAAGGGCTGAAGCGGCCTTTACCACATCCTCTAAGTCACAGGCCACCTCATGGCGGGAAATGGCTTTTGCATCCTTGGGATTGATCAACCCTTCCCGATGCATATAAGGGGGGTTGGCGGTTACCACATCATAAATACTTTTGGGGAATAAGTCCGTCACGGTCTTAACATCTCCCTTAAGTATTTCAATTCGGTCCTCGAGGCCGTTTAACAATACACTTCTTTTTGCCATACTAAAAACCTGGCTCTGAATTTCCAGTCCCTGAAAGCTGCAGGTTGTACTTTTCCCTGCCAACAAAATCGGAATAATACCGGTGCCGGTACCCAGATCCACCACCCGGTCCTTCGGTTTCAATTTCACATGGTTGGCCAACAGTACCGCATCAATACCAAAACAAAACCCCTCGGGGTTTTGTATGATTTTCAGTCCTTTTAATTGTAGGTCGTCGATTCGCTCCATTAGGGTTCTTCCCTTTCCAGTAATTCTTCTACATCCGCCAGTAATACTTCTTCCGTGATTAACTCCGAATATTCCTGAAACACAACTCCCTGCTGATCGATCACAACGGTGTAAGGAACCCTTCTATCCTCGGGCTCATACACCGACAAAAAGGCTACTTCACCTTCCAACAGCAGCAGTAAATTATCCAGAATCGCCAATTGTTCCTGGCTATCTTCGTCATCCCTCTCCCAGAAAGTCATCAATATAGGACTCCCCTCGAACTGTTCAATGGAGCTGGGTTCCCCGTCCAGATTTTCGATGGGAAGTTCTGCAAAAGCCTCCGATGCTAGGATCTCGGCCTGGGCACCCCTTCTTTCTTCATCGGTTTCCCTATTATCACCCTCGTAAAATACCCCTCGGATAACCCAGAGCAACGCAAAAACCAGTAAAATGATTAATCCGATTTTTAAAATGTCCTTATTTTTCATGCGCATGGGGCTTCCTCCCTTTTACTCTTTCGTGGATGAATTTTTAGGGGTTGCTTTAGGGTTGGTTTTCGGTTTGCCATCCCGGGATTTATTTTTTTTATGGGAGCCTCTCGGCGGCCGCTTTTTTCCCTGGGGGCGTTTGGATCGCTGCTTCGGCTTTCCTTCAGCGGTCTTTTGTTCTTTTTTTCCGCTGCCCTCCTGCTCCGGTTTTGTTTCACTGGAAACCGATTCCTTTTTCGGGGATTTATTGTTGCTATCTTGGGATTTATTGTTGTTGTCTTGAGATTTGTCGACGGATCCTTTGGTATCTCCGGAAGGTTTTTTACCCTCTTCGGTCTTTTTACTGTCCTCGGTCTTTCCCCGATTTCCCTTGGGGATCTTCGTGATTTCATCAATATGGAAAACTTTCATCTCTTCGGTACCGTCTTCATCACTGGTTACCCGAATCTTTACCCGTTCTAATAGGGGATTGGTACTGGTGATAACTCCGCTTCCCATTTGGGTTTTTACCCGGTCTCCCTGTTGCGGCATCTTTTTCAGTACCGCTTTGTATACTTCATGCTCGTATTTCAAACAGCAAAAGAGTCTTCCGCACACCCCGGAAATTTTGGAAGGGTTTAGGGATAGTCCCTGATCCTTGGCCATTTTAATCGATACGGGATCAAACTCTCCCAACCAGGTGGAACAGCACAGGCTGATGCCACAGGGGCCGTATCCACCGATCATTTTCGCCTCATCCCGAACTCCGATTTGCCGAAGTTCGATTCGAGTTCTAAATACGGAGGCCAAGTCCTTTACCAACTCCCGAAAGTCCACCCGGCCTTCCGCGGTGAAGTAAAAAATGATTTTGTTGTTATCAAAGGTATATTCCACATCCACCAGCTTCATGTCCAAGCCGTGGCTTTCGATCTTCTTACTGCAAATTTCAAAGGCATCCTTTTCCTTTTCCTTGTTCTCCTGATACACTTCCAAATCCTTTTCCGTAGCCTTTCGGATGACCTCTTTTAACGGTGCCACCACTTCCTGCTCGGAAACTTCCTTCGGTCCTACCACCACTTCCCCCAGTTCCACCCCTCGGGCAGTCTCCAGGATCACTTTATCGGTTTTGAATATTTCCAAATTTCCCGGGTCAAAATAATATACTTTCCCCGCTTTTTTAAATCGTACACCCACTACGGTTTCCATAACGTTTAAACCTCCTATTTATCGCTTAAAGCCTGATGAATATTCAGGACTAACATTTCTAATATCGATTTCGTGCTGACATTGGCTCTGGTATAGCCTTGCATTTTTTCAATTTCCTCCATGGCGCCTACAATGCCTTCTTTGCTGCAGTGTGTTCCCAGGGATGCGATAATTTTTTCCTGATCCCCATGAATCAGCCACCGGGGCTTTTGCAAGGTTTTATATAATAAAAGATCCCGAAAAAAACTGAAACTTAAATCCAAGACCTCTTCTACTTGATCTTTTTCGACGGAAAGCCCATCCAAGGCTTCCAGACTCTCGGTAATGCCTTTTTCTCTCATCTGATTATATAAATTGAATAATTGCTTTCTTCGGTTTTCATAGTCTTCATCCTCTAAAAATCGAAGGGCGGTGTTGATTTTCCCTCCCGCAATGCTTGCGGCCTGTCGGGCTTTTTCTTCGTCGTAGCCCCAGGTATTTTTCAGTGCCCCGTATATCACTTCCCCGGATACGGGTTTCACACCCAGGCTCTGACATCTGGATTGAATGGTGGGAAGTAAAGACTCCTTGCTCCGGGCAACAATCAAAATAATTCCGAAGCTTGGGGGTTCTTCCAAGGTTTTTAGTAAGGCGTTTTGCCCTTGAGGGGTGATGCCCTCACCATGATTGATAATATAGATTTTTTTTCCGGAGCTGTAGGGTTTAATATGAATATCCTTCTCCAGATTTCGAATATCCTCTACCTTTAGGGTTTCCTCTTTATAAATGATGATATCTTCATGATTATTGCTCAGTACTTTTTTGCAAGCGGTACAGCTGCCACAGGGAATCTCCCCTTCCGTTTCCATGCATAAAATCCCCTGGGCAAAGACCTTGGCAAAGCCTTGGGGGTCCAAACCCGGATTTCCGTGAATTAAATAGGCATGATTCAGGGTGTTTCCCCTGATTTGTCTAAGAAGTTCCTTTTTTAAAAGATCCTGACCAAGCACTGTTGAAAATCCCATATTGTATCTCCTTGCGGTTAAATTTTAAAATGCTTTTCCACGTCCACCACAAATACCGTGGCGCCCCCTACATTTACTTCTATCGGATGGGGTACATATACTCCTGTGGTTCCTGAAACCGGTGCGGGAGAAGTGGCTACCTGCTTTCGGGTTTCGCATTTTTCTTTAATGATATCCATCACCTGGTCCACTTTATCATCTTCAGTCCCGATCAAAAATGTGGTGTTTCCTGCTTTTAAAAACCCTCCCGTGGTGGCAAGTTTGGTAACCCGGTGTTTGTTTTCCGTTAAACTGTCTAAAAGTTTGTTGGCATCCTCATCATTGACAATGGCAATTACAAGTTTCATTCCATAAACCTCCTTTAGTTTTTCTATAACAATTCCCTGAATTTCCCGCCGCATTCCATCAATGCTTTTGGTTCCGTCGACGGCCTTAATTCGGTGGGGATATTTATTTCGCAGTTCCTGATAGCCTTCATATACTTTTTGATGAAACTGAATCTTCTCCTTTTCCAGACGATCGGCTTTCCCACTATTTGCCACCCGCTTTAAGCTCTCTTCCGGGGGAAGGTCAAACCAAAGGGTAAGATTCGGACTAAGGCCTCCCGTGGCAAAACGGTTGATGGCTTCGATTTTTTCGGTTCCGATACTTCGGGCATTTCCCTGGTAGACGATGGAGGAGTCTACAAACCGGTCACAAAGCACCACTTTCCCCTCTTTCAGTGCGGGGAGAATCACTTCCTGTACATGTTGAGCTCTTGCGGCTGCATAAAGCAGGGCTTCCGACTTTTCTTCCATTTCTTCGTTGGCATTATCGAGTATCAGTTCCCGTATTTTTTCACTGATTTTGGTGCCTCCCGGTTCCCGGGTTAACAGTACGGAGTAGCCCCGACCTTCAAAAAATTCCTGTAGATACTTCATTTGTGTGGATTTACCGGCTCCGTCGGTTCCCTCCAGGGTAATGAAAAATCCCTGTTCCATTACATCACTCCTCGGTTATTACCATTATTTTTCCTGCTTTTATCCCAATGATCTTGATCTTTCTTCTCTCATATTCCAACAGTTTCTTGATGTGGGTTCGGCGAATTACTTCTCCCGGAAGGATCAGTGGAATCCCCGGAGGGTATGGAGTAACCGCACTGCCTGCCACTCGGTGCATGCTCTTATTTATAGATACCCTTTCTTTGGCACTGTAAAAGGCGGTCCTTATAGGAATCCCCGAGAAATCTCCGGGTTTTATCGTTACTTCCTCTTCCTTTACTTCGACTTCCGTGTCAAAAAAACCTTCTTTTGAAAAATTTTCATGTGCAGGGGTTTTTCCGATCTTTCCCTTATTATATAATGATTCTTCCAGTTCCTCAAAGGCTAAATACAGTTTTTCCAAATCTTTTCCCCTATTTCCCATGGAGGTAAGGCCCAAGAGCCCCTGGGGCATGGAAAGTTCCATATCGATCCCATGGTTTTCCCGAAGATAAGCCTCCACCGCATGACCGCTCAGGCCGCTGTCTTCCGTATGAATCCAGAGCTTTGTGGGATCCTTTGTCCGATCCTTGGTCTGCTTTTGATCCCCGGAAGGGTCCAGCTGAAAAAGCCTCAGGCTCTTAAACTTATTTTCAAATTGACGGATCTGCTCCATCAAAAGGGCCATCTTTTCTTCTCCCACTTCCCTGTAATACCTGGTTCCCTGTTCGATAGAAGCCATAAGGATGTAGGAAGGACTGGAGCTTTGGTGAATGTTTAACTGTTCCTGCAGCCGTTCACGGTCCACAAGGTCTCCACTTGAAAAAAGCACAGCGCTTTGGCTCATTACCGGCAGGGTCTTATGAAAACTCATCACCGTAAGGTCAGCTCCCACGGCCACTCCCGATAGGGGCAGTTCCCGGTGAAGACCCAAATGAGCCCCGTGGGCCTGATCCACCCAGAAAATTTTCCCGCCTTCCTTTGTAAGCCTTCGAATTTCTTCAAGCTCGGCTCCCCGGCCGTAGTAATTCGGATGCGTAACAAGAACCCCTTTACAGTCGGGGTATTTCTCTAGACCCTCTTTTACCTGCAAGGCGGTAATGCCCTTGGGTATTTTATACAGGGGATCAATTTCCGGTTGAATAAACCGGGGCGTCAAATCCCCGAGGATTAAGGCGTGAATCACCGATTGGTGCACATCTCTTTGAACAAGCACTTCATCCTTGGGTTTGGTCTGGGAAAGAATCATCCCAAGCACTCCGGAAGTGGAGCCGTTAACCAGATAGTAAGCCTGGGGACTGTTAAATACCGTTGCCGTCCACTGCTGGGACTCCTGTAATACTCCCGTAGGATCCTGCAACTGATCGGTTCCGAAAACCTCGGTGGTATCATACTGATACAGGTTTTCTTTAATCCCCCCATCCCCTATGGATTCATAGGCACTGCCCTTCTTGTGTCCCGGTGTATGAAAGGAGATGCGATCCTCTTTTTTTAACGCTTCCAGTCTTTTGATCAAAGGAGTGCTCATGAAATTCTTCCTTTCATTCTCCCTGCAACTTTTCATCTCTCTGAAGCTTTTCTATTTCCCGGCGCAGGAGTTTTAAGAATCCGGGAGTGGGCTCTATGATGAACCGGTATTTATGTTTTCCTTCCTGAAATTTACCGACATACAGACTGTCTCCCTTTAGTTTACAGGAGAACATATAGGTTCTTCTAACTTTTTTGCCCTGATTTTCCCGATCTTCCTTTATGGGGATGATCTCGGTAATATCCCAAAGCTTTACTTTTAACATCAGTTTTTCCCGGGATCCGATTTTCTTAAAAATCAGCAGTTCATTGTCAATAATTGAATAGATGTACTCCGCTAATTTTCGATTGATTAAATAGGAAGTCAAAAACACGGTCAAAATAACCACAGCAATGCTTAACACGCCACCCCATAAGGGAGGAAGCATATTGCTGATCATCACTAAGCCGTTGATTCCCAAAATAATTACTGCCACATATAAGGCCGCTGCTTTCATCGACGGTTTTTCCTTTACGGAACATCGAGCCATTTTTCCCATCATATCACCTCTTACTCTTGGTTTTTTCTTTCGTTTCTGTTGTTTTTCTGTTGTGATTTCTTTCTCCGTCCTTTGTATTTTTTACGAGTCGCGGTCGGTTATTCATTTTCCGCAGTCGTGGTCGTGGACTTGGTTTCGGTTTTGTTTTATTTTCCCCACTACTCCCGGCTTCCTGATCTTTTTTCTTTTTTCCCCGGTAATCCTTAAAATAATCCTGAAATAAGTCCTGAATAAAAAAGGAAAATACCAAAAAAGTGCCGATTACCAGGATTACCAGTATCAGAATCTCCGGGGTAACGTAGCGTCTTACAAACTCTATGATGTTTTCCACTTGCTCCATGAATTTTCCCTCCTATAGGGCTTCTTTTCGCTTTTTTATCACATAGGGCATTAAGGCTAAGGTCAGCAGAAAAGCCAAGGCAATCATGGTCTGAAAGGAAAATAAATTATCCAGTCCCTGGCCTAAATACGCATAGATAATGATTTTCGGAATGGCTCCCCAAAAGCTTGCCAACAGGTAGATATGAAAATTCATTCCAACAAATCCCGCTCCGAAACTGATGGGATCCACAGGGAAACCGGGAGTGACGCGCATAGCAAAGAGTTCCTTGAAGGATCCCTTTTCCTTTATCTTTCGAAGTTTAACTACGTATTTCTCACTAACAAATCGCTGTATACTTTCTTCAAAACGGAGACCTACATAGTAGGCAAGGACAACGTTCACCATATGTCCCAAAACCGAATAAAGAGATCCCCAAAGTGGGCCGAAAATCAGACCTCCGCTGATATAGACCAGGGTGGTGGGCAGGAAAAAGATTTGGCGAAACATACAGACAAAAAGAAAAATGATCACGCTCCATATACCGCCGCCTTCAATCAAGGCCCGGATGCTTTCTATGTCTACTTGAATTCCTACGATTCCCAGCCGGTCTATGATATACAGGGTGAAAAAGATCAGCACTCCGGCTATTATTCCTATGGATTGTTTTTTTTCCGTCATTGCAAAAGTCCTCTCTGTTTCCTATCATTTTTCTTTGATATCATAAATAGTTTTGATCTTTCCCATTATAATACAAAGACCGGGGGAATTCAAAAGTATTTTCCATGGAAAGCCTTATTTTTTCAACTTTTCCAGGGAAAAATAAAACACGACCCCGGGATCCTCGTTATAGGTTCCGAAATTGCTGTTCATCAGGTTTAATAAACCGGCAACAATGGAAAGTCCCAGACCGCTGCCTTTTTTTTCTTCCCGCTTATAAAAGCTCTCCCAGATTTTTTCCCGGTCCTCTTGGGATAAGGGGGGCCCTTGACTTTTTATTTCTATTTGAACTCCGTCACCGTGGGTGTTTTTTTCTTTACCCAACTCTTTCATACGGATTTCAATATCGGAGCCTTTCCCATGTTCCATGGCATTTTTGATAAAATTGCTTAGAATCTGTTCCAGTCGATAGGAATCCCCTTTAATAATCGTGTTCGGATCCTGCAGTTGGTCTCTCAGTACCAGGTTTTTATCCGTATCGATGGCTTTCATTTTTTCCATGATTCTTTCGGTAAAGCTTTTTATTTCTATGGGTTCTTCCTTCAGTTCCATATGGCGGGTCTCCAGTCGGGAGAGATCTAAAATTTCCCCCAGCATCTGATCCATCTTGATACTTTCCTCCTGAAGGATTTTAAAATACTTCTCCTTCTCCTGGTCATCTTGGTAAATTCCATCCTCCAGGGCTTCGGAGTATCCTCGGATAATGGCAATCGGCGTTTTCAGTTCATGGGACACCCGGGCGATAAATTCCCGTCGAAGATTTTTTAAGTCCTTTTCCTTTTCCAACTCCCCTTGAAGCTGATCGATGGTGTCTTTCAAAGACTTGGTCAGGTGATTCAGGGTATTTCCCAGTTCTCCGATTTCTCCTTTTTCTTCTCCGCTGTAGCGAACATCAAAATTCATCTGATTCATTTCCTTCGCCACCTGGTTCAAATCCTCTATGGGGCGGGCAATTTTCCTGGAAAAAACAAAGGACAGGCCTAAGGCCAGCAATCCTCCCAACAGCAGTACCCACAGGTAAAAATCCTGGGTAAGCTGTAAGCCCTCCTGTATAGGATTTAATGTGGTTTCGAGACGAAGGATTACCCCATCCCCCATCAAATAGGTATAAAGGATGTCGGTTTCCTGATCTCTTTGAGACATTGGGGATCGATGAAGTTCCTGGGCTTCCCTGGTGGAGAGAATCCCTTCTTCCCGAAGTACCCCAAGGTCCTCTTCGCTTATGCTGCCGCTTCTTCTGCCGTGGCCCATCATCGGCATTTGTCTTCTGGGATTGGTCTCATATAAGGGTTCTCCGTCACCGGAAAAAAGAGCCATTTCCGTACCGAGAATTTGGCTTTGCTGTTCCAAATAAAGGGTCAGCTCTTCACTCATCTCCCCTTCGGCTTGAATTTCCCCCAGGATTTCCCTCCCGTTTTCCTCCAGATTTTCAATGGTCTGATTGTAATAATACTGTTCCAAAAACTGGGTCTGCATAAACCACAGCACCCCAATCAGCAGCAGGGTAAGAATCATAAAGGCGGTAAACAGTTTTGTAAAAATATTGGATCCCTTCATCCTACTCCTCCTCTAACCGATATCCGATGCCCCGAACCGTAACAATGTTCTCTCCCAGGGCACCCAGTTTTTTTCGAAGCCTTTTGACATGGGTATCCACGGTTCGAAGATCTCCATAATAATCATAGCCCCAAACCCGGTCTAAAATCCGCTCCCGGGGTAAGGCCTGGTTTTTGTTTTCCAAAAAAAGGGTTAATAAATCAAACTCCTTGGGGGTAAGGGTGAGTTTTTCCTTATCCACCCGGGCTTCATGTTCCAGGGGATTTACCGTAAGTTCCCGGTACTGCAAAATGTGATCCTCCTCGGTGTCTTTTCCTCTTTTCAAAAGAGCCTTTACCCGGGCCACCACTTCTTTGACACTGAAGGGTTTGGTTACGTAGTCATCCACGCCGAGTTCAAAGCCGAATAGTTTATCCTCTTCCTCTTCTCTTGCGGTTAGCATCAGTACCGGAAGGCTGCTTGATTTCCGTACCCTTTTCAGGACCGACCAACCGTCAACCTCGGGCATCATTACATCCAGTATCAAAGCATCCAGGGCCTCCCCTTCAAAAATAGCTAAGGCCTCTTTCCCGTTTTCAGCTTCAAACACCCTAAAGCCTTCTTTTTTTAAATAAAGGATCAGCAGTTCCCGAATTTTTTTCTCATCCTCCGCGACCAGTATTTTTTCTCCCGCCATGTTATCCCTCCTAATAAACCGATTATCTAGGTTTAGTATACCAAAAAAACCGGCAACATACATTGCCGGTTTCATACTTATCTTATTTTACTTGTCTTTGCTTTTTACCACATATGCCCTCGGCTTCGACCTCGGCCTCGACCGGGACCTCTTTCAAAAGTGCCTTCCTCTTCAAAGCGAAGCGCCCGTTCTTCCAGTATTTCCTTATATTCATCGGCTTCTTCCTCGGAGATTTCTCCGGCGGTTACCGCTTCGTCGATGACTTCAAATCTTTCCTCCAACCACTGGGCCCGGTATTCCTCTATATCCAAATCTTCCCGATCCGTGTAGTCGAAATAGCAGTGATCGCTTCCGCCGAATCGAAAACCTTCTCCCCGGAAATTATCCCAGTTGTTTTCTCGATAGTCATCCCGGTTCCAGTCTTCTTGGTTCCAATCATCCCGTTCACTGTCTCTCCAATGATGGCCGCCCATGCCTCCGAAGAAGCCTCGCGGTCCGAATCCGGGACCAAAGAATTCTCCCTCCCTTTCGGAAAGGCTATCCGCAAATACAAATCCTGTCATTAATAGTACCGCCGCTGTAATCAGGGCAATAATCATTTTTTTGTTTCTCATTTTATTTTTCCTCCTTGTTTTATGATTGATTTTTATGTCCTTTCCTTATGCTGTAATACCATTGTACAAGGCTTATGTGACAGGACTGTGACGAAAATAAGAAATTTTATTGATAATAATTTTTTTACTCCTCTTTCTTTCACTCTCTGGTACTTTTTACCCCTATCCATGGTTTTTATTTGAATTTTTTGATATAATTAAAAAATCATAGAGATTTTCGAAGGATTTTCATCGAAACTTCTTTAAATACGGAAAAGGAGGGTTCAAACCCCTATGAAAAATAAGGCCCGTATTCTTTTAATCCTTGTCATTGCTATTATTATTTTTGCCGCTGCCGGAATTTACAGCTACCTATCCATTATCCCGAATTATCTGTCCACGGGGGCCAACGATGACACGGTCACCGTAGTGGTTTCCGACGGCGATAGTATACAAACCGTGGCTAATACCCTTCATGATGAAGGGGTCATACGAAACCGCTATTGGTTTCGCCGGGAAGCCCGGGAGGAAGGGGTGGACCGAAGCATTCGTCCCGGAACCTATGAAATCCCTCCGGAGCAACCCTTTACCGAGATATTTAAAATCCTTCAGGTAGGTGAGATACGGGAATCCATTGCGGTAACCTTCCCCGAAGGACTTACCCTTTATCAGATGGGGGCCCGATTGGAAAACTCCGGTCTCGCCACCCGGGAAGAGTTCATTCAGGCTACGGAAGACTATTACCAGACTCAAGGCTTAAGCTTTGATGCGGAGCCGTTATTTTTCAGCCTGGAAGGATATTTATATCCCGATACCTATCATTTTGATATCGACCAAACCGTTACAGAAATCATCGAAATCATGGCAAATCGCATGAACAGCATCTTTACCGCTGAGGATTACGAGCTTATGGAACAGCGGGGGCTCACCTTACACCAGGTTTTAACAAAAGCATCGCTGATTGAGCGGGAATCCGCATTTGATGAGGAAAGTGCCTTAATCGCCGGAGTTATTGAGAATCGTCTGGAACAGGACATGCGCTTACAGATTGACGCCTCGGTAATTTATGCGGTGGGAGAAGGTACGGAACATATTACCCGGGTGTTATACGAGCATTTGGAAGTGGATAGCCCATACAATACCTACCTCTATACCGGACTTCCACCGGGGCCTATTGCCGCACCGAGGGAAGCTTCCATCCGGGCCGCTATGGAACCGGCGGAGCACTCCTATCTATTTTATGTTGTCGGCGAGGAAGGCCATGTATTTGCAGAAACCTACGATGAACATCTGGCAAATGTAGCAGCCTATCGGGAAATGCAAGAGGGCGCTGATGAAGAGGTTATGGAAGAAGCACCATAAATCAACCACACTTTATAAACCCAAAAAAGTAAACCCAGCAAAGTAAACCAAATAAAATCCCATAAAAAAGATCGGGGAAAGCATTCCCCGATCTTTTTATATTTTTTGCCATACCTCTTTTTTTAGTTGATTCCAAGCATTACGGCAATACTCATGAAAACAACACCGGATGCAAACCACATACCCATAAGGGGAAGGATCCACCGGAACCATTTTTCATAAGGAATCTTTGCAATGGCCAGATAACTCATCAATACTCCGGAAGTAGGAATAATGGAGTTGGTAAAGCCATCACCAAACTGAAAGGCAAATACGGCGATTTGTCTTGGCATTCCGATAAGATCTGCCAAAGGCGCCATAATCGGCATCGTCGTGGCTGCCTGTCCGCTTCCTGAAGGAATAAAGAAGTTTAGTACCAGCTGTACGACAAACATCAGGTTTGCCGCCATGATATCAGGGAGACCGGATATGGATTCACCCATGGCGAAAATCACCGTATCAATAATCAGCCCTTGTTCCATTACAACCAGAATACCTCTTGCAAGTCCTACTACCATGGCTCCAAAAACAATGGTTCTGGCGCCGTCTACAAAATGACCGGCGGTACGGCTTGGTCCCACCCCTCCTGCTAAGGAAGCGAAAATACCCATCATAAAGAAGATGGAGGTTAATTCTTTAATATACCATCCGTATTCGATAATTCCATAGATCATTACACCAAATCCCGCAAGAACCACAAGGAAAGTAAAAATGTGATATGTTGTAAATTTAGGAATATTCGATAGATCCAGAGTGGATTCCGTCTCTCTTTCCAAATCCGCAATCAAACTCTTGGAAGGATCTTTTTTAACCTTCATGGCATACATCATCGTATAGACTGCTGCAATAATCAGCGTCACTATCAGGATAATAATCCGGTACCAAGCGGCGGAGTAAATGGGAAGTTCCGCAATTCCCTGAGCCACTCCAACAGTAAAGGGGTTGGCTACTCCACCGGTAAATCCTGCGGCGGCTCCCAGGGCAATCATAGCGGTTCCCACTATGGCGTCATAACCTAGGGCTCTTGCTAAGGCAACACCGATCGGTACAAATACGATGACCTCTTCCGCCATCCCGATGGTGGCTCCACCCACGGAAAAGACGGCCATGAGCACGGGGATCAGAATAATCCCCCGATCTTTCAGAGCCAGGGCCACTTTACCGATACCGGCATCCACGGCTCCGGTACCTTGAATCATGGCAAAGGCGCCTCCCACAATCAGGATAAAGAAGATAATTCCCGATGCGGCTTCCATCCCGTTAAAAAGTGCTGTAAAGAAATGATCTTCCTGAAAAGAGAAAAAAGGTACGGGATTCGGGTCTAAGTATTCGAAAGACTCTGCATCCACAACCATTCTTCCGGTGTTGGGATCCTCCACCCGTTCATATTCCCCTGCGGGAATGATGTAGGTTCCGACTAATGCAATAAGAATAATGGTAAAGATAATTACATAGGTATGAGGTACTTTAAAAATCTTTTTCTTCTCGGTCATGTTCTTCACTCCTTTTTAATTTTTTTCCATCCTATCTGTTTTTTTGCACGAAAAAAGAGGTATGCATAAGCTATACCCCTTTTTTATAATTTTTAACTTTTTTTTTGTGTCTTATTAAACTTTTCCTTGTGTAGTACCATTTGCTATATTTGTCTTCTTTAGTTATCCACTTTAGTTGTCTTTAGTTCTCTTTAGTTGTTTTTAGTTGTCTTTTATATTGATCTTCTTTTGTTGCGCATTGTTTTTTCTTGCTTCTACTTGCTTCGACTTTCTTCTACTCACTACTACTTTTCGTCCTGAATCTCCACCACTTCATAGCCTTGATCTTCGATGGATAGCTTGATTTTTTCATCGGATAAATCTTCTTTTAAAGTGATTTCCACCTTTTCCTCTTCCAGATTTACCTGAACATCTTCGATTTCTCCAAAGTCCGCAAGTCCGCCTTTCACTGCGGATACGCAGTGCATACAACTCATGCCTTTAACAATTAATGTTTTCTTCATTGATAAAACCTCCTTAAAAAATAAGAAATAAAATGATAGATAGCTTTCTTTTACCCTAGGGTTGCTGGAAAAACCCATTGTCCTTTAGGGTTTTCTATACTTCGGGTGGATATCCCCGAAACCCCCACTTCAAATGTTGTAGAAATTAAGTGGTGGAAGTATTCATTTGGTCATCCGTTTTACGGTTTTTAGCATTTCCTCAATAACCTCATCATCTCCCTGTTGAAGTTGGGCTTTCACACAGTGTTTAATATGATTGTCCAACAGCACCAGCTGCACCGACTTTAAAGCGGAGCGGGAAGCTTCAATCTGATTGATTATATCATCACAGTAGGTATCCTCTTCAATCATTTTTCGAATACCTCGAAGCTGTCCTTCAATTCGGCTCATTCGATCCAACAAAGGCTTTTGTTTTTTTGCCGCTTCCGTTGTAGGGCTCTTTCCCGTGGTGGGGATCATGATTTTTTCCATAGTTCCTGCCTCCTAATCTCCAAAATCATCAGTTCATTTTTATTCTTAATCTTACTATACTATACCATACCCCTACAGGGTATGTAAAGACCTGCCTATTCTTTTTCCACCCCGCAAAAATCGGCGGCGGCTAAGAAATAAATCTCCACGGCTTCTTTCAACTCTTTTACCGCTACCTGTTCGTTTTTCGTATGGGAGTAGGAGATGTTTCCCGGTCCGTATACAATGGTGGGAATCTTTCCAAAGTTAAACAGCAAGGAAGCATCGGTCCATCCTCTTTTTGTGGACAGGGTAGGCTCTTTTCCAAGAACGGTTCCAAGGGCATTTGTCAGAGCTTTTGTAATGGGATCTTCCAACTCCGTGGCCAGGGGAAGATGATCCAGGGTCAGCATATTATTCTCCATCCGCTTGATGCTGGCCTTAAAGGTTTCATCCTCTAATTGCAGCTCATCTATAATGTCCTGATACTCCTGAATAACGGACTGCGGGGTTTCTCCGGGTACATAGCGGCGATCAATCTGAATAATGCATTTTCCTGCCACGGTGCTGGGCTGAATCCCACCGTTGATATGTCCGAAATTCATTACGGAACTTCCCATTAAGGGATGACTTCTTTTGTTAATTTTGGGATACAAATCCCGCTTAACCCGCTCAATAAACGTAGCGGCCTTTTCAATGGCATTCACTCCTAAATGGGGCATGCCTCCATGGGCGGCCTTTCCTTGAATTTCAATTTCCAACCACTCCAGCCCCCGATGTCCCGCAGAGTATTGGTAGCTTGAAGGTTCGCCCACAATGGCTCCGTCCGCCTGAATGCCTTCTTTCACAATTTTCTCCGTACCTTCGCTTTTTTCCTCTTCTCCCACAACTCCGGTGAAGATGATATCTCCCTTTAGTTTCATCCCCGAGTTTTTCAGTGCCAGCATCATGGTTACCATGGAAGCAATGGGTCCTTTCATATCCACGGCTCCCCTTCCCTGAATCATTCCATCCACCAGGGCGCCCCCGTAGGGATCAAAATCCATTTCTCCGGGAGGTACCGTATCCAGATGTCCATTCAAAAGCAGATTTTTTCCACCGCCGCTGCCTCGAAGAGTGGCAATTACGTTGACCCGTCCATCCATTACCTCATGGATTTTCACTTCCAGCCCCCGATCTTTCAGATACTCTCCAAGATATAAGCCCACTTCCCGCTCTCTTCCCGGATGATTTACATGGCTGGGAATTCGAATAAGTTCCTGTGTCAGCTGAATCAAATCCTGCTCCTTATAATACTTCTCTATAAAACCCTTTAATGATTTCATCATGGCTTTCCCTCCATTTTTTATTATAGAAACGAAAACACTGCTTTAATACTTTTTTTCATACCCCATTATCCGGGATTTCAAAACCTGCTGAAATAAGATTTTTTCCCCCCTTCTGTGATATACTATAATAAAGCAGAATTATTCTGTATTTTTCGTTAATTTAAGCCCAACGAACACAGGAGGTGGATATTGATGTATGATTTGAAAATTATTAACGGGCAGACGCCAAACTTTACAACAGGAAAGCTTTTGGAACAGGACTTGGGTATCCGGGATGGTAAAATTGTAGACCTTGGGAAAGACCTGGGGGAGGCGAAGGAAGTTCTGGATGCTAAGGGTAAAGTGGTTTCTCCGGGATTTCTGGATATTCATATGCACGAAGAGTTTTTACGGGAAGGATCGGATAAAATTCATTATGATATCTCCAAACACATGGCCTTAATGGGGGTGACCACTGCCCTGGCCGGCAACTGCGGAAACAACCGAATGGATATGAGTTTCTTTTCTCAGTATATTACGAAATACGGTGCTCCGGTAAATTATCTTTCCTTCATCGGCCACAACTATCTTCGGGAACAGGTGGGCATTGAGGACCGCTATCGGGAAGCTAGGGATGAAGAAATCAAACAGATGCAGGCACTCCTTCGAAAAGCTTTGGATCTTGGAGTTGTGGGAGTTTCCTTCGGATTGGAGTATTCCCCCGGTGTAAGTTTACAGGAGGTGGAAAAGCTGATTGAGCCCTTCAAAAACAAAGATCTTTTACTGGCCACCCATTACCGAAAAGATGCAAAATATGCCTTGGAGGCAATTCAGGAAATGATTGAAATTTCCCGCCGAACAGGACTTCCCATGCAGATCTCCCATATCTCCAGCTGCGCCGCCTTCGGTATGATGGATGAGGCTTTAGCCATGATCGAAAAAGCCCAAAAGGATGGGCTGGATATCTCCGTGGATACGTATCCTTACAACGCCTTTAGTACCTTCCTCGGTTCCGCGGTATTTGATGAGGGCTGCTTCGAGCTTTGGGGGAAGGGACCGGAAATCATCATGCTTACAGAAGAACCTTATCGGGGACAGTTTTGTGATATGGAACTCTTTAAAAAGGTGCGAAGGGAACGACCGGAAATGCTGGTTGCCACCTTTGCCATGGATGAGGCGGATATAGACCTGGCAGTAAAAGCCCCCGGTGTGATGATTGCCAGTGACGGGCTACTAAGAGAAGGCCAGGGACACCCTCGGGCAGCGGGAACCTTTCCCAGAGTCTTGGGTAAATATGTTCGGGAAAAAGGCTCTCTCACTTTGGTTGACGCCTTGTACAAAATGACCCTGCTACCTGCAAAACGCATGGGTTTGGATGATCAAAAGGGAAAAATTGAAATCGGTTATGACGGAGATCTTGTGATCTTTGATCCCGATACCATCATAGACAAGGCGACTTTTGAGGAACCGGTGCTCCCGCCTATGGGCATAGATTATGTATTAATTAACGGAAAGGTTGCGGTTAAAGGACAAAAACTGCTTCGAGAAGATCTCGGGACTTTTATTCCCAAAACCTATTCTCTATAATTTCTGCTCATAATTGTTCATGATCTTACTTCATTGAACCGGTTGCTCATTTTTCATTGCATTGTTTCCTTATTTCCTAAATGAATTGGCTACTCATCTTTTAGCCCATTGTTCTCTTATTTCCTAAATGAATTGGCTACTGATCTTTTACCCCATTGTTCTCTTGTTTCCTTTATTGAATGGAAAGGAACTTGCAAAGTTACTCATTAATCACAAAAAATCTAAAATAGCCTATAATAAAAACGAGGATGGGCTACAGCAAAATATTATATAAAAGGAGAGTCGACGATGAATAAATCAATAACTGAAAAAGCTTTACAAACAGCAGAGTCATTAAAAGAAGACTTTAAAAAACTGAGTGATGAAATATTGGCAAATCCGGAACTGGGCTACGAAGAATTTGCTTCCTCCAAAGCCCACAAAGCCCTGTTGGAAAAACACGGTTTTACCGTGGAAATGCCTTATATGAATATGGACACAGCCTTTAAAGCCGTTTATGATACGGGAAAAGAAGGGCCCACCATCGCCTATTTATCCGAATACGACGCCCTTCCGGGAATCGGGCACGGCTGCGCTCATAACTTGTTAGGTACTACAAGTACCGGTGCAGGCATTTCCCTTCGCTATCTGGATGAATTTCAAGGAAAAATCATCGTTTTTGGTACCCCGGCGGAGGAGACCAGCGGCGGTAAGGTGGATATGGTCAATAAGGGGGCTTTTAAAGAGGTGGATGTGGCCCTGATGGCTCATCCCGCTGACAGTCACATGAAAAGCGGAAAATCCTTAGCCCTGGAAGCCCTTGAATTTAGATTTACCGGGCGAACCTCCCATGCTGCCGCCTCTCCGGAGAAAGGCATCAATGCTTTAGACGGTGTACTCTTAATGTTTAATAACATCAATGCTCTTCGGGAGCATATCCTTCCCTCTGCCAGAATCCACGGAATCATTACCAAGGGTGGGGAAGCCGCAAACATTGTTCCGGGAGAGGCCGTGGCCCAGTTCTATATTCGAGCCACCACTAAAACTTATTTAATGGAACTGAAAGAAAAGGTTCTTAATTGCGCCAAAGCCGGAGCCCTGGCCAGCGGCGCCAGTCTCGAATATGACAACTATGAGAAGCCCTATGACAACTTGGTAACCAACCAAAAATTATCGGATCTTTATACAGAACAATTAAAAGCTGTGGGCATTGAAGAAATCCACGAAGAAAAGGGCAGCACCGGATCCCTGGATATGGGTAATGTCTCCCACGTGGTCCCTGCCATCCACCCTTATTTTGATATTATCGAATCCGGTGATGTCTCGGCCCATACCATAGAATTTCGGGACGCTACCAAGACCGACTATGCTTATAACTCCATGATCAAAACCATGACCGCCTTGGCTCTGACCGGACTAAAAGTGGCTGAGGACCAAGATTTATTAACTGCTATTAAAGAAGAGTTTGCAAACACCCAAAAGTAAAATATATTTCAAAGAATAGTATTAACCACAAATAGTATTAACCAGAAAGAATAGAGTGTCTGACTGCGAATCAGAAGGGTGGGGTATATAATGTTTTAGACAGAAACCTCACGTTATCTTGACAGAGCCATAGGTTTTCGCTTAATTAATGATCCCAGACAAAATCAACAAAATACAAAAGCTCTCTACTAGTCTTATCAGTGATTAATGCACTGAGAGTCCAATAGAGAGCTTATTTTTGTTCCTTTTATTTCTTTTTGTTTTTTTATTCTTCTCATCATTTTTCCCTTTTTTATTTCTTCCTAAAGAGTATGCTTTTCTATCACAAAAAGTATGCTTTTTTATCGGATAGAGTATGCTTTTCTATCGGAT
>Ga0194137_10000547_pt1 | contig 24590 bp, 13 predicted proteins | sample TARM_MetaG_T3_14_FD_134025 | JGI IMG/M metagenome (GOLD analysis project Ga0194137, IMG submission 134025) | Freshwater microbial communities from Pennsylvania, USA, analyzing microbe dynamics in response to fracking - TARM_MetaG_T3_14 (version 2) | ecosystem: Environmental > Aquatic >... | reverse complement strand
CCCTAATCCTTTCGTGAGTTCCAAATACGTAAAGACCTCTGAATCTTTTTTTATTTTTATGCCTAAATCCAGTGGTAATACGAGTTGATTTGTAGTATAATTTTCTGTGTATTTAGGTGTACTTTGCATACCCTAATTATACCAAAAAACCGGCTCTTTCGAGTCCGGTTTTTTCGTTTTATAGAGGCTTTAGTTATTTTTCTATTTCATTACAGCCTCGTTTAACCGTTTTATTTATTCGTTAACATTCTTAAATTCTAAACGTTCAAGCCCTTCTTGAATTGAATCAATTTCCATAAACGTTTGCCATACAAATGCATTGTCATAATTACTAAACATTAAGAGTGTAATCCCTTTGTTAATGCCTATCACATCTTCAGCAATCCAGGGGTCACTTTCTTCAAAGTTATAAGCATCTTTATACCCATATTCCCCTTTTAACCCATCAATCGTCTCAAAATAATCTAGAGCACTTAACACTTCATCTTCTAAAAATACAATAGATCCAAGTGAGCCTGCGGGTGGAATGGTTCCATCGTTTTTATGGGCTAAATCATCAAACCCTGAAGGGGCTGCGCCATATAATCCACTATAGCCTGATGGGCCATCACTTGCAGTCATTCCCCATGAGTTTTCATGGAAGGTTGTAAATTCTTCTTGATGGTCAATCGCATACTCCCTGTTAGCAATAGTCGCTTTAACAGAGTTTTCATGCCAATTTATCCCATCCGCATCTTCGATTGTTCTAAAATCTAACCAAGCATGTGAAAACTGATGGGTAAATAAAGAACCAAACCAAGAATGAATAAAGGGGTCTGTATCACTGTAGGCACGGTTACTTCTTTGAAAGGCATCATAGACTGTTTTGTCAATTCTATAATCTGGCTCTGGTGCGCCAGCTGCTAAAACATACATTATAAGTTGTTCTGCATAAAAGTCCCAGTGACCTTGAAATGATGGTGTACGCTCTGGATAATAGCCCATATAAAACATATCACGTGAATCATCGATAAACCATGTCCAATCAACTTGGGCATATAGAGCATCTGCTTTTTCTTTAACTTCACCTTGGAAATATTCTCCAGCAAAAAGCGCACCTGCAATGAGAATTGCCGTATCAATAACACTCACTTCACTACTGCCAGCGCGTTCAGCTGTTTCTTTATTTAAAAAATGATAAAAGAACCCGTGATAGTGTTCCATCTCTAAATAGGTATCCAGTGTTCCAAGTGCCCGAGTTTCAGCCTCTTCATAATTAATGTACTCTTTCTCTACACCAATAGGAAGGGCCGTTAATCCAAACCCAACACTCGCTGTTGATGCGAGGGTTGGGTTGTTAGGGTAACGGTCATTAATTAATCCATAGCCTGGACTATCTTCATCGTTATTCGCTGTTTCATAAAAGAAATTAAAACTGCTTTCAAACTCTTCTTCAAAAGCTGTTTCAGTTTCAGTTAAGGGTTCTTCAGTACACCCATATAAAGTTAGGGCTAAAACACTTAACATTAACGTAATCAGTATCTTTTTCATCCTATCTACTCTCCTGTAATTCCTGCGCGGTCTACACCTTCAACAAACCAGCGTTGTAAGATGAAATAAAACAACAACAACGGTAAAATGCTGATCAGTGTTCCTGCCATATAAATCGCCTCATTTAATGTATCGACAAAGCCTGTTTCATTGCCCCCTGTTTGGGGGAACATCTCTCTAAATGATGCCGCAAAGCGAGACAGCTGTATCGGTAAGGTCCGTGCATCACTCATATAAAGACTGGTTAAATATGTTTCATTCCAGTACCAGACAAAACTAAATAAGAACACCACAATGATTGCCGGTAGGGCAAGTGGTAATGCAATCTTATAAAAAATCTTAAATGGACTTGCCCCATCAATCTCAGCGGCTTCATCAAGTACTTTTGGAATAATATTGAAAAATTGATAAAAGATCATAATAAAGATTGCGCTTCGAATTCCTTGTCCAAATAATGCCGGTAAAACAAAACTCATCACACTGCCTAAAATCCCTAAATCACGATACAGTAAATAAGTAGGAATCATTAAGATTTGTGGTGGAATGATAAAGGTAAATAATATCAAACCTAAAATGACATTTTTAAATTTAAAATCAAATCGACTTAATCCATAACCAATCACTGCATTACTAGCAACTTGTGCGAGGGCAGGGAAAAAGGCAATTTTTAAAGAATCTTTTAATGCATTCATAAATCCAATGGCTTGAAAACTTCTAGTGAAGTTTCCAAAGTAAAGCTCACTTGGGATTAAACCAACCGATAAATCTGTGACATCTGATGGACTTTGAAAGCTTGTTAGGACTAAATAAATAAACGGGTACAAGAATGAAAAAGCCACAGTGATAATTAATAAATAAATGAAGCTTTTTACAAGAATCCCTTGTTTACGATTGCTTCCAACTAATTGCTTTTTAACTTTGGCAGCTTTTTTATTTCTTGTAAAGAAGGTATCTTTTGTTTCATAACGTGTTTTGTTATAAACATACCCTTCAGTATAAAACGAAATTTTTGTGCTTTTTGACCGTCTAAAGTTAAACGCAAAAACAATGAGACCCACTACCAGTACTAAAACAATAAAGTAAATCCAGGCCAAACTTGATGCATAACCAAACCCTTCAGTACTTTCTGATGAAAACATTTTTGCCCTAATCTCTTGAATAACAGCATTCTCAGAAAATGTTGCTAACATGATAAAGGTATAAATAATATTAATTAAGAAAATAGGTTTTAATGCAGGCAATGTTAACTTCCAAAATGATTCCCAACTTGATGCCCCATCAATGCTGGCTGCTTCATATAAATCAGGATTCATTTTCTGTAAAATCGCTAAAAATACAATAATTTGAACACCAGAAAACCAAAACATATAAATAAGATTATCAAATACACTAACCACTAATGTCCCTATTTGGTCTCCGAATACTTGAGAAAGCATTTGAATGACTTCAAAATTCGCAATCCCTGGTAAGACTAACAACTCTTTATCCATAAGTTCAGCTAAAACGGGCCCACTTACCACAATTACAGGTAAGAAAAACACAACCCTAAAAAAACTTCGGCCTTTAATATTCATATTTAAAATCAAGGCAAATATTAAGGCAAACACATTAATGACCACAATCATGGCTAAACTTTCTTGTAAAAAGTCTAACAATGAAAAAATCATCACACGATCAACTAAAAAAGCTCTTCTAAAGTTTTCTAAACCGATCCAACTCATTCTTATCCCATCCGCAGTAATTCGGACTTGATGTAAACTCAGATATAAAGAGCGAACAATTGGATATAATCCAAAAACTAAAAACCCAATGATCCACGGTAATATGAATAAGAAACCTAATAAATTTCTTCTTTGTACAAGCGTCATTTTTTTCATATTATCCCTGACTTTCTATCGCATAATCTAGTGCATCAATGGTAACGCCCTCAACCGTATATGCTTCGCTAGTATAGTTTATATATAGGCTTATATCATTACTATAAGTCACTTTAACAATCCCTCTATCAAGCACATCACGCATTACGATCGATTCATCTTTAACAGGCGTTAGCGCCTGTTTAACCATATTAAAATCCTCAATAATTTGTGATTCTAAACTGTCAAAGTGCGTTCCGTAAAATTCTCTACTTGAAGTTTCTGATAGTAAGTAACTTTCTGCTTCTGTCACAAGAAAGGCAGGATACGCTTTAAAATCAATGGCTTTTAAAATATCAATCTGACGATTCGATGAAAAGTTTAAAAACTCACTATAATAAGGCATTTCACCACTTAAAACAATGGGTAAGAAAGGTACATTATCGGTGAAAAATCTTAGCCGTTCATGTTGAAATGGCATATTAAGATAGGTTCCTGTGTTTTCAAGCATTAAAGCATTAGGGTTAACCATTGGAATCTTTATATCCAGTAAATTCTGGTATTGATCAATAAGTGCTGTCCTTGATGTATCCTCTCCTGAATAAAAACGATAACTCAGTCCATCTAAGGCCACACGATCTAAGTCGGTCATGGCACGATTAAATCGGTCCATCACCGCATCAATTTCTGTAAAAAACTGATAATATTCACCTTCATACAGATTGATACGCGCGTAGGTATTATTGATTTGTTGTAATGCTTGTCTTGGTGCATTGTTGTTGTTTTTTAACTGGATGGTTGGGTCATATAAATGATAATAATCAAGTCCTTCTAAATCATTTAAATCTCCTAAGCGATTATTAAAATCATAATTTCGATAACTAAAATCTAAGTACCCACCTTCATTGAATCCTCTTAATGTATAAAACACATCATCAATTCCAGCTTCATTTAAATGTTCATGCATAGAAACCAAATCAGTGGTTGTTGTCATATCGTGATGATTTTTAAATATTAATCCTTCACTATAATCACTGCCTAATACATCTAAATGAAGTCCTATAATTGAGGGGTTTTCTACGTCACTAAACACGTTGTTTTCATCGAGTATTTCTTTATATTTATGCGCCATCCCAACATAATTAGCGGCTTCTCCATCGAGTGGATAAAAATCATAATCCACTGTATACGTTCTAATATCTTCTTCTAAAATCGTAGGGTTAGAATCTGCACCTGGGATATTTTGAATATAACTTTCGCGTAATCTAAACTCAACATATTGTCTATGATACTGAGTTCTCACCCCAACAGGCGCATAATTATAAACAGCATTTTCAAAGCCTTGATCTAGATGCATAAACATCCCGTTTTGATTGATCCCATGCACAAACCCAAAAACAGGATAGTTCAGTTCTAAATTATTAGGGTTAGAGCTATAGTATAAATCTCTACCTAAAAAGTCAGCGCGGTACTGTGCGTTGATTTCTGAGGTCGATTTATAACGCACAAGCGCACCATTCCCAGAAGGAATAAAGTTATAGCCAGGTACTGCATCTTCATACACGGCCCCTAAAAATTCATAAAAAGAAATTGAGGCAATTTTATTTTCTTCATATTCTTCAATACTTGTAGTATCAAAAGATAAACGGAAATGATCATCTTCTAATATAATTTTATAAGGTATAATAAAACCATTATCTTCAATATCTACAACAAAATCAACCGTTTGATTTGCCTCATCAACTGTATAGTCTGTCGAATATTCAAACCTTGAATCGAATAAGCTTCTAGAAATATAACGGTCTTGGCGATCATAATACGTATAGCTAAATGGTGATTCGCTTTTTCTTTCCCATTGAGGGTTAAATGTATTATCTTCGATTTCTAGTAAATCTGAAGCAAATACATGCCCTGTATTTTTGTTTTCGATACGAATCGCAAGATTGTCTTCGTTGACATAAAGAATTAATAAGTCGTTTTCTAAGACTGCTTCAAAGTCTGACATATCAAAGGCCTCTTGGGTATAAGTTGATAGATCATCTTCTTGTGTAAAAAGATGAGAAGATAACAAAGTAGACGAACTTGATTCTTCTGCAATATCTTGTTGGTGTTCTTCGTTAGAAGAGGCAAGCATGGTTGTAATGCTAAGCAGTGTTAAAAAAGCGACGATGGTTACAATCCAATATTTTTTTTGCATCAGAATACCTCCCCAATGATTCGTCTTATAAAGGATAAAAATTGTGATGTTAATACATTAATAACAAGATAAAGCATGACAAGTATTAACATCGTGAATAAGGTTAAGACTAGATTGATGACTAGTTTTCCCGGTTTATAATTATTCAGTTCTTTGATCATTAAAATAATATTAAAAATACTCCAAGCATAAATTGCAATGTTTGAGAATGTAAATAAGAATGCTTCATTGAACGTTAATGCATTACTAATGATATCAATCGGTATTTTAAATAAGAATATCGGAGCCAGTGCATAAACAAACCCAATAAATAAATCTCGGTAAAATGCTTCACCACTTTGTAAGGCATTCATTAAATGATTGGCAATACCCAGTACCAATAATGGTAAGAGCCACTTTAATATTTCAAAGGTAAGAATGATATCTGAGGTATTGCCTCTAAATATATACCCTTGTATAAAATAATTCCCTGCAATCATAATCACAACGAACACCCCGTATAAAATAAGGGCCGTTGAGATTCTCACTGATTGTCTGAATTTTATTTCATAAATCACATCTTGCGGATGAGTAATCATCCGTTTTAATAATGTCCATTCATGATACCACTGTTTCTTTTTCTGTTTTTTTATAAACATCTTTGTCTCTTCATAATAAGGCAATTTCTCACGACGTTTTTTTAGTTGTTTATAAAGCACAATCGCTAAGACAATAACAACAATACTAATCGTTAAATTAGCCGCAATCCATTGATCTCTTAACTCCCAATAAACTTCGCTATAGCCTTCTTTCTCATCAACGATACGATAAGATTCTAATGCGCGTTCGAGTTCATCATCTCTTTGATAAGCACGCCCTAAGTTTTCATGCGCTAAACTAAACATAGCATTTTGTCTTAACACCTCTTCAAAAAGCACTCTAGATGTCTCATAATCACTTTTAGAATGGGCATCAATTGCGTTTAACACTAGGGTCCCAAATTCAGTTTTAGTGAATACTTGAACCCCGTCACCCGCACCATCTAAAGCCCAAATATCACCGTGCGAATCAACTGCAATTCCGCTAGGGTTTTCAAACTGACCCATCTTTAAACTGCCTGATTCCCTCTCTCCAAACTGAAAGATTAAGTTGCCTTGATTATCAAGCACTGAGATAATCCCTTTTGCCTCAGAATTATTGCTGATGGCATAAATTAACCCTGCCTCATCAACAAATATATCACGGTAATTCGGCTCTTCTAATAAGGTCCCGGTCAAGACATTATTCCCAACAATATTGAGTTTACGAATTGGATTAAGATACTCCCCATCTGTGACTGTATAAATTAAATTTTTATCGTCGATATAAAGGTTTGTCGTAGGTTTTGGTGTTAAACTTGCATAGCGTTCTCTTTGCTGTTCACTCATGATTAATCGTTGTAAATAAAGGGAAAAACTTATCTGAACTCGGTTTACACCATAATATCCTAAAAACTCACCTTCACGGTCCATTTGAATGATTCCATTAGAGCCACGATCACTGATGACATAAACATTTTTACTCTTATCTACAACGACTTTTCGCGGTAAGTATGGCGCATCTTCACCGAAAAACGCTTCATCAGGTTTTTCATAAGTTTGAACAAGCGTTCCTTCTTGGTCAAACCAATAGACTTCATTACTCCCTGAATCAGCCACATAAATATCTTGGTCCTCATCCACAAAAACTCCTGTTGGGGTATCTAAAATGCCTTCTCCAATCACACGCTCACTTTCGTCATTTGGACTATAGACAAAAATTCTTCCGTTCCCACTATCTGCGATATAAATATCATCATTTTTATCAATGTGAATATCTTCAGGACTGTCAAAATCTCGGTTTAAGAAAAATGCCCCTTCATAAGCCGTTGCTGTATGAACAAGTTCTCCATCAAGTCCTCTTGAATATGTTGTATAAGGAACATCTAAGATGCGTGCATCTAAGTTTGTTGTTGTGACACCAACACTTAGTACAACAATACTCAAAAGCGTTAATATAAAAAGTCGCCTAATGTTCATATGCACCCATCCTTTCTTATTTGATACCAGAGTGTGCCATGGTATTCATAACTTTACTTTGTAATATAACAAAAATAATTAAATTTGGTAAAAACATGATTAATGTTGCAGCTGCACCGATTCCTGCACCTGCTACTGAGTTTGATATATTTAAAATACTCGACATATAAAACGCGAAGGTTTGCTTAGTCTCGGTACTGACAAATAATGTCGAGGTTTCCGTATTATTCCATGCAGCTTGAAAGGCAAGAATTGCCACAGTAGCGATTGCTGGTTTGATTAAAGGAATAATAATATTAGTAAAAATATAAAAATCTCCAGCGCCATCAACCTTAGCAGCTTCAATCAGCTCATCAGGCACTTGATCCACAAACTGCTTGATTAAAAAGAGCCCCACCGGTATTGCAAGTAGCGGTAAAATATGCGCAAGTCTTGTATCAACTATCCCAATATTACTTACTACTAAAAACCTTGGAATCATGACCGCAATTGGCACAAACATTAACGCTGTTTTATTAATTTCAAACAACAATATTTTTCCTTTAAATTGTTTTTTACTTAATACATACCCGGCCATAGAACTGAATAAAACACTTAAAAGAACAACACTTGCAGTTACAATAATACTGTTTATTAAGAAACTAGCAATTGGGACCCCTGTTCCTGTTGCTTCAAATAAATCTCTAAAATTATCTAAAGTAGGATTATCCACAAAAAATCTTGGTGGAAAGGCAAAAAGCTCATCGGTTGGCTTAAGTGCCGTCACAAAGATATAAAGAATAGGTAATGCCATAAACAGTGAAAACGGTACTAAAAACACATAAAATTTAAACTGTGATTTGTGAAACTTTTTTGGATTAAAATTAGTCGCTTGCATAGTGTGACCTCCTATTCATCGCTTGCAAATATCTTTGAAAAGAACTTAGAAAAACCTAACATAACTAGCAACAATACAACACTCAGTGCTGCTGCCATCCCGAGCTCACTCCGTAATATCCCGTAATCTTCAATATGATTTAATATCAGCTGGCCTGCATTTTGCGGGGTTGGATTGGCACCTGACAAGGTAACACCAATACTCCCTGCAGAAATCGTTCCGACAATACTCATTACCGCACTAAATAACATTTGTTTTTTAATCGATGGAATGGTTATATAAATAATCTCTTGGAACCGATTTCTAATCCCATCAACATACGCTGCTTCATATAAATCTTTATTAACATTAAGTAATCCTGCAAGTACTGCCAAAAACCCAACACCCATTGAACTCCAAAGGGAGACGATAATCATGATCATCATTAAATGATCAGGTGATTGTAACCACTGAACAGGCTCATTAATTAAGTTTGCATTCAGTAAAAACCCGTTTAAAAACCCCGCTTCATCCCCACTAAAAATGATTTTCCATAAAACAGCTATTGCAACACCACTTGTCATTGATGGTGAGTAAATGATTAAGGCCATGATATTCCTTGGTTTTGGCGATAGTTGTGAAAGCATCCAGGCGAGAAAAAACGATAAGATATACCCACCTGGTCCTACAATAATCGCAAAAACCAATGTATTGGGTACAATGGTTCTCATGAATAAATCATCCGCCGTTAGCAAATAGACATAATTTGCAAGGCCTGTGAAGGTTGGAAACTGAATCCCGTTAAAATACGTTAAACTTAATACAATCGCCAATAAAACAGGAATGACGATAAACACTGTAAACATCAAAACATAAGGGGCTAAAAATAGGACAGTTGTCTTATTTCCAGAATCTAACCATAAAGTGAATCGGTCTTTCATTTTTCTGAATTTAGAACGTGCAGATTGCATTGATTTTACTAGGGTACTCATTCTACATCGCCCCCTTCAAGATTTTCCTCTAGCCAGCCCTCAACCGTTTCAATCCGAGGGACGATATAAGGTTTTAAAACTTCATCACCATCAAGATAGCCGAACTCTTCATATTTTCTGGCGAGTTCACGGTTAATAGTTTCAATTGAATCATCAACTGCAATACGAAGATTTTCACTATCAAAGACTACGGTATTCCATATATTACTTAACTCACGCTCAATAATATAACCCCCTGGGGTTTTTGGTACTTCATAGAGTTGTTCCCATTGTTCTATAATGGTTTCTTTATGATTTTCATCAATTGGAAGAGTTTTAAAGGCTTCGATATTGGCTGAATTCCACATGAATTCACGGCCATAAATTGCCTGTAAATCATAAGCAAAATTACTTTGTGTTTCTGTTGAAAGCCACCACTGTAAAAATGTCCAACCTTCTTCTTGTTTTTCACTTTTTTCAAACATTACCGCTGATTGTGCAGTTCCGGTATTTCTTCGGTTAATTTCTCCATCTTCACCCATAACACCTGGGGCTAAGGCTACATCCCATTTATTCACAAGTTCAGGTGCTGCAAATTGTAAGCGAATATAGGTATCAAAATTGGTTGTCCCGATTGGTATTCTTGCACTTCTAAACGCATCATAAAAGTTTGGGGTTTGTAGTGGTAAAGAATACACGGTATATAAATCAACCATCATATTAATGGCTTCTATACTTTCTTCTTGATTAATGGCTGTTTCAAAGCCATCTTCTTCATACAAATCGCCACCATATTGATAAATAAATGGTGCAGTTGCCGCAAAAGGTTTTAACCCTGATTCAGCCGATAAGGGTAAATAATAATTCATTCCATAACGCTGAAGCGTTGGCAACATCTCAATAATTTCATCATAAGTGTTTGGAACTTCTAAATTGACTTGGTCTAATATATCAGTACGATAGACTGTTACATTAAAATCTTGTGTTTCTGGTAACCCGTATACCCGATCATCATGCATCATATGCAAGATTGAACCTGGCGCAAATTGATCTAATGTGTCATAAAACCCATCAAAACTTCTTAAGTCTACCGCTGCACCTCTTAATCCTAGTTCATAAGGTAACCAACCGCTCACACCAAGTGCGACATCAGGTTGTGTTCCTGCCGCATTTGACATAATCAGTTTTTGTTCATCTGGCATTACAGAGAATTTAACTTTAATTCCTGTTTCTTCAGTAAACTCGCTATCCGCCATTTGTTGCATTAAATCAACATAAAAACGAGAACGATTTACCCATATTTCAAGGACATCTTCATCATTTGAGTCTAAGTTAGTCGCTCTAAAAATTCTTTGAATCCCAGAGAGGGTTCGTAGTAATAGATTGCGACTTTCTTTAGGCAACTCCGTATCTTCTGAATGAATAAATATTTTATCAAGACCCAGTGGAAATTCTAATAATTCCTGAGACACCACAGATAATGTTCTTGATACTGAACTACTCCCCTCACTCAACAAATTCATTTTATTCGGTAATTTATCGTGATCATCACGAAGTTCTTCAAGTTTGATTAATATCGTTTCTAACCGTTTTACTAATTCATTGGATTGATTGTCATTAGTATTCATTGTTTCCAATGTGTCAATCATCGCCTCAATGTCTTCAGTCCAGGTCACAAGGCTATTATAAGCATCTGGCAAGTAGCGATCTAAATCCCATTCACGTTGTTGATCATCGACACCACCTGTTAACTTATTAATATCTAAACTTAATTCAGTTATCTCATCCATCATCTCTATCATGCGATAATACTCATCTGCCATTAAAGACCCATCAACTTCAACTGAAAGCGTATGAATCCCTTCTTCTAAATAGATTTTAAAGGGCTCATTTTCAAGGCCTAGTGTTTCATAACGCCACGATTCTGAGTAATCGAAGGCATACTGATTTAATTCATCAAAAAGCACTTGATCATCAATGTAGATATTTCTAAAACTTGATATATTTTGATAATAATCATTTAAATATTTAAATGTTATATGATAATATCCTGACTCTTCTACTTCAAATGCATAATTGAGCATTTGACCAGGTTTACTAAAATACTCTCCTACTACATTTAAGTAATTAAATTCACTATCATAAGGACTTACATTTAAACTAGTCTCACTTTCATAACGAATCGAGATATCGTTTTTATAGGTCACATCTTCCGCTTCAATAGCAATCAGTTCATTTGTAGTGTTTTGCGCATTTGTTCGGTCTAAATAAGTCTCATAATCATCAAATTCTTCCGCTTCTAACAGCAAAATATCGCCCATCAAAAACATGCCTGATTCTTTCTTAATGGTTAGTGTATTGACACCTTCTGAAAGATTAAATGTCACAGGATCATCATAAAGCATTAAATTTTCTCTTAATACTTCAAAGTTCCAACGATCAAGCAATGTTTGGCGACTTAAAACTTGATTATTATAAGAATCAAATCGGCGTTCTTTTTCAATATCTGTCCATGATGATAAAAGGCGCATATTTTCAGCGTCTCTTGATTGTAATGTATCATTTACCATGACAGTAATTGCATTATCGACGACAGTATCATTTAATGATAAATATTCAATGCCTAAATGATACGCCCCAGCCTCTTCTACAAATAATTCAAATGTTATTGAGTCATCGCGCTCATCATCCCATTGATAAACAGCCCCGTCATAACCACATGTATCATCACCTTCTAATAGTTCATCTTGTGAAAAAATATCATTAGGTGTTATAACTTGTAGGAATTTTTGTTCAGGTAACCTATTTTCACAATGAAATAAGGGGCTGAAATCAGCCCCTTCATAAGGTTCATTGTTGATGGGGATAATCCACGAAAGGATTAAAAGTATCACACTCAATGATATGAATAAAGAGAGTATGATTTTCACACCTTTTTTAATTGTCATATCTTTCATAACACTCACATCCTAGTCGTTTTTAGTATACCACATCAAATTTATTCTTGTGCGTTTTCAAATTCTGCTTGAATTTCTTCAAAACGGTTATTAATATTTGCAGCAAGATCGTTGTCTAAATAATCACTTAAAACAACAGCACCTTGACCAGCATCCCATATTAAATCGCCAATACTTAATGTTGCGCCATCACTTGCATCAGGACGTGATACTTGCGCATCAATTCCAGTATCATAAGTGAATCTTGCATCAATGAATCCTGGAACAGTTTTGTTCCCTTCAATTAAGACTTCTAGTTCACCATTTGCGGCTTTTTCATAAGCACGTTTGAATCCTGATTGAGGATAGGTTTCAAACCAACGTTCAGTAATATCAGTTGATTCGTTAATTGGTAGTCCGTTCATTGCTAGTGAAGTTTCTGCTTCATCAATAATATCAAATGCATCATTTAATCCTTCTGAACCGAACGTTAAATATTTAGCAACTTCATAGGCTTCTTCACGGTTATCTGTTGAAGCTGAAATTCCTAAGTAATCCGACACACCAATCACGCGTGAATCAGGTAATCCTACGAAATCATAATAGAATAAGTCATCAATATTGTTTTCGATACTACTTGCTCCCCATGATGCATCCCATAAGAATCCAATTTTGCTATTAAAGAATGCTTGATAGGCATCGTTGGTTCCAAAACGTTCTTCACGTTCACTCGGTGTTGGATTGTCTGCATCCCCACCTTGCGCTGCAGAAAACGATTCAAAGGTATAATCATTGGTGAAAAGGTCTGCGGATAATGCTAATGCATCACTTAAATATTCGCTTGCAAAGTTAAATCCGTTCCCTTCCCAAACAAAGTGAGAAATCTCATCTGTTTCATCATAAATTGATGGGACAAAGTTTACGAACTCAAATGGATTTGTAATCCCAATAGTCCCTGACCCATCAGTAACACCTGATGTATCACGCATATCGCGAATCGCTGTTGTAAATTCATCAAGTGAATAATCAAAATTCATAAAATCAGCATTACTTCCTGAATTTTCAATCAAATCAATATTGGCATAATATCCTAAATAGTGATACGCCTCAGGAACCGCATAAACATAATCTCCATAAGTGATTTCACTGCTTAAAGCCTCAGGCACATCGTCCCATTCAGTATCAACCGCAACTAAGTCACTAATGTCACCAATCCATTCATTAATCACAAACTCAGGAACGTTTTCAACGGCTAACACATCTGGAAAGTCTCCAGCTGCTGCTTGAGTTGATAAAAATTCACGGTAGTTCCCTTCATAATCCATGATTTCAATTTGAATGTCATCATTTGCTTCATTAAAACTGCTAACTCTTCTTCTAAGTAAGTTGTTTTCTTCCTCAGTCCCAACACCCCATGAAGCAAACTTAATCACAGTAGGCTCTTCATCCTGTGGATCTTCACCGTTTGGATCCTCTGTATTTGGATCCTCATTGTTATTTGGATCTTCATTATCTGTTGATCCATTACATGCTGCTAATGATGCTACAAAAGTAAATAATAGTAATAGTGAAAAAATCTTTTTCATTCTTATTTCCTCCATTTTTTTGTTTATAGAAACGTTTCGATTTTTAGTTATAGAAACGTTTCGATTAATTTTATTATACTACCATGTGTAATCGTTTGCAAGTGGTTAAATCGGTTTTTTGATTTACATATCTTTTATAATAATAATGAAAACAATGCATTAGACCTTGTTTTTATAAGTGATTTCAATAAAAGCACTTGTTTCTGAATGATTTCCAACATAAATCTTAAATGTCCCAGGCTCTACTGTTTTATTTAATGACTGATCTATGAAGCCTAACATTGAGTCTTTAATCTTAAATGTTACTGTACGTTTTTCTTGAGGATTTAACTCAATTTGTTTAAAGCCTTTTAACTCTTTAACAGGACGGATAACGCTCGCAAAATCATCTCTTATATAAAGCTGTACTGTTTCTTTTCCTGCGACTTTCCCAGTGTTTGTAACCTCAACACTGACCTCAATCCCTTTTTTCTCAGTCACTACATGTGATGATTCTTGTATGGTTCCATATTCAAAGTTGGTATAAGATAATCCGAATCCAAACGGATATAACGGTGAATTTTCTTCATCCAGATAATGACTAACATAGCGATTATAATTATGATTTTTTTTGGGTCTTCCTGTGCTAAAATGATTATAATATACCGGTACTTGTCCGACATTTCTTGGAAAACTCATGGTTAATCGTCCACTAGGATTAACATAACCATAAAGTAACTCTGCTAAAGCATTACCTCCTTCAGTTCCAGGGAACCAGGCTTCTAAGATAGCGTTTGACTTTTCGTTAAGATTTTTAATATCAAGGGGTCTACCATTAAATAAAACACTTACAATCGGTTTACTTAACTGATGGATTGCCTCTAAAAGTGATTCTTGTTTTCCAGGAAGTTTTATATTGGTTCTTGATCCGCCTTCTCCAGAGTAATGGGCGGGTTCACCAAGTGCTAATATAACAACATCCGCTTCTTTTGCAAGGGCAATTGCTTCATCAAAATCTGTTAATTCCCCTTTTAAGTTTGTTCCAGAAGCTGTTTTAACAGGACGTTTTATAATCGCTTCAATACCTTGTTTTAATGAAATAGTGTCGGTTTCACTGCCTTGCCATGACCAAGGTCCCATAATACTGTGTTCATCTGCATAAGGACCAATAATAACAATGTTCTGCTTTTCATTTAAAGGTAATAAGGAATCATTTTTAAGTAAAACACTGGCCTCATGTGCACTTCTTTTTGCTAGTGCTCTGTGTTCTTTAGAAAGGTGCACCGTTTTCTCTTTTTCTTCACTTGCAAAGCGATAAGGATTTTCAAATAATCCAAGTTCATTCTTTAATGATAAGATACGGTAGACACTCTCATCTAAGAAGGCTTTTTCAACTTCGTTATTTTCTATAAGGGTTTTTAAATGATTAACATACGCTCCGCTCATCATTTCAATATCCAATGTTGCATTAAAAGCTTGCTTTGCAGCATCTTTTTTATTTTCTGCAGTGCGGTGTTCAACCATTTCAACCACAGACCCATAATCAGAAACCGTTACACCATTAAATTTCCAAGAATCTCTTAAAATTCCCTTTAATAACCAACGATTGCCCGTTGCTGGAATTCCGTCTACACTATTAAAAGATGTCATCACCATTTTAGCGCCTGCATCAAGCGCTTTTTGGTAAGCGGGTAAATAGTACTGCATTAATACCCGTTTTGACACATCAACTGTGTTGTAATCTCTACCGCCCTCAGGCGCACCATACGCTGCAAAATGTTTGACACATGCTGCAATGGTTCCCACCTCATCTAACGATTCGGATTGATAACCAAGGACCATACTTTCCGCAAATTCGCCATTTAAATAAGGATCTTCACCAGTACTTTCCATCACTCTTCCCCAGCGTGGGTCTTTTACCAAATCCACCATCGGTGAGAAAGTGACATGAAGTCCTGCAACACTTGCTTCTTTTGCGGCTACGCGCGCTGTTTCCTTTACTAAATCTTTATTCCACGAACACCCTAAGGCTAAAGGGATTGGGAAAATGGTTTTATACCCATGAATAATGTCTCCCATGAACAACAAAGGAATTTTATTAGGATGGTGGGCAAGGTAGTCTTCTTGAATCATCCTTTTTTCTTTAGCCCCACCAATCCCTAACACGTTTCCTACATACTTAATCTTATCTACATCGATGCCTATATCTCTCATAGGACCAGTAATTTCACCTTTAATACTATCTTGAAAAAAGAAGGGTGCAAGTTGAATAAGTTGTCCGATTTTTTCATCAATTGTCATTGTATTTAATAATTGCTTTAATGAAACTTCTTTCATTGTACGACTCCTAACTATGCTGACTTTCTTTTGATAAGTTCACCTTTAATCTCACTATAATAAAAATCTTCTTCGAATGTTTTTCTTTCTTCTAAGGACATACTACAAATTTTTAGTATATGTTTAGCAACATCTTTCCCAAATTGAATACGATCAATTTTTATTGTGGTTAACGGCGGTGTGTAATATCTTGAAAGTTCAATATCATCAAACCCTACTACCGCTATATCTTTTGGAATATGATACCCAGATTTTTTTAATGCATCCATTGCACCAATGGCCATTTCATCATTGGCACAAAACAGTGCTTCTGGCATTACCTTGTTTTCATTTATAATTTGTTTAATGGTATTGTAACCACTTTGTTTAGTAAAATCACCTTTATAATAAAAAGGGATATCTTTATTAATTTCACTTAATGCTTTTACAAAACCTTTAAAACGGTATAAATTATCGTAAGCATCTTCAACACCACTTAAATATCCTATAGATTGATAGCCTTTATCTAATAAAAATTTAGTCATGGTGTAGGCTGAGGCTTCATTTTCAATCATCATTTCGTAAACATGTGGATGATTGACGTGACGGCCTAGTACAACAATTGGGAAATTTTCATTGCTTACTCTACGAATTAAATCATCCGGAAGGGATGAATCGTTTACGATCACCGCATCTGTTTGACGGTCTAAAAGCATTCTTTCTGCACTTTTTCCACTTGTAACAATCAAGTTATAACCTTGTTCTAAAATTTCTGTATGAATGCCTTCAAGGAGTTCAGTCCAAACAGGGCCACCAAATTCAGTCACACATACGCCAATCGTTTTATTCTTTTTCTTTTTTAAATTTCTAGCGGTTCCACTTGGTATGTAATTAAGTTCTTCAGCAATTTTAATGATACGTTCTTTCGTCTCTTTTTTAACTCTAGAATCATTATTAAGTGCGTAAGAAGCCGTTGAAATTGAGACACCAGCTTTTTTAGCCACATCTTTTATGGTTATCATATAATCATCCTTTACCGTTTATTTTACTTTTTAAAACCACTGATTCATAGGCTCTTAATGATTGGTTAGTTTTATCAAACCCTGGATAATTATGAATCAATACATTGCTCGTTTGATCAAACTTTACTGGAACTAATTCATCTGAAAAATTACAGTATACATTTAAAACATGATCATCATCAATGCGTTGGTAATGCATGAGGTTATTTGCTGAATCAAGCATTTTAAATGTGCCATGAACGATTGTTGGTTCGGTTTTTCTTAACGCAATTAACTGTTTATAGAAGTAATAGATTGAATTTTTATCATTGCGAGCATTTTCCACATTAATACGTTTATAATTTGGGTTGACTTTTATCCATGGTTTTGATGTTGAAAATCCAGCATAAGACTCACTATTCCATTGCATAGGTGTTCGCGCATTATCGCGGCCTTTAGCATAAATACTCTTCATCACATCTTTAATTGTCCACCCATCTTCAAGTTTTTCTTTTGCCATATTATGGGTTTCAATATCCCGGTAGTCTTCTAAATCATCAAACTTTACATTAGTCATTCCGATTTCTTCACCTTGATATATAAATGGTGTCCCTTGCATAAAATGTAGTACGGTCGCTAACATTTTCGCACTTTCTACTCGGTACTCTTGATCATCACCAAATCTTGAGACAGCACGTGGTTGGTCATGGTTTGACCAATAAAGACTATTCCATCCAATGCCATTTAATCCCACTTGCCATTTTTCAAATGTCACTTTTAACTCTTTAATACTTAGTGGTTTTAACACCCATTTACCTTTTCCTGAGATTTCATCTAAGCCAACATGTTCAAAATTGAAAATCATATCGAGTAACGGTTTTTTAGTTTGTGTAAATTGTTTTGCTTGTTCAATACTTGCACTAGGTGTTTCACCTACAGTAAATATTTTTCTACCTTTAAAACAACGCTCATACATTTCACTTAAACGCGCTTGTAAATGCGGACCATTGCTGATTACTTTGTTATCGATATCTTTACCAATTAGATCAATTACATCTAATCGAAAGCCATCAATCCCTTGGTCCAACCACCAGTTTATCATTGTATAAATTTCTTCTCTTAATGATTTGTTAGCCCAGTTCAAATCTGGTTGTTTTTGACTAAATAAATGAAAATAATATGCCTCTACCTCTTCAAGGTAGGTCCAAGCAGGACCAGAAAACACAGATTGAATGTCATTTGGATATCCGTTAAGACTTTTCCTAAAAACATAATAGTCTTTATAGGGTTCAATTCCTTTTAAAGCTTTTTTAAACCAAATGTGTTCATCACTTGTATGGTTAACCACTAAATCCATGATTACTTTAATTCCTAAATGATGCGCTTTATCTAAGAGTTCTTTAAACGTATCATTACTCCCAAAAAGTGGATGAATTTTATAGTAGTCACTAATATCATAGCCATTGTCATCAAGCGGTGAAAGATACACAGGACTCAACCAAATGACATCTATCCCAAGATGAAAAAGATAATCAAGTTTACTGATAATCCCTGGAATGTCACCAAATCCATCGCCATTTGAGTCTTTGAAGCTCATAGGATATATTTGATAAACAACACTATTTTCAAACCAACGTTCCTTCATTATTTCACCCTATTCTTAAAACCCAAGACTTTAATCGCTTTTTGAATCGCATCATGTTTCATATAATAGTTTTGTGTCGTTTTATATAGATAATTATCAAGCATTAAACAGGTAATCCCTTTATCAATACCGATATAATCTTCTGAATACCACGGGGTTTTTTCTTCTAAATTATAGGCATCTTTAAACCCGTATTTCCCCCATAGTTTCGGGTGTTCATTATAAAAATATTGCATAGCATCAAAGCTTTCTTTTGGGGTAAAAATAATCGATGAAATTGGACCGTAAGGTGCAATTGTTCCATTACAGTTTATCGTCTGTGAACTTTTATCCCATCCAAATGGTGGTGTTCCAAAAGCTGCGTAGCCATAAGGATGATCACAAGCAGTTAATCCCCACGCGTTTTGGTGAAGCGTTTTAAACTGTGCTTGGTGATTGATACACCATTCACGGTTAGCAAGCGTTGCTTTTTTAGAATTCTCAAACCAATCAAATCCTTTTGAATCAACATAGGATTCAAAATCAAACCATGCATGAGAAAACTGATAAGTAAATAGCGATCCTCCCGGTGTATACACAAACTGATAATCTTGATAGCCCCCTGTAAAGCGTTCAAACCCAAAATAAAGAGAACGTGCAAGGGTTTCATCAACGTTTTTACTCCCTGCAGCAAGGAAATACATCATCAGTTGCTCAGCAGGCATATGCCACTGATAAATCCATCCATCTTTCCCAGGTGCATAGTCCCCGTCTAAATCAGGGTTATATGCCATTCTAAACATCTTTTTACCTTGATAATCAAAGGTGAAATGTTCCCAATCCACACGGTTTCTTATGGCTTTAGACATTGATTGAATATCACTATCTTGTTCAAAATAACTTTCTACTGTAATAAGCCCATTTAAAACAATCGCTGTATCAATGGTTGAAAACTCACTTTTTTTATAGCGGCTTCCATCTATCATATTCGCAAAATGGACAAAAAACCCCTTATAGTGAGGCACGTTATTTAATAAGGTGTGTAGCGTCCCTTTAATACGTTTCATCCCTTCTTCTGCTGTTATATAGTCACGTTCAATACCAATAATATATACACTTAAGGCAAAGCCAACTGAGGCAATGCTTGATAATTCTTTATTATTCGTACGATCTAAAATTAATCCATATCCTTTAGATTGTCTGTCTTTATTTGCTTCATGCCAAAAGAAATTAAATGCATGTTTAAGCTCTTTTTCTATTACTGTTTTTTCCACAAATTAACCTCCACTCGAAACGTTTCGAACATTTATAATTAATTATAGCTGATTATGCTTTTTTTATCAATTATATCTAAAAATTTAATAAAAAAAGCCTATAAAAATAGGCTTTAGTTGTTTGATATAGTAATAAAGATTGTCTCATCAATAGCATTGAGTAGCTGGTGATCAATAATGATACCTGTATCTTTATAGGCGTTTTTAAAACGTTTAAAAGATACTTCCTCACCATTTAAAATCACTGTATTAATCGGTTTATTTGATTTTATATGATAGGTAACTTCTAGTGGTTTTCCTAAATATGTATAATGAAATTTTAGTCCATAAAGCTCATCGGGTAACACAGGATCTATCACTAAATCTTTATTGCTTATTCTTATACCCAGTACATTTCCGATTAATTGATTTAAGTAAATACCTGGGCCACTAGAATAAATACGCCATCCACCTTTAACATCAATCTCTCCTGTTTTTAATTTATTAAAGTCTTGCATGGCTTCATAACGATTTTTAAAGTTTGCATCACTACTACTAAAGTATGTATTGCTTTGACGTTTCATCGCATTATTGACAGTTTCATCAATCAATATTGGATTAATACGCATCAATTGTTCCCATGCATCGTGATTTCCAAGCTTAGCAAGCGCTTCGATATAACGGATATGCGCATGCACATATTGTAACCCAATCTCACGTCCGAAGTTAGCGGCTGTTTCAGCACGCTGGAAATAGGTGTTAATTCCACCTTTATACTGAACGGTATTATCCATTAAGCGTACGCCATCAGGATATTTTAAATATTGATCAATAATGGATAAATAATCAGTAATTTGTTTTTGATCAAACATCTCACTAATAATCCCGCGATTGAAAGGCAGTAATCGGTAGCGAAGATTTGTTTCTTTATCTTCAGGGTGAACAATGGCTCTTACATCGTTTTCTTCAAACAACAGGAATCCAGTTGGAACATTGTTTCTGATTAAATATTTATTATAATCTTTTTTGATATTATGTTTTAACTTGGTAAACGATTCTTTCATTAAATGATAAGAATCCGTTAGGACTTTACTAAACAGATCAAAGGTCTCATAAGTTAGTGCGACTGTCCAACCACTCACTAACCGTTTGGTTAATGCTTGATTTGCAGGTTGAAGAGTATCATCCCAATCACCACCACCATAGGTTGAGAGTGATGTACCTTCTATGAAATTATCAATGATGGTATTTATTTGTTTTTCAATATGGTGTTTTAATGACACACCCTCATCTGTAAAAGTGTTTGTATTGATATCCATATAAGGAATTTTTTCTTCTAAAATCCCATAATCGTTGGTTTGTTCTAAGTATAACGCTAATGTCCTAAGTGGCCAAACGATGATATCACCATGCGACTCATGCGCTTGGATTGCATGGTATTCATCAAACATAAACCACTGTGGCCAATCCCCACTATGTACAAATTGGTGCGCGTATACTTTTAAAATGATCGCTCTTAAAGATTTAAAATCTTGCATGACACTAAAATATTCTGCAGGACCTTGACAAATATCCCTAGTTCCCCAGGCTGCGCCTGAGTATTGTTCTAACCCGTGAGGTGATGCATAATGAATGAGCGCATTATGCATATACCAATACGCTAAATCATTAAATTTATCAACTGATTTTTGGTGCTGATTGTCAATGGATAAATGAAAATTATGTAAACGAGATTGATACTTTTCAAAATAATCCTGTTTTAGTTGCTCTAAATCAGGGTCTTCATAAGACTGTATTTTATTATCCACTTGTCCAGTAATTTTTATTTTAAGTGTATTTATTCCTTGATAACACATATTAAGGAGTGGATGATTGCGTGTTTTTTTATCGCTATAAAACCATGAATCATCGTTTAAGTCAAAAGCTTCACTACTCATGATTGTATAAGAGAAATCATTATGGTTTTGTTTCATCATGGTATGCTCATGTGGGAAGACTTGAATGGTTTTATCATGATGCTTAATTGTAACCGGCCACTCATCTTCATTGGCCCCCATCACTAAATGATTCATAACGACTAAATCATAAGTTTTACCATTTTGACTAGTAATTTCTAAATTCACTTCATCTTTATCATAGGCAGTAACTGATTCGATAATTAATTGATCATCTTCGAACTGGTAAATCCATTTAGAATAATTTGCGCCTACTTCAAAAATACTTGGTAAATTTAATAGTTTATAAACACCATCTTTTTTTATAAAGACTCTTTGACCTGATATTTTTCTTGTATTTAAAGGACTTCTCAAATTAGATGTCATTTTATGAAAATTAGAATTACCTAACACAATATGCGAATTAAAAATTCCAAACATAAAATGCGTTGAAGCCATGGTCATTTTATTATAATCACGATTTCCACCTGAAATTGCAATATTCCCATGGGGTCTTTCAACCAGTAATTCTTTTTGCTTTAATACAACATGGGCATGATTATCTGTAAAAAATGATAATAGCTTATTATCTTGCACTTCTTGATGTCTTTGCGTTTTATATAAAGTATTCACCGTTTTTTTATCGAGGTCTAACCCATTAACATGCTGATTCATATCAATAGTAGGATTAATACGGTACCCATCAATCGTTTTAAACGTATGACTATTAATCGTTTCATAAAGAGCGTGTATCTTATCTATTGCTCTTGGTGCATCTGCAACTTCAACGATTTCATCTTGATAATACCCATAAAAAACAAATGACTGTTGAGCATTGAGGGAAACCTTTTCTGATTGAAGCGCAGTGTAGGCATATTCATACTGATAATTTTCATTATCTAAATACGCATCTTTTAGTACTTCTGGGTAAAAACTTTCTTTATATTCTCGTTTAAAAAACTGAAATGCATCAGTTGAATACGCAACATTTTTAGTAAGTGATCCTTGCTGTAAGAAATGCGGAACACCTTGATTTTGTCTAGAGGCTATCGTATAGCCTTCATCCGTTTTAAATGCTCGATGATCAATATACTGACAAGTATAGGCTTCGTTATTTTTAATGGCATTTTCATCCGCAATCCCTATATCTTGTCCATAAAAGATTTCTGCTTGAACATCTTTACATTTATCTAATAAAACTTCATAAAACCAAACGTCATCTAACACTGTTAAAATGACTTGGTATTTTACTTTCTTAAACTCACCTTGATAAATAACTTGATTATCTTTTATTTGATATTGACTTAAAGAGGTTACCCCAATTAATGGGGTAACATAATAAGTATCCTCTATAGTAAGTCTCAAATAAATATTACTATTTGCTCCTTCAATATTATTACCCTTAAGCAAATTCACTTGTACTGGCCCTTTAGTAATTGAATAAATGTCACCAGAATCAAGCAAATTAAAAGTTAATGCACCTTTTGCTATTTTTTTTGTTTCTATTGGATTTCCAAGAATCATAATTTGCCTCCTATCGAAACGTTTCGATTATTTTCATTAATAGTATAGCCGATTTTTAGAAATATTTAAACCCTTAAACAGTTTTTTCCTAAAAATAACAAAATTATTCTTACTAAATTTATAACCCTTTAATAAAAAAACGATAATCTATACTATCAGCTTAAATACATTCCGATTATTATAAATAAGACTATCAGTTCTATTCAGACTATGGTACAATGATAATATGACATTTATCTAAAAAAATGTTATGACGGAGTGGTAATATGGAGACGTTTAACGCAATATTGGTTAATATGATATTGTTATTTGGGATAATTTTCTTACTGAGTTTAACCGAACGCAATACTGAAGTTAAACACACCTTCTTAAAAGCTTTGCAGGGGATAGTGATTGGGTTAGTAACCATTTTCATTATGTTAAATGCCTGGGAGTTACGTGAAGGTGTGTTTTTTGATACGCGATCTGTGATTCTGTCTATGACAGGACTTTTTTTCCCGTTCATCACTGGTTTTATTGCGACCATCATTAGTATTATTTACCGTTTTATCATCGGTGGTGATGGAATATATGCAGGGTCTTTATCGATGGTATTTGCGTTTGTTATTGGGGTGTTATTTAAATATTATGACCTTAAAAAGGCTTTTAAACATAAAATTCTTTATTATTATGTTTTCGGACTAACGGTTCATTTCTTTGTGGTGCTTGCACAACTTCTGCACCCTTATCCTACTAATATAGATATTATCCAAAGTATCGGGCTTATTATGATCTTAACGTTCCCAATTGCTACAGCACTTTTAGCTTATGCTTTTTTGCATTATGAAAATACGATTAAAACAAGAAAAGCTTTACGCATCAGTGAAAAACGATACCGTACATTAATCTCTAATAGTAAACTCGGTATTTTACAATATAACACCAACGGGATTATTACCATTGCGAATGATTCATTCGCAAATACACTTGGGACCACAAGAGATAAACTAAT
>Ga0194137_10000544_pt1 | contig 24729 bp, 15 predicted proteins | sample TARM_MetaG_T3_14_FD_134025 | JGI IMG/M metagenome (GOLD analysis project Ga0194137, IMG submission 134025) | Freshwater microbial communities from Pennsylvania, USA, analyzing microbe dynamics in response to fracking - TARM_MetaG_T3_14 (version 2) | ecosystem: Environmental > Aquatic >... | reverse complement strand
GTCGATGTGACGCTGGCCGGCTTGCAGCCGGATCTGCTGCGCGGCGCGATCCAGGACTGTCTGCACACCAGCGACAAGCCGGTATTGGCCTACGTGAGTCCGCATGCGCCCGAGGTGGCCGCTCTCCTGACGCAGCGCGGCGTGCCGGCCTTCATGGCGCCGGAGAGCTGCACGGCAGCACTGGACGGAATGCTAAGGGCCGCGCGCTGGATGGCGCCGTCAGGGGAGGCGGCCTCGCCGGCGCGGGTATCAACGGAAGACTTTCCCGCGGGACCGCTGGATGAAGCGCAGTCCAAGCAACTGTTTGCGCGCTTCGGCGTGCCTGGCGTGCGAGAAGCGGTAGTGACGGCACCGGCGGAAGCCGAACGGATTGCACGAGAGCTCGGCCCTCGCGTGGTGTTGAAGATTCTTTCGAGTACCGTGACCCACAAGAGCGACGTCGGCGGGGTCGCCGTCCACCTCGCCGCGGAACAGGCAGGCCCTCGCCTTGCTGCCATGGCTGCCGAAGTCGAGCGGAGATGGCTGCCCACATGGGCGAACGCCTGATCGAAGCCGAGATCAATCCGCTGTTCGCCCTGCCGCAAGGGCAGGGAGTGCGCGCGGCAGACGGCGTCGTCGTGCTCGGCAAGTGAATCGGGAGCGGGAATGGCAGCCACGAATTGCCTTGAACCGGATGCGAGGTTTTCCAGCACGACGGAAGTCGCAGCACACCTCGGCCGGCTGGACGCACTGTCGCAGCGCCACGTTTCCCGGTTCGAAGGCCGCAGCATGGAGTGGCGCAGGTTTGGCGACGGACCGTCTCTAGTCCTGCTGCATGGCGGGCATGGCAGCTGGCTATATTGGGTGCGCAAGATTGAAACGCTGGCGGCCCGGTTTTCGGTGTGGGCGCCCGATCTTCCTGGTTACGGAGACTCGGATGCCGTCGCCTCGACCGAACTGGCGGCCTTGGTGGCGCCGACGATTGCCGGCCTCGATTTGATCCCCGGCGGCGACCGGATGATCGATCTGGGCGGATTTTCATTCGGCGGCGTGGCGGCTGCACCGATCGCCGCCAGGTGCCGGCAGATGCTTGCTGCTGGCCTGGCTGGGCCAACAATCAAACAGGAAGCCGCGATATCAGCGATGTGTCTGCACTATGAAGTGAGCCCGCGCAGAAGGCTGCTGTCGGCCGCAATAGGCGCGTCGGCCAATCCCGGCGCGGCCTCGGGAAGCGGCGGAAGCGGAGGGCGTGCCGGTTCATGCGCGGGCACCGTGTCTTCCCACTCCCGGCCCCAGCGAGCTGCCGCAATCGCTATGGCGCCGGGCTGGCTGAGTCTGGCCTTGAGTTCGGGAAGGCGGCGTGTCTCGATCCGAATGTCTGCAGCGAGCAGGATGTCAACGATCTGCCAACGGTCCGCGAAAGCGAAGCTGAGCAACTGATCTGCCGGCGTGTCGATGTATTCCCGCAGTAAGCTCGATATCGACGACACGTCCGTATCGTAAGGATAGTGCGCGGCATCTTCGCCGAAGTCGCGCGGGTAATCCCAGATCACGTCCTTGCCCAGCGTGCACCAATAGCGGGCCAGTTCCATACTGCCGCCGGCGGATGCCATGCGGTACGCGCGGCACTGAATCTGCAGGCGAAGCCCTTCGACAAAAAATCTGCCGACTTCGCGCTGGAGTTTGCTCCATGGTTTCACATCTGCCTCCGATTTGCCAAGCTGCCGACATGATAACCGCTGGTGCCGCAATACTTCGCTTTCCGTCGGCGTTATTCATGCTGACATTCGAGCAGTTCTTTGGAGTTCTGCTTGCAGCCATACTGATACGCGCTTCTCCAGGCGCTGACAATCTGATGGTTCCTGGCATGGACCTCTCCAAAAGGCGAAAGCAAGGCATTGTCTTCGGTTTGGGCATTGCGCTCGGCTGCTTGAGCCATACGGTACCGGCCGTCATCGGTGTGAGTGCAAGGATTGCAGCTTCGCCGGCGGCCTTTATCTCATCCGGCTCGACGCGTCGCCGTCCTGCCAGCGCCGCCAAGTCAAGTTTGCATCGCCGTGGTCAACGGCTTCCTTCGGCACGGTTTGCAGTGATCGCCAAACGTCAGCGGCAAACCTTGATCACGTTCCGCTTCAACCGCAGGCGCAGATTTCTCTGATACACAAACTAACCTGCGGTCCGTGTGCTCGCAATTAACTCGATGAAGTCGCCTGCTAAGACCGTGTTGGTTTTCCACAAGTGAGTGGAACTCTAGTCGAGTGTTGTTGCTTATGCCTTTTCAAATTGAAAATCCATGAAAATCCCCGCGCCGACCTTCGTTTCTACGAAACCGATTCGTAAGGCGTGTACCCTTTGATGGCGCGTTCTAAAAAGCGGCGTGCCGTCGCCAGACAGCGTCCTGGCGGTGAGCAGGGAATCCACGGTCTGGCCTTCTTTAGCGCAAGTCGGCGGATTTAATGAAGGCATGCAGCATTTTTACCGGCCGCAGCAGGCCTTACACAGGTGCAACCAATCCTGTGCATCAGAGCAAACTAAGCTGCCATTGCAAATGTAAGTCGTTCATAAAAAACGCATGTGATTGAAAAAGGCATTTGAATACTGTGGACGGAAAGTTGCATCCCTTTAAAGCCAGTGTTATTCCCTGGTCGCCTGCACGCGGACACAACGCACTTTCTCTCACCTTGGCCTCCTTATCGCAACGGAAGCTTGGCGGGACCGGGAACCAACGAGGTAGACACGTACTCATACCACTCACAGCAAAATCCGCCGGAAAATTTCATGGCTCTCAAGCATGCATTATCTGCCTTGGCGATTTGTTTATGTGTGGCTGCGAGTCAGGTCGCCGCCGCAGTTTTGTTCAACGTCCATGCCTCCCATCGCACGGCGACTGCATCACAGTGGTTTTGCGACAAAATCTCTAGGAACGTCACCCGAGCTAAACAGGAGATGTTCGCACCGTATGCCACTGGCGAGTTTCACGAAAAAAACCTTGGTGAAGTGCTCGCACCGCGGCACATCAGTCCAGCCCATTTAACTCGGCAGCCACATCAAGCGCGGCTGGCGGCTACGCCCGCCAATAGAAAGCGCCGCACGATACCAAAGCGACGCCTTTATCTCAATGCGGATACGCGGCAGGCTGTGTTGACCGAAGGCCGGCATGCAAACTGTCAACCATGGCATGTCGGTCATGGATTTCCCGCGACCGTGCCCGAAATGCCGGCAATCCAGATTGTTCCGTCCGTTACTTACGACCTTACGAAAAGAGAATATGCAGCCACGAGCCTTTTCAACGAGGGCAAGCGTCGGGTTCAGGTAAAGCCGCGTCACCTTGAAACTGATTTTTCTTCCAGTGCGCCAGCTGGGGAGGGCATGGGTTAAAAAATGGACACCAAAAGAAAATTGCCGGAACATCTCGGTAAGGGAAAATTTTCCGCCCGAACCGCTCTCGGCGGGGTCGGCAGCTCATACGCTATATATGTGCTCGCAATCCTGACGTTCGTCAATATCTTCAACTTCATTGACCGGCAGATCCTCTCGATTCTTGCCGAGCGTATCAAATACGACCTCGCACTGTCGGATACCGATCTGGGATTCCTGTATGGCACAGCATTCGCTGTGTGCTTGGCCGTGTTCGGCATTCCACTGGGCCGTCTCTCCGACACTTGGGAGCGTCGTTACGTCATCGCCATCGGGCTCACTCTCTGGAGCGGGATGACGGCGCTTTCCGGTCTGTCGCAGACCTTCCTCCAGCTTAGCGCTATGCGGATCGGTGTCGCAATCGGTGAAGCCAGCCTGAATCCCGCGGCACACTCTAGTCTCTCGGACTGGTTTCCGCGCCACCAACGCGCAACGGTTCTCGCTGTCTACACGAGTGGGGCCTACATTGGTGGCGGCATCAGCTTATTTATTGGCGGACAGATTGTCGGCCAATGGGACCTCGCATTTGCCGGCGGAGCCACGCCCTTTGGTCTTCGCGGCTGGCAGATCGCGTTCTTTACGGTGGGGTTGCCGGGAATTCTGCTCGCGCTCCTCGTCTGGCGGTTGCGCGAACCGGTACGCGGACAATCCGACGGTCTGATAACGCCATCACACCGGCGGCCATTACGCGAATTCATGCGGGAACTGGCGTCTGTCGTGCCGCCGGCGACCGTCGTTCTCCTCATCGCGAACAAGGCCCGAATCGTTGACCTTGTCTGGAACATAGGCATTGCGATTGTACTTGGCGCCGCTGCAATCGCGATGACATCCTGGCTCGGCAATCCGGCGCAGTGGATTACATTGGCGATCGGGCTGTATGCGACCTGCTCCTGGGGGCAAAATCTGCGGCTGCGCGACCCGCCCAGCTTTACACTTATTTTAAACATCCCCACGCTGTGGTACGCGACCGTATGTTTTTCGCTGTTGGCCTTTACGACCTATGGGATGGGTTTTTGGACTGCTCCGTACTTGGTGCGCATGCTAGGTGCGCGCGAGGGCGAGGTCGGCATGATATTCGGCCTGACGGCGGCAGCGGGCGGCTTGATTGGCATCATACTTGGCGGCGTGCTCGCGGATCGCTGGCGTCGGCGCCATCCCGCCGGCCGTCTGTTCGTCGCCATGTTCTCAGCGGCGATGATGGTGCCAGTCGCTCTCTGGCTCTTCACGACGGAAAATGTAAGCTTGGCCTACGTGCTGACTTTCCCGCTCTGGTTACTCAACGCCATGTGGGTCGGGTGCGGCGCGGCCACTGTGCAGGACCTCGTTCTTCCACGCATGCGCGCAAGCGCCTCGGCCGCCTATACACTTATCCTTACCTTGATCGGACTCGCAATGGGACCCTATGTGATTGGACGTGTCAGCGTCGCCCTCGGCGACCTACGCAGCGCAATCCTGTGGGCGCTCCTCGCCAACGCGATTGCCTTCGCCTTCGCGATACTGGCGGCACGGTACATCAGGCACGACGAAGCCACCCTGCAACAGCGAGCTCGCGCAGCTGGTGAACCAGCCGCGTGATTTGCTCGATTCATGTCGTGAGGACAAGGAATGCCGGACTCTCCCGTAACACCCGCCATTGCTGAGCATCAATCATTAATCATAAATGAACTGCTCTGCCAGACGGCGGCCATTCGCCTTTACCGCGCTCGTCGCCAAGCGGATGGAACACAGGTACTGCTGAAGTTGCTCTCCCCTGGGGCCGCAGCGCGGCGGCCCACTCGTTTGCAGGACGAATTCAAACTACTGCAGTCTCTCGACATACCCGGAGTCATCAAACCCCTGGCCCTGCAGGATGAGAATGCGGCATCGGCAATGATACTCGATGACTTCCCCGGGCAGTCACTCGAAGCGATGCTCAAGACGCCGCTCGCTCTGCCGGATTGCCTTGATATCGTTTATAAAATTGCGGTTATGCTGGGCGGCCTTCATGCCGCTCAGGTAACCCATCATGATATCCATCCAGCCAACTTTCTGGTGGCCTCGGACGCTCGGGTCTGTCTGATGGATTGCGGTCATGCCTCGCAGCGCCCCACCGAATTGGTTGCCAGTGCCCACCATCTTGACGAAGAGACGTATGGCTACCTCTCGCCGGAGCAAACCGGACGCATGAACCGCGGGGTGGATTACCGCACCGACTTCTATTCTCTTGGGGTGATGTTCTATAGGATGCTTACGGGGGCACTACCGTTCCAGGCTCGCGACCCCCTGGAGTGGGTTCACTGCCATATTGCACGGCTACCTCGCCCCCCGCATGAAGTGGATCCCGCCATCCCATCGGCGGTATCCGAGATCGTGATGAAGCTGATGGCCAAGGTGGCGGAAGAGCGTTACCAGAATGCCTACGGTCTGCAATTCGATCTTGAGCATTGCATTGCACAGTATCGGGCCACTGGCGACATCACCTCTTTCACCTTGGGGACACAGGATGTCTCCAGCCATTTTCAGATATCGCGGAAACTCTATGGCCGCGAAGCAGAGGCAACGCAGCTTGTTTCCGCATTCGATCGAATGACCGGCTTCGGGCAAGTGGTATTGGTGCTCGTGACCGGTAGCTCCGGCAGCGGCAAGTCACGCCTGGTGCGTGAGTTGCACTTGCCGGTCATACGTGAACGAGGCTATTTCATCACTGGAAAATTCAACCAGTACCAGCGCGAGATACCCTACGCAGTGATAGGAGAAGCCTTCGGTGGGCTGGTTCAACAGATCCTCACGGAACCGGAAGAGCAGATTGCAATTTGGAAGGCACAGTTGCAGTCGGTACTTGGGGAAAACGCACGCCTGATCGTCGACCTCATTCCGCAACTAAAACTGATCATCGGACCGCAACCGGAGGTCGCAGCACTGCCGCCCCTTGAGGCCCGCCATCGCTTCCAGCGCGTATTCCGCCATTTTGTCGGTTTGTTTACCACGAAAGATCATCCGATCGCGCTGTTCCTGGACGACCTGCAGTGGGCCGATACCGCAAGCCTTGACTTGATCGTACATTTGCTCGCCCGCTCGGATACCCGTTTCCTGATGTTGATAGCGGCCTATCGCGATAATGAGATCACCGCAGCCCATCCGCTGTGGAAGATGGTCGACGCTATCCGCCATGCAATCGTGCCGGAGGAAATCCATCTCGGTCCGTTGCAGGAAGGCCCATTGAGGCAGCTGCTCGCCGATACCTTGCACTGCGATATAGCCGATGCGGCGCCGTTGACCGCGCTCATCCAACGCAAGACCGATGGCAACCCCTTCTTCGTGAGCCAATTCCTGCACCGGTTGCATCGCGATGGGCTGGTTACATTCAATCGACACAGCCACCGCTGGCAATGGGACCTGGACCAGATTCAGGCGGCCGATGTCACCGACAACGTGGTCGAGCTCCTGGCCGACAAGATCAACCATTTAGGCGAAACGTCACAAGCCTTGCTGCGCTTGGCCGCGTGCTTCGGACATCAGTTCGTCCTGGATACGCTTGCAAAAGTTGCACAACGGCCGATCGCGGAGGTTGCGCAACAACTGCAACCTGCAGTGCAGCAGGGCTTTTTGCAAATCATTCACACGAGCGTCGATGTTGCATCCTCGAAGCACCAGCACACTTATCGGTGGTCGCATGACCGGATTCAGCAAGCGGCCTATACGTTCATTTCCGAAAACGAGAGACCTCAAATTCACTTGCGGATCGGTCGACTGCTGTGGGCCGCCACACCTGCAGAGCACCTGGCGGAGCACGTGTTTGACCTGATCAGTCATTTGAACCTGGGAGCAGCGCTGGTCGAGGACCTGAGCGAGCGGCAGCGCTTGGCTGAACTCAACCTTGCGGCCGCCGTACGCGCCAAGCGCGGCACCGCCTATGCCGCTGCCTTCAACTACGCGAACATGGGGGTAAACCTGCTGCCGCCGCAGGCATGGCAGCATCATTATGCGCTCACGCTGTCTCTGCACCGTGAACTGATCGAAGCCCAGTTCCTGCTTGGTCATGCAAGCCAAGCGGAGTCCTTGCTCGATCAGACTCTCGCTCAAGCACGAACCCCGCTTGATCGCGCCACTCTGCTGCGGTTCCGCATTCTGTTTTCCAATGTGCAGGGCAATCACCTTCGTGAATTGCTGACCGGACTGGAAGCGTTGCGGATTCTCGGTGTCGACATACCGACTGATCTGGGTACCTGGCCTGCCTGCCGTCATCGAAGCGGCGCTTGCTCGCCTTGACGCAGCACTTGCGAACGTACGGATTGAAGACTTGCTGGACCGGCCGGTGACCACGGATCCGACAGATATAGTTACCGCCGAACTGGTGTATGAACTTGTAAGCCCAAGCAGAAACATCAATCAATATCTAGCGATCGTTCCATACCTGGCGCTCGCAGAACTGTCGCTGGCGCACGGCAATACCGCTGCTTCCGCCATAGGCTACGGCGGATATGGACTAGCGTTGCTGCTGTACCGGGGAGACTTTGACCGAAGCTATCGTCTTGGTCAGATGGCCCGACGGCTGGCAAACCGGTTCCACCGTCCTGAAGTGAAGGCCCGAGTCTACCTCATGACGGCAATCTATCTGAATAGCTGGCACGAGCCATTGGCGCCAGCCGCTTCAAGAATGACGGAGATGGCCGCCTACGAGGCCGAATATGGCGGTCTGCACAGGGCCGCATTTTTTCGTTTTGTCGCGTGCGAGCACCAGTTCTATGCCGGGGAACGGCTGGACAAAATAGCCGATGCGCTTGCCAGCGCGTTGGTCTTCGCCAAAAATATCACAAGCATTGGGGTCGTCGAGAACATAAAAACCTTGGACATCTCAATCACATTGTTACGGGGATCACCGGAAAATGCCTCCCCGCCTGAAACGCGCTCGGTCGACACCGTGCTCAAGAGAATCGAGGGCCGCACCGATTTGTCTGCCGAATCGGAATATTGCTGCGAGCTCAGACGCTTTGTATTCTTCGGCGCATTTGGCGATGCCCTGCGCCTGGCACAAGCCGCGCTTCCATTCAAGGAACGGCAAGTTGTATCCTGGGGGGGTGGTTTTGGCCAATTTCTGCCATGCCCTGGCGGCCGCGGCCCTATACAGCACGCAAGATGAGGACAGCCGGGAAGCGACGATGACCCTGCTTCTGACTCAGCATGGACAACTGGCGAAAGCGGCGCAGCGCTGCCCGGCCAACTTTTCTCACATGGAATACCTGCTTGCAGCGGAGCTGGCTCGTGTAGCGGGTGACCACCCGCAAGCGATCTATCGATATGAGCAGGCCATTGCCGCCGCTGCGCAATACGGCTTTAGCTATATTCAAGGCATTGCCGCCGAGCGTGCCGCCGCAGCGTGTCACGCCCACGGAGCAAGTGCCCAGGCTGCGGCCTATTTAAAGACTGCTCAGGGAGCGTACGCAAACTGGGGCGCCGAGGGCAAGGTGAAACAAATCGAGGCGCGCCTGTTTTCGGATTCATTGTCCAGCTCATACCCGGCAGGCTTGGGCGCCGGCCCGGAGAAGCTGGACTTTCTGTCCATCGTCAAGGCATCTCAGGCCATTTCCGGGGAAATTGTATTCGATCAGTTGTTGCATACGTTGATGCAGGTAGTGATTGAGAACGCCGGCGCCCAGCGCGGCTGCCTGCTGCTGGTCAATGCTGAAACGCTCGTACTCGCGGCCGACGCCCGCGTGGAACAGAACGCTGTGTGCATACAACTGTATCGCCAGGCGTACGATGTCGAAACAACATTGCCAACCTCGATCTTGAACTACGTGCGCCGCTGCCAGCAGACAGTGGTGCTGGCCGACGCCAGCATACCGACCTCCTTTTCGGCCGACCCGTACTGGGTTCGGAGCCCGCAAAAGTCAGTGTTGTGCCTGCCCATCCTGCGTCAAGCCAAATTGGTAGGTTTGTTGTACCTGGAACACCGCCTTGTAACCGCCGCCTTCACCCCTGACCGGGTGACCGTACTTGAACTGCTCGCATCCCAATCGGCCATCTCGCTGGATAATGCCCAGCTCTTTACCGGTCTCCAGGAAGAGAATCGCGAACGCCGTAAAGTCGAAAACATGCTGCGGGAAAGAGAAGCACGCATCCGGCGCCTGGTGGAAGCCAACATCATCGGGATATTCTTTTGCGAAATAAGAGGCGGTATCAACGAGGCCAATGAAGCCTTTCTTCAGATATCCGGTTATTCACGACAAGATTTGCTATGCGGGAAAATAGACTGGGTCACAATCACCCCGCCCGAATATCTTGCGACAGACAAGCAGGCACTTGGTGAACTCAGGCGTACCGGGACCTGCACGCCATATGAGAAAGAACTTCTTCGCAAGGATGGCCGCCGGATTCCGATTCTGCTTGGCGGTGCCTTGCTCGAAGGCTCGCCGGAGACTGCGGTTACCTTCGTGCTTGACCTGACTGAACGCAAACAAGCTGAAGCCGAACGCGTGGCCCGGCAAGCGGCAGAAGCCGCCAGCACTGCCAAAAGCACGTTCCTGGCCAACATGAGTCATGAACTGCGCTCGCCATTGAATGCCATCCTGGGGTTCACCCGCCTGCTCAACCGCCAGCCAGGCCTGCCTCACCAGGTGCAGGTCGATTTGCGCACGATTCAGCGTAGCGGCGAACACCTGCACAACCTGATCAACCAGGTACTGGATTTAGCCAAGATCGAAGCCGGCAAAGCCACCGTCCACGGGGCTGACTTCGATGTTGAGCAAATGCTGGAAGACCTTAAAGACATGTTCATAGTCACCGCCCAGAACAAAGGTCTGCAATTGATCGTTGAGCGCGTCAACACGATTCCCCGGAACATCCACGCCGATCCGGTGAAGCTGCGTCAAGTACTGATCAACCTGTTGAGCAATGCACTGAAATTTACACGCGCTGGCTACGTGAAGCTGGCAGTGGCGTGGCAAGAGTCGAACGAACAGCTTATTTTTGCGGTAAGCGACACCGGTCCAGGCATTGCGGCCGATGAATTGGCGCAACTGGGTGGCCACTTCATGCAAGCACAAGCGGGGCGCCAAGCGCAAGAAGGGACCGGTTTGGGCCTCGCTCTGAGCCGGCATTTCGTGCAGCTCATGGGAGGTGAATTGCAGTTCATCAGTGAACTGGGCCAAGGCACTACGGTGCGCTTCAACCTTCCGGTGCGGGTGGTATTGCATCCGCTGCTGGCATCCCCGGAAGCCTCTCGTCGGGTTTTGGCGTTGGCAGCCGGCCAGCCGCGCTATCGCATTCTGGTGGTGGACGATCGTAGCGAAGCGCGTCAATTGCTGCTGCGGTTCCTGGCACCGCTAGGCTTCGAGCTACGTGAAGCGAGCAATGGACAAGAAGCGGTTGAGCTATGGCAAGCATGGAAACCGGAGTTAATCTTCATGGACATGCGCATGCCGGTCATGAGCGGACTCGAGGCTACGCGCCGCATCAAGTCAAGCGAGCAGGGACGCGCAACGGTCATCGTCGCGCTGACGGCCAGCAGTCTAGAGGAAGAACGGGCGGATACGCTTGCGGGTGGATGCGATGATTTTATGCGCAAGCCGTTTCACGAAGCCGAATTGTTTGCGCTAATGCACAAGCATTTGGGAGTACGCTTTGTGTACCAGGAAGAAGCCGCCTCGGCGACCGATTTGCCGGTCCAGCCGGATGCCGCGATGCTGGCGGCACTGCCTCGCGCATTGCGAACCGCGCTGGCGCAGGCATTGAATGAACTCGATGCTGCCGCGGTGACGAATGTGATTCAAGAAATTCAGGAGCGCGATGCCGCTCTGGCTGCGGCTTTGGAGAGCCTGGCCAATGAATTCCAATACGATCGCATCTTGCATCTGATGGAGAACAACGAAGCCGGATTCGCGGGGGACATCTCCGCCGGACAGCAAGAATGCTCCTAGAAAGCCATGCCCGATTTTATGCCGACATCTGCACCGATTGCCAAACCCGGTTGGATAAATGCGCAGTCGATACCCCCGTCAAATGCGTGAGCTTGCGGAATAATGCGGATCAGTTGAGGGCTTGCGCAATACACTTGCTCACGGTCTCACTTCGACGTCGCGGTGACATGGGCTTGCTGCGTTTCATCCGCTGACCCAGTCTGAGCGGCCAGAACTGCGGCGCCATGCGGGCTTGACTCCGATTGACCAAGCTCGCGCGCCAGACACAGCAGACCGTTCACTGCATCAAGCGCGAATTGCCGGAAGACTACTTGCAGCAGCAACTCGCGCCACCTTCTATCAGGATGCGATTTGCGGTAAGTCAGGTTATAAGAGTGCGGCTCGCGCCAGTATCTTATACCACGGCTTATCGATCATATCGATCAAAGAGATGCATCCTGATAAGTTGCACTGACCGGGTTCGTCCAAAGCTGCCTCAGGGACCGACGGGAGGAGACAAGTATGAGCGCTTCAACTTTACAACCCACGGCAAAAAAAAGAATATTGGTCATTGACGATACGCCCGCCAACTTGCGTTTGCTCATGAATATGCTGACCAAGCATGACTATATCGTCCATGCTGCCATCAACGGCGAGATCGCCCTGCAGTTTGTTCAAACCGCTCTTCCCGACCTTATTTTGCTCGACATTGTCATGCCCGGCATGGACGGTTACGCGGTATGTGAACGGTTGAAAGCGGACGAACGCACGCGCGACAAGCCGGTAATCTTCCTTAGTGCTGCGGATCAGACATTAGACAAAGTCCGCGCGTTCAAAGCCGGTGCTGTCGATTACATCGTCAAGCCGTTTCACGCTGAAGAGGTAATTGTCCGCATTGAGATGCATCTGACGTTCGCCGGTCTGCGCAAAAGCCTTGAGGAGCGAGTCGTAGAACGAACTGCCGAACTTGTCGAAACCAATGCTCGTCTGCAGCAAGAGATTGTAGAGCGAAAACATGCCGAGATGGCAGTACGGGAGCGAGAAGCGCGAATCCGTCGCTTGGTTGATTCCAACATTATCGGTGTTTTTTTTTGGCACATTGGCGGCGCTGTTCTGGAAGCGAACGACGCATTTCTTCGGATCGTGCACCATACGAGGGAAGACCTGCGCTCAGGCCGCATTTGCTGGCCGGACTTGACGCCACCCGAGTGGCGTTGCGCCGACACGAGCGCCTTTGAAGAACTTGCCAAGAGCGGCAGTTGCACGCCTTATGAAAAGGAATACCTGTTGGAAGATGGACGTCGGGTTCCTGTTCTCATTGGCGGTGCGCTTCTCGAGGGATCGGATGATCAAGGGATTGGTTTTGTAATCGATCTGACCACGCTCAAGCGAGCCGAAGAGCAGACTCGCTACGTTGCGCAGCATGACATTCTTACCGGACTTCCTAATCGGGCCCTGTTTCAGGACCGGGTCAACCAGGCAATTGTTCACGCGCACCGCAACCACCATAAAATGGCCATGCTGTTCATTGATCTGGATAATTTCAAGGATATCAATGACTCGCTTGGTCACCAGGTCGGCGACAGCGTTCTTCGGGAGGTTGCGCGACGCCTGCAGCAGATACTGCGTGAAGGCGATACGGTGGCGCGCCTGGGGGGCGATGAGTTCATCATCAGCCTGCCAATGGTGGCCGATAGTAATGACGCGGCCCTTGTTGCGCAGAAGGCGCTGGATGCATTACGTTGCCTTTTTACGGTGGATGTGCACGAGTTGCATGTGCGAGGCAGTATCGGCATCAGCCTCTACCCAATCGATGGCGAAGATGTGGAGGCACTGATGCAGGCAGCAGACACGGCGATGTATTCTGCCAAGGGAAGAGGCCGCGACAATTTCCAGTTTTTTACCTCTGACCTGAATGATGCGGCACGACGGCGGCTAACCATCGCTAATCAATTGCACCAGGCATGGACGCGCGGTGAATTCATGGTCTATTACCAGCCGCAGGTCGACATGGGGACCGGTCGGATCTTTGGAGCCGAGGCATTGCTGCGCTGGCAGCAGCCCAACGTTGCGCGGACTTCGACTGCCGAATTCATCAAGGTGGCCGAAGAAACCGGGCTGATCGTAGCGCTCGGGGAATGGGTATTGTTCCAGGCTTGCCAACAGTTGCGGTATTGGCGGAATGCCGGTTTTTCGGATTTGCTGATATCCGTCAATCTGTCGCCACGCCAGCTTCGCCATCCGGGCTTCCCGGCGCTGGCGGCGGATGTCCTGCGTCAGACCGGGGTGCCGGCGTCAGCCTTGGAAATAGAAATCACCGAAGGCATCCTGATGCTGCAAAGTCATGACAACATAACAGCGCTGAACGAACTGGTCGAGATGGGGATAAGATTAGCGGTGGATGATTTTGGCACCGGTTATTCCAGCCTTTCTTACTTGCGACGTTTTCCCATTCATGCGCTTAAAATCGATCAGTCGTTTGTCAGCGGCATTGGCAAGGATTCCAACGATACGGCCATTATCACTACGATCATTGCAATGGCACACAGCTTGAATCTCGACCTCATCACCGAGGGAGTCGAAACTGCTGAACAGGTGGAATTTCTAAAAGCGCACGGTTGTCGACGCGCGCAGGGATTTTATTTCAGCGGCGCCGTCCCTGCTGAAAATTTCATCAAACTCCTCAACGACAGCGGCACCAGAGTAAACAGGGTGGCGGCAACCAACAACTAATGCAATCGGCAAATATGCCTTCGAGATTTGCGGAGACATCGCGGCCAATGTTGAGGCCGCGTCCACATTTACAGAATCCGGCTTACCCTCCGCATAGTCTGACAAATGGCAGTTGCCAACCGAAATCAAGTCTAGAACGCTCAGCTGACGTCACATCGGGCCATACTTCGTTGAAATCAACTGGGCGATGAGCTGATTTCCGAATGCGACTTGCGAGCGGATGCAGCTTTATTTGAGGTCGCGCTGGTCACCACATTGTGAAGGCCACCCAGCATCGGCGATGAACAAGTCGAACGGGCAGTGGCGGCGACACTGCAGACCGCACCCAAGAATGCGACACATTCGAGCACACGCCAGGTCGCCGTGCGTCCTGGCATGAGCCAGACCGCGATGTTCCACCTCTGGCATGCCTTTGCATTGGCGCTGCGCCGCAGCCGCACGTTCAGGCAGTCGACCCCTTCCTTCTTGGTCCACAAGCTTCGCGATATCGTGGGTTCGTATTTCAATCCGCCATGACACGCACTGGTGCTATGCGCAACTTGCGGCCACCGATTCAGGCATCTCAAGCACGGCGCCAGTCATGCCGATGATGCCTAGACGGTTGGAAAGGCAAACCGGTGACTGCCTCCGGCATGCACTACCGACTTGTCTGCCGCACCTGATGTTGCAAATAGGGCTCGATCACGGATCGAAATAGGAAAATGCAAAGTTACCCGGCGCAGACACCGGCTAACATTGCATTATCTGGCCTAACCAATATACGAACTAAAGCTGATCAAAGTTGATGTCAAGCTTGGTATAACGTATTATGTAACGCATAATCTTATATCCGAATACCAGCATGGGACGATCAGGTCTTTATAAATCCGATGTGAAGCAGGCGAGAGATATCCTGCTTGCACAGGGCAAGCATCCATCTGTCGATGCCGTACGTATCGCCCTGGGGAACACCGGTTCAAAAACCACTATCCACAAGTACCTCAGAGAGCTCCAGGAAGAAGAGGGTGTCGACCGTAAATCTTCGATCAGCGACGTGCTCCAGGATTTGGTCGAGCGCCTGGCTGGCCAGCTTCAGGCGGAAGCCAATGAGAAGATCGATGCCGCGACGGCGAAACACCAGGAGCAGTCGCGCGCGCAGGCCGAACTGATTGCAGCGTTGCGTGCCGAGCTCGCCGCCGTCAATGACCGCCTGGCGCAAGTCAGCCAGTCGCTGGAAAAGGAACTGGGTGCTCACGCCGCCACGCGCGAAGCCTTGCAGGACTTGACTGTCGCGCATCGCGCCGCCGAGCAGCGCATCTTCGGTTTGCAAGAGCGGCTGCAGGAGAATGAGCAGTATCGGCAATCGCTGGAACAAAAACATGAACATGCCCGGCAATCGCTCGAACACTATCGCAGCTCGGTGAAGGAACAGCGGGAGCAGGACCAGCGCCGGCATGAACAGCAGGTGCAGCAGTTGCAGGCCGAAATGCGACAGCTGCAGCAGTCCCTGGTGGTCAGGCAGGAGGAGGTGACGCGGCTTAACCAGGAAGGCGTACGTCTCGTCTCGGACTTGTCGCATGCACGGAAGTCCCTGCATGACGAACAGGCCAATGGCAGGCAGGTAGCGCAGCGGCTGGAAGCGCTTCAGGAAGCGCAACAGCGCGGGCGGCTGATCGAGGTGCAGCTTGCTGAAAAGACGGTGCTGTCAGAGCGTCTGACCGAGCAACTTGCTGCCGCTAGGGCGCAAGCTGAGGGATACGCAAGGCAGATACGCGAACTGGAACTTTCGCTGGCCTCGACCCAGGCGAGAACGGAGGTGCAGCAGACCTTGAATGAGGAGTTGCGCAACTATCTCAAGCACCAATACCTTGCCGGGAAGGATGACAGCAAATGACCTCCATGTGCTTAATTAGACAGACCACGTCGTTTAATTTCCTCGGTGGCGATCGCGGCAAGTTCATGCAGGGCATCCACCTGTTCGCTCGTTAGCTTGCGCGGCACTTGATCCAGCACGCACAGGGTACCGAGTTTGCGTTCATCCTTGTCATACAGTGGAAAGCCTGCGTAGAACCTGATGAATGGCGCTCCCGTGACCAGCGGATTGGCCTTGAAGCGCTCGTCCGCGGCCGCATCTTCCACGATCAACGGCGTGTCATCGAGAATTGCATGGCTGCAGAACGCCCATTCGCGCGGTGTCTCGGCCACATCGAGTCCGACGCGGGACTTGAACCATTGACGGCGTGAAGTCAGCAGCGAGACGAGAGCCGTCGGCGCCTGCGTGATCCGCGTAGCCAACCAGGTCAGGCGGTCAAATTGACGTTCCGGCGCGCTGTCGATCAGTCCCGATGCGGCAAGCGCCTGCAGACGCCGGCCCTCGTCGGCAGGAATGGGATATGAAGGGTTTGGTATGCATTGAAACTCCGCATCCAATGCTTCCAATCGGACGTGCGTGTCGGGCGCCGGCGCGGGTGTCTGGGCTTCCAGAAGCTTTTGAACAGCACTCAGCCGCACTCTGCGGTGTCCCCCGGGCGTTTTCCAGGACGCGATCCTGCCGTACTCAATCCATTGCTGTGCAGTGCTGACGGCCACGCCAAGCAGGCGGGCGGCTGATCGGGTTGTCAGTATCGGGTCATCGTCCGGCGCGTTGTCGGGGCGAATGTCTGTCATGTTAGATGGGCAGCATTGTTACAGGCTCACAGGATAGACCAGTTTTGCCGGATGCGACACGTGGAGTGTCGGCTCCTCATACCGACGGCCCAAATTAGTTGACGCAAGGAAATATTCTGTTACACTTCCAAATCGTCAATTCCATCAATTTCATCATATCCGCCATTTCTGGCTGTTTTTGTCGCGCCAGCATTGCGTTCCGGTCACCCATAAGGAGACGACAAAGTGATTAAGCAAATGAAGGTCGGTACCCGGTTGATTGCTGCATTTCTTGCGGTGTCATTTTTCGGCGCGATTGTTGCCGGTATTGGCATCTATAAGATGAGCATCATCAACGAGCAATCCGGCGTCATGTATGAAAGAGAGCTGCGGGGACTTTCCTTTATCAAGGAAGCCAATATCAATTTGATCTACGTGGGGCGTTCCCTTCGCACCGTGCTGCTGGCTTCCGACGAAGCCGAACGCCGCAGGGCGGTCGGTAACGTAGACAAGCAGATGCGTCTTCTCACGACCAACGTCGAACAAGCCACTCCGCTCTTCACGAGCGAACGCGGCAAGAAGATGCTGTCCGAACTGGACGGCCGCATTCGCGAATACAAGAACGCGGCATCCGAGCTGCTCAATAAAGCCTCCTCGGAATCGCTGCAGACAAACCGTGAATCGGTCGATTTCCTGCTCAAGACCTTCAACCCCATCTCGACCGCCATCGATGACAAGATGAGCGAGCTGTCGGAACTGAAGGAAGCCAATGCCAAGACCGCAGCCGAAGAGAATCAGAGCTTGTATGAACAGGCGAGGGTACTGATGATTACGCTGGTCCTGTGCAGCGTCGGCTTTGGTATCGGCCTGGGCATCATGATTACGCGCGGGCTCACGCGTCAGCTCGGCGGCGAACCGGCGTATGCGGCGCATGTGGCCGACCGGATCGCATCGGGCGACCTGACGACGCAAGTGCGGCTGCGCAGCGGCGACACGTCCAGCATGCTGCATGCGATGAAAAAAATGCGGGACAGCCTGGCGCAGATTGTTGCCGAGGTACGCAAGGGCACCGACTCGATTGCCTCGGCATCCAGCCAGATCGCATCAGGCAACCTCGATCTGTCGTCACGTACGGAAGAGCAGGCGAGTTCGCTCGAGGAAACCGCCTCGTCGATGGAGGAGCTTACCTCGACCGTCAGGCAGAACGCCGACAACGCCCGTCAGGCCAACCATCTTGCCGCATCCGCATCCGAGGTCGCCAGCAAGGGCGGAGCCGTCGTCTCCGAAGTGGTCTCCACCATGGGGGCGATCAACGAATCGGCAAGGAAGATCGTGGACATCATCGGCGTCATCGACGGTATCGCCTTCCAGACCAATATCTTGGCGTTGAATGCCGCCGTGGAAGCCGCCCGCGCCGGCGAGCAGGGCCGCGGCTTTGCCGTGGTCGCAGGAGAAGTCCGCACGCTGGCACAGCGTTCCGCCAGCGCCGCCAAGGAAATCAGGGTCTTGATCGGCGATTCGGTGGAAAAGGTGGATAGCGGCAGCAAGCTGGTAGACCAGGCCGGCAACACCATGCAGGAGGTCGTGGAAAGCGTCAGGCGCGTCTCGGACATCATCAACGAGATCACTGCCGCCAGCAAGGAGCAGACCTCGGGCATCGAGCAGATCAACGAGGCGATCAGCCAGATGGACGAAGTCACGCAGCAGAATGCAGCACTGGTGGAAGAAGCAGCGGCAGCATCCGCCGCGCTGCAGGAACAGGCCGAGAAGCAAATGGAGCTGGTGAGCGTCTTCAAGCTTGACGACCGCCACGGGGCAGTTCCTGCAGTCCCCGCATCGGCAGCTTCGTCCGCCATGCACGCAAGCCGCACACGTAGCGTGCATGCTGCAGCTGCGCAAGCGTCCGCTCAAGCGGCACCGACAGCATCCGCACGGCGCCTGCCAGTGACAATCAGCCCAAGGCATGCAGACGACTGGGAAGAGTTCTGAGAGCCGGTTTGAAAACTGTAGCGAGCGGCTTGAGCCCGGTACGAGGAGCACACGCGTACGTGCGGTACGCCGAGTACCGCAGGGCCGGGATCGGGACGCGCAGTCAGTTTTCAAACAGGCTCCGTGCACTTTCTTCAGCTCGGCACCGCGGCAAGATTGACTTTGGATAGACCGTGAGGCCGGTGCCGGCACTTCCGTAGTTGCCGGCCCGCCTGCGGGTCCAGGTTGTTGACGCAAGGTAACGGCGCAATGACCCGGTATTGGGTTCGTCATGCCAAGACGTCGGCTCGGCGAGGCGTCGAGTTCTGCCGCTTACTTTCCGTGTTTGCCGGTTCGCTTGCCCGGTGTCGCGGCACGCGCCTTGATATAGCGCTGGAATACCGTCCTCGCATCCTGTAACGCCCGTTCCTGAGTGCGCATTTCAGGATGGTCGTCATGCATGCTGAAGAAATCCGCGGCCTGGGCACGCATGACCTCTTTGATGGCGACCTCGTCGCTCACCTCGAACATTTCGGTAATGAGCGTGGTGACTTCGTCCAGATAGGCTTCGTATGTCATCGACATGGCGGCAAGGGAAGGTGATGGGAGCGGCTAGCTTATACCAATTCCAAGACTTAACGTGCCGGATGAGAACGACGGATTTTTTCGTGTGGCAAGGCCGGGGTTGCGGATCAGGAATCCATAGCGGGGTGATGGATGACGAGCACAACGCAGCCGGCTGGAAAAAGACGAGATCTCATGGCATGTCATGCCTTGCGATTGGTATTACAGCATGGCGGCGCTTTCTGTCGCTGTTCGCGCCTTTGCATGATGTCGGCTAAATGCCGGGCAGGAGCGGGCCGCTAGCATCCGCATTCATTCCACGCCGCAGCAAGGCACGCCATGTTGCCCATGCCGGAATTGCCATGCGCAAGGTACCGCTTGCAGTCTTCGGCCGGCTCGGGCATGGCGCCGGTCTGCCGCGCCAACGCATCTATCGCTACAGTTCAACCGGGACGATGCGAAAGCGCTTCCTTCAGAAACGGCCCCGTCCGGCTTTTTGACGATGACGCAACCCTTCCGGGCGGACCTTCGGCAACGACCTGGCCGCCTTCATCGCCCGCTCCGGGGCCAATGTCAATGACCCAGTCGCTCGCCGCCAGCACCCGCATGTCATGCTCCACGACAATCACCGTGTTGCCCGATTCCACAAGCCGGTCGAGCTGCGCAACCAGCCTGTCGACATCCGCCGGATGCAATCCCGTTGTGGGTTCATCCAGAACATACAAGGTATTGCCGCGCGAGGCCCGCTGCAATTCGGTTGCCAGCTTGATGCGCTGCGCTTCTCCTCCCGACAGCTCGGTTGCCGGCTGGCCAAGGCGCAAGTATCCCAATCCGACTTCGCGCAGGGTATTCAGCGTTCGCTGTATCGATGCTTCGCCCGCAAAAAAATCGTGCGCCGCATCCACAGTCATGGCCAATACATCAGCAATGCTCCTGTCCTGATACTTGATCTCCAGCGTCTTGGCGTTGAAACGCGTTCCATGGCACACGGGGCAGGGTGCATAGACGCTGGGCAGGAAAAGCAGTTCGACCATGACGAAACCTTCGCCTTCGCAGTTTTCGCATCGGCCTTTCGCCACGTTGAAGGAAAACCTGCCGGCATCGTAACGACGTGCGCGTGCCGCGCGGGTCGAGGCAAACAGCTTGCGGACATGATCGAACAGTCCGGTATAGGTCGCCAGATTGGAGCGCGGCGTTCGTCCGATCGGCTTCTGATCGACTTTGACAAGACGCCTGATGCCCTTCATGCCTTCCGTGATCCTGCCGCCCGCGGTGACCGGAAGCGCATCTTCCACAGCGTCGCTTTCGTCCGGTTCGGCGGCCATTTCATGCCCCAGTTCCCTGGCCACCAGTTCAACCAGCACCTGGCTGACCAGACTGGATTTGCCGGAGCCTGAGACGCCGCTCACGCTGGTGAACACGCCTAGAGGAAATGCGACATCGAGCTGGTCGAGATTGTTGCGGGTCACGCCGGACAGGCACAGCCACCCGGCCGGCGCACGTACACTGCGCGGCGCCGGAGCATCGCCGGCGAAAAGATAACGCCGCGTATGCGATGCAGCGATGTCTGAAAGACCTTCCGGCGGTCCGCTGTAGAGAATGCATCCGCCGCCTTCACCCGCATCCGGGCCGACATCGACAATCCAGTCGGCATGGCGTATCACACCGAGCGCATGCTCGACGACAAACAAGGAATTCCCGGCATGCTTCAACCGATCAAGCGCTTCCAGCAGCGCCTGGGTATCGGCCGGATGAAGTCCGGCCGAGGGTTCATCGAGCACATAGACTACGCCGAACAAGTTGGAATGAACCTGCGTCGCCAGCCGCAAACGCTGCAGTTCGCCGGGCGACAGGGTTGGCGTGCTCCTTTCCAGATTCAGGTACCCGAGTCCCATTGCAAGCAGGACGGACAGACGGGCGCACAGGTCCGCGGCTATGCGCTGAGTGACAATGGCCTTCTCGGGATTCCTTGCCGCCATCTTCTTCCAGTCCGCGGTCTTTTCTTCCGCATGCGGCTTGAGGATCGCAGCCAGGCTCTTGAGGGGAATTCTGGAGAATTCGGCGATGTCGTATCCGGCGAAGGTTACCGAAAGGGATTCGGGACGAAGCCGCTTGCCTTTGCACAAGGGACACTCGGAACCTACCATGTATTGGGAGACCCGCTTCTTCATTGCGGGACTTTCAGTGTTGGCAAAGGTGTCGAGCACGTACTTTCTGGCGCTGGTAAACGTGCCCTGATAGCTCGGCGTCTCCTTTCGTTTCAGTGCGCGGCGCGCTTCCTCGAGGCTGAATCCTGCATAGACCGGTACAACAGGCTGTTCATCGGTAAAGAGTATCCAGTCGCGATCCTTCCTTGGCAGTTCGCGCCACGGGCGGTCGATGTCGAAGCCGAGCGTGGTCAGGATATCGCGCAGGTTCTGGCCATGCCATGCCGGCGGCCATGCCGCGATGGCCCGTTCGCGTATGGTCAGCGAATCGTCGGGTACCATCGACTGCTCCGTCACTTCATAAACCCGGCCAAGCCCGTGGCAGGTAGGGCAAGCACCTTCCGGCGTATTCGGCGAGAAGGATTCAGCGTAAAGCAGTTCTTGCCCCTTGGGGTAGTCGCCGGCACGCGAGTAAAGCATGCGCAGTGAATTTGACAGGGTAGTGACGCTGCCTACGGAAGACCGGGTTGTCGGCGCGCCACGCTGCTGCTGCAATGCAATCGCCGGAGGCAGCCCGTCGATCCTGTCCACTTCCGGAATCGGCATCTGGTGAAAAAGCCGCCGGGCATAGGGCGAAACGGACTCGAGATAACGCCTCTGCGCCTCGGCATAGAGCGTTCCGAAGGCTAGGGAGGATTTGCCCGATCCCGATATGCCGGTAAAGACCACGAGTGAATTTCTCGGGATATCGAGATCAACATCCTTGAGGTTGTGCTCGCGCGCGCCCCGGATATGAACAAAACCGGCTATGTCACTTTCGCCAGGAGGAGCATTAAGTTGGCTATCCTTTTTACGCATTCAAGCTAATTCCGTTCCAGATTGTTTGCAGCGAAGAAGGGAGCAAAGTCGCGCCCTCACCGAGAAGGCCTATGCTCAATGCAAAAATGGCAACAACACTGGTGGGACCAGTGAATCAATGAATTAGTTCGGGTCTGAATCAAGCTTATACAGGGCAGAATCCGCCTTTATCCTGGCAGCATGCATTCAAGCCGCATAAGCGGCGCGAAGGTCTCGCGCATGTTGCGGCGCGGCGCCTGGAAAGAAGACATCAGGCCATGCTCTTCAGTGCGGAGACCTTCATGAAGACGGTGCAACGGCTAGCGCAGCGACAGTATGTGCAGCCAGCGCGGTCATGATGCGAACGTCTTCCGAATCAAATGTGCGTTCGTTATCGTGCGAGACAATCCAAATGGCTCCCAGCGGAGTATGGCTATCCTGATACATCGGGACCACCAGCAATTCGCTGAAAGTCATGCCGGCCTCTTGCATCCATCTGAAATAACGTTCGGGCCGGCGGAAAAGTTGAGCAGCGCCAAGTTTTAAGCAGACGCCGCACGGGCTATGGTCGAATGGCGCGCTGCCGCCGGCAAAAGGAGCAAGACGGCCTAGCAATGTGTCCCAGGAAAATCTCCTGGCGTTGTCCGATGCGACAAGAATGCTCACTCCTGCCGATTCGGCGACACACAATTCCAATGCCTGTTCACAAATCGTCAGTAGTACCGCACGACGCCCGTACGGTGCACGCCGTGCGATGGTATTGAGCCCCCGGCGCTCCGCGAACACATTCGGCTGGCGCGATCTGCGAGCATTTAATTCCGTCGTAATCAGAATCTCTTGTAGCGTCATGGGCTTGAGCAGTGCCGGCGGCCTCAGGTTGACATCATGCAAATCTGGCATTTTTCGCCATGGAATTCTTCACGCTCCATAATAAGACAGCATCCTGAGCAGGATGTGCAAGGCTTTATTTAATCATCGAGTCCAGCCGGCTTTTACTGTCAACCTTTACCACGGCGGCCACAGTATCCGCCACCAGCGTTGTCGCAGCATAGGCGGTCGATAGAACCAAAAGAATGCCAAAGGCAAGTACCTTGATCATCTACGTCTCCTTGACCGGCTCCCGCACTTGGCATGGCAGAACCGGTATTAAATCGATTAATGAATTGGAATGGACACCGCTCCGCGGGCTTAATGAGCGAGCGTCGTGCCGCGCGGCGCTCACCCGCTGGATCAGAAACTTCAAACCTGGCAGAACACCATGCAAAAGATAGGATCATCCCGCCGATAACCAGGTCGATCCGTCAGAAACGTTTGCTCCGTTTCACTCAGGATGACGGCCTCGTAAAGCCGAAGACGTACCCATCCTTCATCGCTGGCTGCACGTCCGGTGCCATGAATCTGGAATCCGAGCAGAATCGCGTCTCCTGTCTCGTTCATTCCGTAGGCAAACGGCTCGACAAGACGCTTGTATCCGTAGTAACCCAGGGCCATGCGGCGCCTGCTCCTGATGGCTTCGCAAATCTGTGGATTCATGCATCCCCCTTGTCGGGCATACGAAGATTTCGGACTCAGCGGACTTGCGTTGAAGACCCGCAGCCAACCAGTGGCGGCAGGTCTTCCTCTTCCGACGTTACATCGTCTCGATTGAAGTGCTGAGCACGCCCATCAGTTCAATCTTTTCCTGCGAATTGGCAAAACCCGCAAGGACGTCGCCGCGATCGGTTAAGCCACTATCGAGCGCATTTGCCCACCACGAAGCTTCCTCGGCCCTGGCGGTGCGTCCCAACGCCGTTTCGTACAGTGAGCTGACGAACTGCAGATTGTTCATGCCGCCGTAAAGAGACTGTCCCTCGGCGGAGGCAAGAATATGATCGGCCACTTCGTTGATCGACATGCCTGCGTCCGTCTGCGAAAGCCAATAGTTGATGCCGCCTTCATCAGGATTGCGCAGCAAGACCGTGTCATACAGTCGCACCAGGGCGCCGAATGTCGTGTCGCTGACCTCCAGCTGCACTGGTACCGCTGGTTCGTCTGCCAGATTTTCCGCAGAATTAACGAATTGGAGCAGCACGTCCGCACGGTCCAGCTTGCCGCTTTGCAGCGCCGCCACCCACCAGGACAAGCCATCCGCATCCGCTTGCCGTCCAAGGACGTCTTGATAGAGCATTTCAACGAACTGCTGGCTATTCAATTGGCCGCGGACTTGCTGCGACTCTTCCGAGAACAGGATCGCCTGCGCCACGGTGGCAAGCGGCATTCCGTTTTCAAGGGCATTCATCCAATATGCTTGGCCTTCGGCATCCGGGGCTCTGCCCAGGACCGATTCGTACAGACGGCCAAGCGTTGCAGCGGCCCCGGTATCGACCTTTCCTGCAAAGCTCAGTACCTCGACATTGGCAAGGATGTTGGTGTCATCCGTGCCGCCATTCACTTGTGTCAGTACGAGGTTGCCATTCTGGACACGCATCGCTACATCTGCCGGCCCCGCCGCACGCAGCTGTACCGTATCGATGCCCGCGCCGCCGTCGATGAAATCATTGCCGCCTCCAGGAATGAAAGTCTCGCTTGCAGCCGTGCCGATC
>Ga0194137_10000543_pt1 | contig 24800 bp, 19 predicted proteins | sample TARM_MetaG_T3_14_FD_134025 | JGI IMG/M metagenome (GOLD analysis project Ga0194137, IMG submission 134025) | Freshwater microbial communities from Pennsylvania, USA, analyzing microbe dynamics in response to fracking - TARM_MetaG_T3_14 (version 2) | ecosystem: Environmental > Aquatic >... | reverse complement strand
GGGCGGGAGCGTGCCGTACAGCTTCACCGTCAGCTTCCCGTCGCCCGAGCTGGTCTGGATGAGAATATGCTTGCCGGTGGAATTACGGAAGCGGAAGTTGATGACGCCGTCGGCAAAGGTGGCGTCCCGCCCCAGAGGGAGATAGGAGACGGGAAGCGAATGGTTGCGCCGCTCCACGATGTCGAGGCCGGCCAGCAGCACGGCGTTGTAGAGCGTGCTGGACACCTGGCAGATGCCGCCCCCGATGCCGGGGGTGAGCTGGCCATTCAAGATGACGGGCGCTTCCCGGTAGCCGGTCTCGCGCTCCGTGATCCGGATGACCTCTCCATAATCAAAGACGTCGCCCGGCTTCATGAGCCATCCGTTCAACGTGCGGGCCGTCTCCGAGACGTTGAACGCCCTTCCCTGGGAGCTGGCGCTGTAGTCGGTCGTGAAGCTGGCGATCAGCCGGTCGATTCCTTCCTCCCGCAGCGACGCGAGCGTGACCTTGGGGAGCACGGCTTTCATTTGAAGCCTCCCCTCCAGAACGGGGCTGACGCCCAGCTGCTTCAGCAGCGCTTTGCCTTTGAGCCCTTTCAGGGAACGAGCCGAGGGCAGAAGCTCATTCTGAGGCTCTGAGGCGGCAATCCGGCCAAGCGCCGCCCAAGCACGGACCTGGCTGAACTGCCGGTCCAGGTCCAGATGGAGGACGCTCCGGCCCGGCGTGTACACGACGCGATCGTCCGCGCCAATCGTCCGCACCGCGTCGACGGGCTGCCGCTCGTCGTAGAAGCCCCATTTCCGGCGCAGCGCGGCATCGAACGCCGCGCGGCGCGACTCGAGCTTCGCCGGCAGCCGCTTGTCCCATTGCCAGCGGTATTTGGCCCGGCTCCATGCGGAGCCTGTGGCCAGCCGGCGGACCGCAGCCTCCGCTTCGTCCAGCCGGAGCCGGAACCCGAGCGTCCGCAGCGTCCAGGAGGCGCTGCGGGAAGCTTCAGCTTCAAGGCCGCCGGAAGCATTGGCCGTCAGGCCGCCGGATGCGTTGGCCGCGAGGCTGCCGGACGCACTGGCCGTCAGGCTGCCGGACGTCTCGGCCGCCAGGCTGCCGCCGCTTTCATTCGGAATAAGTCTTGCCGCAAAGCCCCCGCCGCCCGAGGCCGGGGGCTTGTCCGCGTCGAACGAGGCGAGGCCTCCTCCGTCCTGCAGGATGACCGCGCGGCCATCCATCGCTTCTCCGTAAGCTTGCAGCAGCCGCAGCGCCTCCTGCCTCGGCAATCCTCCGAGAGGCAATCCTCCCGCCTCGGTGCCGGAGGGCACAGTTGTTTTGGAGCCGTATATCCATAGAGCTCCCCATGCGGCGCAAGCGGCGAGCAGCAGGGCAAGGAGAATGATCAGCATCAGATGCAGCCTTTTCACGGGCAGTCCTCCCATCAGGCATCGTTCGTCATGTATATGCCCGGCCCGGGGCAATTAGTCTCTTCTCGCCTTCCTTTTCATGGTAAACTACCACTTAAAGCCTGTGAAAACAGGCCCCGGACGCCATAGGGAGGAACACCGATGATCAAGGTGCTGATTGCCGACGACAATTCATTCATCAGGGAAGGAATGCGCATCATCCTCGCCAGCTTCGGCGAGTTCGACATCGTCGCCGCGGTCGAGGACGGCCTGCAGGCCGTCGACTACTGCAAGGCGAATGAGGTGGACGTGGCGCTGCTGGACGTGCGGATGCCGAACATGAACGGGGTCGAAGCCGCCCGGCTCATCTCGGAGGGGTCGCAGGCGAAGCCGCTCATTCTGACGACTTTCGACGATGACGCCTATATTCTCGATGCGGTGCGCAGCGGCGCCAAGGGCTATCTGCTCAAGAACAACGATCCGGAGCAGATCGCGGCAGCGATCCGCAGCGTCCATGGCGGGCACAGCGTGCTGCAGGACGCGGTGCTGGAGAAGCTGAGAGCCGGCCTGGCCGCTCCCGCCGTCCCGGCGGCTCCGGAGCCGGCGATCGACCGCAGCCTGTTTACGGAGCGGGAGCTCGAAGTCATGGCCCGGATCGCGAAGGGGCTGTCCAACAAGGAAATTTCCCGCGAGCTGTTCATCTCCGAGGGCACGATCGCCAACTACATCACTTCCATTCTGAACAAGACAGCCCTGGAGCATCGGACGCAGATCGCGATCTACTACCTCACGGGCAAGCTTTCCTGACGCCATGCAGCTGTGGACGATGGGCAACAAGCTGCTTGCGCTGGCCTTCATCATGGCTTCAGCCTATTTCGCCGAGGTGACCGCGGCGCATTCGTCGCTGCTCATGCTGCTCGCGCTTCTCTATATCGCGCTCAGCATGGCGGTCCGCCTGCTCGGCCCGATCAAAGCCAAAACCGGCGCCATTGGCTCGGTCATCCTGTTCCTGCTCGCCGCGAGCGCATACGGCAGCCCCTTGTTCGTGCTGCTGCTGCCTTTCAGCGCCTGCGAGCTGGCCTTTCTCCACGGAAGGCGGAGAGCCATGCTGCAGGCGGGATCGCTCCTGCCTCTGCTCTTTCTTCGGGACGGGCTGCTTGCCGGCTATATCTTCGTGGCCGTTGCGGCCTGGTTCCACTATCTGCTGTACTCGGCGCAGCTCATGAAGGCCATCGGCTTCGAGGAGGAGCTGGACCGGCTGCGCATGAAGCAGGAGAGGCTGGCCCGCCGCCTGAGCGACGGGCAGGAGCTGCAGCGTAGCTCCGAGTACACGCACAAGCTGGAGGAGCGCAACCGGCTGTCGCAGGAGATCCATGACGGCGTCGGCCACTCCATGACCGGCGCCCTCATCCAGATGGAGGCGGCGAAACGGCTTCTGGCGCGGGATCCGGAGCGGGCGGGGCAGCTGCTGGACAATGCGATCGGCATCTCCAAGGGGGCTATCGAGGAAATCCGGCTGACGCTGCATCGCCTCAAGCCGCCGACGGAGCAGCTCGGGATGAGCCGGCTGCGGGAGAAGGTCGAGAGCTTCGGGATGAGCAGCGGCCTGCAGGCCGGCGTCAGCGGGAACGGAGATTTGGAATCCATCGGACCTCTTTATTGGAAGATCATCCAGGACAACGTGACGGAATCGCTCACCAATGTTCTCAAATACAGCGGCGCGACGGCCGTCCATGTCGAGGTGAGCGTGCTGAAGCGCTACATCAAGGCGGTCGTGACGGACAACGGGCGGGGCAAGGACAAGATCGTCAAGGGGCTTGGACTCAAGGGCATGGAGGAGAGGGCCGCTTCGGTCGGAGGCACCGTCGTCGCGGACGGCAGCCGCGGCTTCAGCGTCACGACGCTGCTGCCATTCGGGGACAAGCCTGGAGAATGAAGGGATACATGAAGAAATTCATGATCCCCCGGACGGCTGCCCTCTACAAGAACATGAGATTTCTCATATCCAAAGGATGAACTTATGCACTGACATAGGGGCATCCTTTTTTCTTATACTGAGAGCATCAAATGGGTGAGGGAAACGGAGTGGGGATCAATGAACGTGTTGGAAATTCAAGGTCTGACCAAAAAATTCGGAAATTTCGTCGCGGTGGACAATATGACTCTGAACGTGAAGGAAGGCGAGATCTTCGGCTTCCTCGGCTCCAACGGAGCGGGCAAGAGCACGACGATCAACATGATCTCCTCGCTGCTGCAGCCGAGCGCGGGTGAGATCCGCATCCTCGGCAAGGACAGCCGCAAGCATAGCCGCCACGCCAAGACGAACCTGGGAATCGTGCCGCAGGACCTGGCCATCTACGACGACATGACCGCCTACGAGAACGTGGCCTTCTTCGCCGGCCTCTACGGCCTGCGGGGCAAGCTGCTGAAGGAGCGGACCGAAGAAGCGCTCGAATTCGTCGGCCTCGGCGACCGCGCCAAGAGCCGCCCGTCCACCTTCTCCGGCGGCATGAAGCGCCGGCTGAACATCGCCTGCGCCATCGCGCACAAGCCGAGTCTGATCATCATGGACGAACCGACCGTCGGCATCGATCCCCAGTCCCGGAATTACATTCTGGAGTCGGTGAAGAAGCTCAACGAATCCGGCTGCACGGTCATCTACACGAGCCATTACATGGAGGAAGTCGAAGAAATCTGCTCCCGGGTCGCCATCGTCGATCACGGCAAGATCATCGCGGACGGCACCAAGGAGCAGCTCAAGGCGATCATCACCGATGTCAAGGATCTGTCGATCGAGCTGAAGCCGGGCTCGGCTTACAGCCTCCAGAGCATCAGCGAGATTCCCGGCGTGCGCGCGGTGAACGAGAAGGAGGGGCGTCTGAGCATTCAGAGCGACGCGGCCGTGGACAATCTGAACCGGATTCTGAAGTCGCTGATGGACGGCGGCGCCGAAGTGAAGGCATTGCAGGAAGAAGAGCCGAATCTCGAAACGGTCTTCCTGACGCTGACGGGCCGCAGCCTGCGGGACCAATAGGAGGTGTCGAGATGAATGTCATCCAAATCGCGTTCAAGGAAATGCTCCTGAGCTTCCGGAACCGGCGCACGCTGTTCTTCATGCTCGCCTTCCCGCTTGTGCTGATGCTGGTGCTTGGCACGGCCCTTGCCAATGCGTTCAGCACGACGGCCGCCATGGATACGGTCCGCGTGCTGGTGCAGGATCAGAGCAGCGGAGCCGCGCAGCAGGGATTTGCCGGTTTCCGGGCGGAGATGGAGAAATCCGGCTTTGCTTTTACGGACTTCAAGCCCGGCATGGACGGGGCGGCGGAAGTGGAGAAAAACAACTATGACGACTATGCCGTCGTCACGAATAGCGGCATCAAGCTGTACGGAAGCGACCGCAACGCCGTCGCGAGCAACATGACGCAAGGCATGCTGTCGGCCTATGCCGACCGCTACAATGCCGCAGCCGCCATCGGGGCGGCCGATCCGGCCAAGGCGGCCACAGCGTTCCAGCCGGCGCCTTCCGGCGGGTACGTGAAGGAGCTGTCGCTGGATCTGGACCGCATGCCGGGCTCGATGGATTACTACGCGGTCGCGCTCACCGTCATGATCGCCCTGTGGGGCGCGATGTCGGCGGCCAACCTCGTCAACAGCGAGATCAGGCAGGGCACGGCAGCGCGCCTGGTGGCCGCTCCCGTGCGCAAGGGAGAGATTTTTGCCGGCAAGGTGCTGGGCAATCTGGCGGTCAACATGCTCTGCGTGCTCGTCGTCATTACGTTCAGCAAGGTCGTCTACCATGCGTACTGGGGCGACAATCTGCCTCTCGTCCTGCTCGTCCTGCTCTCCGTCGTCGTGCTGTCGACCAGCCTGGGACTTGCGCTCAGCTATCTTCTGAAGTCGAGCGCATCGGGCGGCTTGATATCCTTGGCGGTGCAGCTGGCCTCCTTCTTCGGCGGCGCGTACTTCCCGCTTGGAGTCGTGGAGAAGAACAGCCTGCTTGGCATCGCCGCCAGCCTGTCCCCGATCCGGTGGGCGAACATGGCCTTGAACAACATGATCTACCTCGGCGACAACACCCAGGTCTTTCAGACCATCGGCCTCAACGCCGGCCTTGCCGCGCTGCTGCTGGCAGCCTCGGCCTATATGATGAGCAAGCGGGAGGGATTGTAACATGTGGAGAGATATATGGTGGGTGGCCGTCCATACCTTGAAGAACACCTTCCGCAAAAAGAGCAGCCTGCTCGTCTACGTGGGGCTGCCGATCATCGGAGTGATCGGCTCCATCATGCTCTATGGCAGCGCGGGACAGCAGGTGCTGCGCGTCGGCATCGCCAATGAGGACGGCAGCGCCGTCATCGCCGCCGATACGGCGGCCTACGTCAGCAGCCTGCAGCATGTGAAGACGACGCTGTTGAGTCGGGAGGAGCTGAAGAAGAAGCTGGCTTCGGCGGACCTGGACTCGGGCCTGATTCTGGAGAAGGGCTATTCCGACAGCGTGGCGGCCGGCAAGCCGGAAGGGATCGCCATTCAATCCGTCAAAGGCCAGACCGTGACGGCGTATATCAAAGGCATGCTGAACGCATACCTGGACAATACGGCTGCCATAAGCCGCACAGCCGGCGGGGACCGGGCCGCCTTCGACAAGCTGTATGCCGATTACCGCGGCGGAGGGTTCAAGCTCGAGACGCAGCAAGTCGCCGATACATCCCTGACGAAGGCGATGTCGGTCCAGTCCATCGGATTCCTGATCTTGTTCATGATGACCGCGGCCGTCAACCTGTCGGAAATCATCCTGAAGAGCCGCGAAGACCGGACGTATTACCGCATTCTGTCCTCCCCCATCAGCGCCCGCTCGTACGTGCTCGCCAACGTCCTGGTCAACATCGCCGTCATGGTCGTGCAAGTAGCCGTCGCTCTGGTCGCTCTCCGTTACGTCTTCGGCGTCGACCCGGGCCTTCCGATCGCCCAGCTCGGGGGCATGCTCATCCTGTTCGCCCTCGTCTCCGTCAGCCTCTCGCTCGTGATCGTCGCCTTCTCCAAAAACTCGGCGGTATCCGGGGCGATGTCGAACCTCATCATTACGCCGAGCTGCCTGCTGGCCGGCTGCTTCTTCCCGATCTCGATCATGCCGGACACGATCCGCAAGATCGGCGACTTCATGCCGCAGCGCTGGGTGCTCCAATCGATCGACGAGCTGCAGACCGGAGATACGAGCCGGATCGCGATCAACCTGGCCGTGCTGGCAGCCTTCGCTCTGGTGTTCTTCCTCGTCGCGGCCTACAAGTTCGGCCGCAACAACGACACGAAAACGTTCGTGTAGGCGTCTCCCGGCCCCATCCTGACCAGGCAGTCAGTGCCTATGGAGCCATCGGTGCAGACAGGGCCAATGGAGCCATCGGTGCACATAGAGCCGAACGAAAACAACCGGCGGGATGCCCGCCGGTTGTTTTCGCTTTCAGTAAGCTTCCAATACGCTGCTCCCGCCCCGGATCATGTCGGTGACGGCGTCATACAGGTTGGGAGGATGCTCGGCGATCCGGTGGCACAGGTACAAGTACCATTCCTCCCCATAGGTGACATAGATCCGGGTCGAGACGCCGGATTCCTTCCAGTCCCGCGCCGACTCCGGGACGATTCCGTACAGCATCTCGAGCTCGGCCAGCGGATGCCGGACATACCCGCGAGCGTCCGCTTCCCGGATCAAATTCCGGTCATGCGTGGCGATGGATGTCTGCTTGCCCTGCTCCAGAGCCAGGCCGACCAGCTCCAGATAGCGGGCGTCCAGCTGGCCGGAGCGGGGAATCGAGACGCCTTCCGGCTCCTGGTAGGCTCCCTTGACAATTCTCACGGCGCCGGGCGCGTCCTTCAGCAGCGTGAGGTCGCCGAGCGAGCGCGGCAGCTGCGCCTGGAGAGTGATGCCGAGATTCGCGGAACGCTCGGCGGCTTCCCGGTAGACGTCCAGAATCGAGGAGGTTTTGGCGGCTTCCTCCATGCTGACGAACAGCTGGAGCCCGGCGGCTGAGGCTTTCTCTGCGAGAGCGGTCAGATTGCGCAGCGCAAGCCCGCGGTCCAGGGACAGGCCGATGTGGGACAGATCGAGCGAGATCCGGCTGTTCAGGCCTTGCTTCACGCAAGCATCGATCAGCCTGGAGAATTCCTGCACCGCCAGCTCGCATTCCGGCTCCGAGCCGGTATTCTCGCCGATATGTTCCAGGGAAACGGCATACCCGCGCCCGGCCAGGGCGGCAGCGGTCCCGACGGCGGGCTCGCGCCTGTCACCGGCCGTGAACCGGCGGGCAGCCCGGCTGAGGATGCGGTGCAGCTCGGGCGATTGAAGCAAGCGGGACTTGATGTCAGGGTTTCTTGCGATGGACTTCAGGGCGGCGGCAAAATCTTGTTCGGCTGTTGAAATGGACATGAGGCGGTCTCCTCCTGCTGCAGGGATATTCCCCTACGATAAGGCGAACAGGCGGAGGCGTCTTGTACGATCTTGCTGCCCGCTGGCTGCTCAAGAGGAAGCATAGCGTGACGGGGAAACGCCGACATGGGCCCGGAACGACCGGCTGAAGTGGCTCTGGTCGTAATAGCCGGCCTCCAGGGCGATTTCCGCGAGCGGCTTTTCCCCGAGGGCCAGCTCGCTTTTGGCGAGGTTGAGCCGCAGCATGTTCTGGTAGGCGGCAGGCGGCAGGCCGCATTCGAGCTTGAACAAGCGGATCAAATGGTAGCGGCTGAGGCCGGCCGCTCGCTCCAGCATGTCCAGCGTCACCTTCTCCCGGAAATGCTCATGGATGAAGTCCTTCGCTCGGCGCAGGGCGGCTTTCTCCGCGCCGCGGCGGAGCAGCGGCGCCTCTTGCGCGCCGGCGAGCCGGTCCAGCGCCTTCACCAGGCCGATGACGGGAGTCTCGATCTCCAGCGGCGTGCCGCCTCCGCTCATGGCGGACATGGCGGCGGAAACCCATGAACTGCACGCTGCGGCCGCCTGTCCATCCGCCAGCAGCGGCCGGCGCAGGGGCAGAGGGTTTTCCAGCCAGGAGTCCGTCCATTCCGGGGAGATGAACAGCATGTCGTAGGACCAGCCGCTCCCGGCCTCCGGGCTGCACGCATGGGGAAGCAGCGGCGGAAAGGAAATCAGGGCGCCTTCTTCCAGCTTGGCCGTTCGGCCGTCATACCAGGCGGCGGTGGAGCTTTTGCGCACGATTCCGACGGACAGCTCCTCGTGGAAATGCTTCCGGCAGCCGAAATCGTACGACGAGCAGGCTTTGGCCTCCAGAAAGGGCAAGGCCGATTCTCGGTAAAAGGAAATTCCCATTCCGGCACCTTCTTTCTATTCCTTATTATACGCCGGGTTTTGATTCCGTCGGGTTGTGGGAATAAAAGAAATAGGAAATCCAGCCTATGGGAGGTTCAATCATGGACAACAGCAATCCTTCTTCATCCAGCAAGCTTCCCCGCTACCCGGAATCGATGTGGAGGGCAACGGAGGAGCTGCCGCAATTCGAATCTCTGCGCGGCACCGTGGAAGCCGATGTGGCTGTCATCGGAGGCGGCATCACGGGGATAACGGCGGCTTACCTGCTCAGCAAGCAGGGGCTCAAGGTCGTGCTTGCGGAGGCGGGCCGGCTTCTGGATGGGACGACCGGACATACGACCGCCAAAATCACAGCCCAGCACGGCATGATCTACGACAAGCTGCTGCAGCATTTCGGCAAGGAGCAGGCCAAGCAGTATTTCGATGCCAACGACGAGGCGTTGAAATGGATGACGCAAATCGTGGCGGAGCTCGGCATCGACTGCGGTCTGGAAACTCAGGACGCCTATATTTATGCCGATAACGATGCGGATTTGAAGCAGCTGCATACGGAGTGGAAAGCCTATCAGACCATCGGCATACCGGGCGAATGGACGGACAAGCTTCTGCTGGACGGCTTGTCGGAGAAAGGCGCGATCAAGCTGCCGGGCCAGGCGCAGTTCCATCCGCTGCAATACTTGAAGAAGCTGCTGGCCGAAGCGCAGCGCCACGGGCTCAAGGTATACGAAAATACGACCGCGAGCGGAAAGGTGAAGGAGGACGACAACGGGCGCCTGCAGGTGGAGACGGAAGCGGGCGGAACCATTTCCTGCAGCTGGGCGGTCTCGGCCTCGCATTTCCCTTTCACGGACGGCGGCGGCTTTTTTTTCTCCCGGCTGCATGCCATGCGCTCCTACATCGTCGCGGTCGAGCCGGAGAAGCCTTTCCCGGGCGGCATGTACATCAGCGCGGGCAGCACCGTCCGCTCGCTGCGCTCGGCGCAGCTGGGAGACAAGCGGGTCGTGCTCGTCGGCGGAGACAACCACAAGACGGGCCAGGGCATTCCGATGATCCAGCATTTCGAGGCGCTGGAGCAGTTCGGTGATTCTCTGCTCGGAGCCAAGAGCATTCCTTACCGATGGTCCGCGCAGGATCTCGTCACCCTCGACGAAGTGCCCTACATCGGGCCGATCACGGGCAAGCATCCCAATCTGCTCATCGCCACCGGCTACAACAAATGGGGAATGACGACCGGCACGCTCGCCGCGCTGATTGTGAACGATCTCGTCGCGAACGGCCAGAGCAAGCATCTGGAGCTGTTCAAGCCTTCGCGCTTCAAGGCCGATCCGTCGCTCAAGACGTTCGTGGCCCAGAACGCCAACGTCGCCGGGGAGCTTATCTCCGGCAAGCTGGACGCTCCGTCCCGGACGCCGGATTCGCTGGAGCCGGACGAGGGCGCCGTCGTCAAGGTCAAGGGCAAGCGCGCCGGCGCCTATCGCGACTCGCAAGGAGCGCTGCATGTCGTGGATACGACCTGTACGCATATGGGCTGCGAGTGCAGGTGGAATTCCGGGGACCGCTCGTGGGACTGCCCGTGCCATGGCTCGCGCTTCGGCTATGACGGCACCGTGCTGGAGGGACCGGCGACGCAGCCGCTGAAGCAGCTGGAGGTCGAGCAGGGCTGATTGCCGGGCAAGCGTCCGACCTCTGCCGGCTGGACGGCTCGGAAGAGAATTCAAGAGGCTGTCCGTTGGGTCACGAGCATGACCCAGGGGAAGCTTCTTCTTTTTTTTTAGCGCACCTGGTTTGATAGAAGAGCAATAGGGCTCCGAACGGGCCCTATTTGCGTTCGCTTGCGCATTGCTGGAAAATAAGGCTCAATGGCAGCCTCATCCTCGGCCTGCGGACCTTATTTTCGAGGAAATTCACGGATATGGCTCCGCACAGGCTCTATCCTCCTCCGCTGACATGCTGTCCGTATGAGGGAGCGCGTCAGTGGAAGGAGACGCGGAGAAGAAAGCGCGGCAAGCCGCTGTCTCAGGGGAATGCTGCAGGCCGCCACGGCAAGCCCTCCCGAAGCCGGCTTTTTTTGCTGCGGTCAAAACCGTTTGACGGCGCTCGAAGTCTAATGCGGAGATAGGGAGGGAAGGGCTTGGACGACATAACGACGACACCGGTTTTATCGGAAGCAAAAGCAAAGGACAGCGCCGCGGCGTTGGCCGCCCAAGCCCGCGCGGGCGACGAAGGCGCCTTCCTGCAGCTGATGGGCGATTCGCGGGATCGGCTGCTGCGGATCGCCCTGGCCTATCTGCGCAGCGAGGAAGCGGCGCTGGAAGCCATTCAGGAGACGACCTTGCGGGCGTACATGAAGCTGGGCAAGCTCAAGGAACCGGCTTATTTCCAAACCTGGCTCATCCGGATTCTGATGAACGTCTGCATCGACGAGCAGAAGCGGCGCCGCAGGCAGAGACCGGCCGAAAGGCTGCCCGAGGCTCCCGCTGCGGAATTCGGAATGCCTGGAATCGAGGACAGGCTGCGGATGGAGGAGGCCATCGCCGAGCTGGAGCCGAAGCTCAGGCAGGTCGTCATTCTCAAATACTACGACGATATGACGCTGACGGAAATCGCCAGGCTGCTGGGGAAGCCGGAGGGCACGGTGAAGACCTGGCTGAACAGGGCGCTGGCGAAACTGAGAGCATGGATGAGAGAGGGGGAGGCGCGGGATGAAGGATGAGCAGCCGGACTTTTCCGTTCTGACCGAAGATAGGGGGATGGATCCTGTTCTCGCAGGACGGGCGGACGCAGCGATTAGGGCGGGACTTGCAGCCGGCAAGGAAAGGAAGCGGGGAAGGCGAAGGACGGTCCGCCGGAGAATTTATGCCGCTTCGGCCGCCTGCCTCCTCCTCCTCGTCTGTCTCGTGACGATCCGCGTATCCCCGGCATTCGCGTCTGCCGTGAGGCAGATTCCGGGAATGGCCCCGCTGGTGGACGCGATCCGCCAACAGTATGCCAACGACCAATCCATTCTGGACGCGGTGGATAACGACTACATGCAGAAGGTAGGGCTGTCGGATGAGCATGGCGGGCTCAAATTCACCGTGGAGGGCATCGTCGCGGACGAGTTCCGGATGAACCTGCTGTACAGCATCAAGGGCCTGCGCCCCGATGAACAGGTCGAGCTGCATGATTTGAGCCTGACGGACGGGACGGACCGGCAACTGCAGGTCGGCTACGGCTCATCCGGGAACGTCACGGGCCAAGCGGACGGTTCCGAGAATATGGAGAACATCTCCATTCTGTTCAGCAAGGAGGAGCCGCTGCCGGATAAGCTGGGCGTCGTGCTCACGCTCCGCGGCCAGAAGTACAAGGTGGCGTTCGCGGTAGACACCGCGAAGTTCGGGGGTCATTCCCGCTCCGTCCCGATGGACTATACGCTGGAAGCCGCCGGACAGAAGATCATCTTCGAGCGGGCCGTCATCTCTCCCCTTACGATCAAAATCGAAGCGCGTTTTGCGAAGAGCAATACGATGAAGATTTTCGGCGGAGGCGACATGAAGCTGGTGGACGATGCCGGCAAGGAATGGTCCGTTCCCTCCATGAGCTCCGGGACGAACGATCCCGACCGGACCATTTTCACCTTCCAGAGCAGCTACTTCCGCAAGCCGCAGGCTCTGTATTTGACGGGAACCTGGCTCCGGGCTCTGGATAAGGGCAAGAATGAGATCGTCATCGACACGGAGAAGGGCTTGCTGCTCAAGGCTCCGGACGACAAGGTGACTTTGCTGGGATCGACGGAGAGCGGCGGGGAGCTGCAGCTGCGGTTCCATCTGGATACGGGCCGCAAGGACGACAACATGAGCTACAATCTGCTGGACGGAACGTTCGTGGACGGGAGCGGAAGCCGGCATGAAGACAAGCAGCTGGGATCCTCGGTAAGCGCGAATTCCGACGAGACGAACCAGACTCTGGCGTTCAAGTACAAGGCGGGCGCCTACAAGCAGCCGCTCACGTTCACGATCGGCAGCTATCCGAATTATATCGAGCGACCATACCGGATCCCGATCTCATTGTCCGGGGTTTGGGATCAGGATTGACTGCGAGGCAGCAGCGGAATTGCGGGGCACGGAACGCCGATCGGCGCGCCGTGCCTTTTGTTGTTTTTTTGGCGGGACATATAAGGTTTTCTCGACATTTATCTACAAATCGTTGCTCTTTTACCGATGTAAAGAGAGGGAGTTTCTCTCCCTTGTTCGACAAGGCGGCAAAGGGATGGTTGTCGAATCCGGTACTGCGGACCGGACATGCAGATGAGAATTGTGAAAATTAAGGAAATCCCTTCCTGCAGGAGAGGAAATAAGCCTTTTCTGTCGAACATTCATAAGCGGAAAACAGACAGGATGTGAGAACACCCGTGATTGAAATGATGGACATCTGGAAGACCTACCCCAACGGCGCGCATGCGCTGCGCGGGATCTCGGTCGTCATCGACCGCAATGACTTCGTGTACATCGTCGGGCCTTCGGGCGCCGGCAAGTCCACGTTCATGAAGCTGATCTACCGGGAAGAGTACCCGACCAAGGGGCAGCTCTTCGTGAACGGCTTCAATATAGGCAAGCTCAAGCCGCGCAAGATTCCTTATGTGCGGCGCAACATCGGCGTCATCTTCCAGGATTACCGCCTCCTTCCGAAGCTCACCGCCTACGAGAACGTTTCGTTCGCGATGGAGGTCATCGAAGCTCCCCGCAAGCTGATGAAAAAGCGCACGATGGAAGTTCTGGAGCTTGTCGGCCTCGGCGGCAAGCATGGCCATTTGCCGGCTCAGCTCTCCGGCGGCGAGCAGCAGCGCGTGGCGATCGCCCGCGCGATCGTCAACAATCCCAGCGTCATCGTGGCCGACGAGCCGACAGGCAATCTCGATCCCGAGACGAGCTGGGGCATCATGAACCTGCTGGAGGAAATCAACTTCAGGGGCACGACCATCGTGATGGCGACGCATAACCGCGAGATCGTGAACTCTCTTCGCAAGCGCGGCATCGCCATCGAGAACGGCGTCATCGCGCGCGACCAGCTGAGAGGGGATTACGGCTATGAAGGCTAGAACCCTCCTGCGCCACATGCGCGAAGGCGTGCGGAACATCTTCCGCAACGGCTGGATGAGCTTCGCCTCCATCAGCTCGATCTTCATTTCCCTGTTCATCCTCAGCGTCTTCGTCCTGCTCGCGCTCAACGTCAACAAGCTGGCCGACCAGCTGGAGAGCACGGTGGAGATCCGCGCCTTCCTGCAGCTGGACACGGCGCAGCAGCAGATCGATTCGCTGGAGACCAGGATCCGCAATATCCCCGAGGTCAAGAGCGTCGAGTTCAGGACCAAGCAGCAGAATCTGGAGGAAATGAGCCGGATGATGGGCAGCGACGGAAAGCAGCTGCTGCAGGACTATCAAGGCGAGGACAATCCGCTTCCCGCTTCCTTTGTCATCGAAGTGTACGATCCGCAGACGATCGCATCCGCAGCCGGCCAGATCGAAGCGCTCGGCGCGGGGCAGGATCCTTCCCCGTTCCTGCGGGTCAAGTACGGCCAGGGACAGGTGGAGACGCTGTTCAAGGTGACCAACGCCGTGCGCAACATCGGCCTGATCCTCGTCGCTGGACTGGCTGTCACAGCCATGTTCCTCATTGCCACGACGATCAAGACGACGATCATCAACCGCCAGCGGGAGATCGGAATCATGAAGCTGGTAGGGGCGACCAATGCGTTTATCCGCTGGCCCTTTTTCGTTGAGGGCGCGCTTATCGGATTTTTCTCCTCTGCCTTGACGGCCGCCGTCATCCTGCTCGGCTACCGGGAGCTGTTCCAGCAGTCCGAGTTCGAGCTGGGCCTCATGAGCATCAGGCTCGTCACGATTCAGGAGGCCGCTCCGATCATCGCGCTGCTTACGATCGGCATCGGCACGCTGCTTGGCGTATGGGGCAGCGTATTATCGGTACGCCGTTATTTGAAAGTGTAGGAGGATGCAAGCGCAGATGAAGAAGAACAGGGTTATTCTCGCCTGTCTTGCGGCTGTCCTGGCCCTGACCGTCTTTCCGGCGGGGGGAGAGGCGGCCTCGCAGGTGGACAAGATCAACAAGCAAATCAAGCAGGTCCGCGACCAGATGCAGGCCGCTTCCCATAACCGCAACCAGGCCGAGAAGGATGCCAAGACCGTGCAGGTGCAGAAGATCCAGACGGCGGAATCGCTCAAAACCGTCATGGCGGAGATCGACACCGTCGGCACCCGCCTCAGCCAGGTCCAGAACGAGGTTCGCGACACGACCGAAAATCTGCAGCGGACGGCCCAGGAGCTCGATGATGCCGAGAAGCGGATCGGCAAGCAGGACGACCGCCTGCAGTCCCGGATCCGGATGACGTACATGAACGGCAGGGTCAGCTACCTGGAGGTTCTGCTCAATGCGGCGAGCTTCGCGGATTTCCTCAGCCGCCTCGACTCGCTTCATACGATGATGAGCCAGGACAAGGTCATCCTGGAGGAGCGCCGGCACGACAAGGAGCTCGTCGAGGAGAAGAAGAAGGAAGTGGAATCCCAGCTCACCGAGGTCAAGGGGCTGTACGCAAAGATAGCCGATTACCAGCAGGTGCTCTCGGACAAGGAATCGGAGAAGCAGCAGCTGATCGCCGCGTACGACGACAAGCTGGAGGAGCTTGGCGAGATCAGCGAGGAGCAGGAGCAGCTTCTGCTGGACCTGGCGGCCAAGGAGTCTGCGCTGATCAAAAAGAAAAATGCGCTCAAGACGTATTACACCGGCGGCAAGCTTGGCGTTCCGCTGAAGGCAAGCTACCGCATCAGCTCGCCGTTCGGCTATCGGATCCATCCCATCACCGGCAAGCGCAAGCTCCATGCCGGCGCCGACATGGCGGCTCCGGAAGGAACGAACATCTACGCGGCCGAATCCGGCGTCGTGCTCGTCGCGCAGTGGTGGACCGGGTACGGCAACTGCGTCGTCATCGATCATGGCGGCGGCCTGTGGACGATATACGGCCATATCCGCAATGGCGGCATCAAGGTGGAGAAGGGCGAGACCGTGAAGCGCGGCCAGCTCATCGCCGAAGTCGGCTCGACCGGCAATTCGACCGGCAATCATCTCCACTTCGAAGTGCGCAAGGACGGAACGCCGGTCAATCCGCTGCCTTATTTGAAATAAACATCCGCCGCCTGCGATCTCCTCTCGCGGCAGCGGATTGCGAAGACGGAAAGCTTCCCGCTTTTGCGGGGAGCTTTTTTGTTCCCGGTCCGATGCGAGCGGCTCCCGCCGCAGACGCATCCCGCCTTGCTTGACGCCGGCAGCGGCTTGCTTTTCGACCCGAGAACCGTCGCTCCTGCTCGGCGTCGAGGCGGCTTGCTGCTCCTCGAGACGTTCTGTTTAGGTCGAATCCGAAGCCGCGAGGCCGGGGAGGATCCGTTCTTTTCCCGCTGCTGCCAAATAAAACCCGGGCCGTTGTCGCATACTAGAATTCTCATGCAGGTCTGGAACGAAACAGCAACCGAGGAGGAGAACGGTATGAAGTCATTGTCACTGCGGATGGTCCGAAGGACAGCCGCATTGGGCGCGGCGGCGGCGATCGTCCTGGCGCTGCCTCAAGCAGCCGGAGCAGCCGCCCCGGCGCCGGCGCCGCTCCATGCTCCGGCCAAGCCGGCGGAAGCCGCGGAGCCGCAGTCCGGCGGCCTCAGCAAGGAAGAGCTGCAGAGAATCAATACGGTGCTCGATTTGATCCAGAAGCAGTATTATGAACCGGTTGACCGCGCCAAGCTCGTGAGCGGGGCGCTCAGCGGGATGATGGAGTCGCTTGGAGATCCTTACTCCACCTATATGGACGTTCCTGCAGCCAAGCAGTTTTCGGAGACGGTGGAAGGGGCGTTCGGAGGCGTCGGAGCGGAGGTGTCCCTGGAAGAGGGCAGGCTGACCGTCGTCTCGCCGATGAAGGGGTCGCCGGCGGAGCGGGCAGGCGTGCAGGCGAAGGATGTCATCCTGTCCGTCAACGGCATCAGTCTGGGAGGCCTGCCGATCTCGGAGGCGGTAGCCAAGCTGCGCGGTCCTAAGGGCTCCAAGGCCGTCCTCGTCATCCAGCGCGCCGGCAGCGGCAAGCCGATGACCGTTACCGTCGTGCGGGAAGAGATCGACGTGGAAACCGTGGAGGCCCGCCTGCTTCCGGGGAGCGTCGGCTTGATCGAGATTCGGCAGTTCTCGCTGAACACGGCCGAACGCTTCGCAGAGGAGCTGAACAAGCTCGAGAAGCGGAAGCTGAAAGGGCTCGTGATCGACGTCCGCAACAATCCGGGAGGCATTCTGCCGGTGGTGGAAAAGATATCCGAGCCGTTCATCCCGGCAGGAAAGCCGATCCTGCAAGTCCAGCAGCGCGGACAGCGCGCCGAGAAGATCCTCTCCAATGGAAAAGGCAAGCCGTATCCCGTCGCTGTGCTGATCAACAAGGGAAGCGCCAGCGCATCGGAAATATTGGCCGGCGCCTTGAAGGAGTCGGCGGACGCCGTGCTCGTCGGCCAGACCTCCTTCGGCAAGGGAACGGTCCAGGTCAGCTATGACCGCAACCTGGAAGGCGGGCTCGTCAAGATGACGATCGCCAAATGGCTGACGCCGAACGGCGTCTGGATCCATCATGAAGGCATCCGCCCGGATATTCAGGTGAAGCCTCCGGCTTTATATACGGTGTCCCGACTGTCGAGGTCGGGAGAGCCGCAGAGAGATGCCATCAGCGAGGACACGAAGACGCTGCAGGCGATGCTCGTCGGCCTCGGATACAAGCCCGGACGAACAGACGGTTATTACAGCGAGGGGACGGCTGCCGCGGTGAAGGCGTTCCAGCGGCAATGCGGTCTCCGGGAGACCGGCTCGGCCGATTCGGCTACGCAGGAAAAGCTGGAGAAGGCCGTTCGCGACTGGGTGCGCAGCGGCAGCCACGATACCCAGCTGGAGGCTGCGGCGCAGGCGCTCCGCTCCGGCAAGGGAGCCCGGAAGCAATAAGCCCATAGCGGCAGGGATCAGGAAGCCCCTTTTCACGGGCTCGAAGCCGCCGCTCAAATCAAGGCCGAAATTCTCCGCGGGGAGGATTTCGGCCTTTCGTTGTCGAAAACAATACGACTGGATGGTACGCTTTTGGGAGTCATTCTTTTGAAAATGAGGTGCTTGCTGTGGACACGGCCTTGGAGATTCTCCGTCATTACGGGACAGCGGCCGTCAGGCTGCTGTCCCAGCCGTTTTATTATTTTGCGCTGCTGCTGATCATTCTCTCTTATATTCGTCAGACCCGAACGGAACGCAAGCTCTTCCATGTGCGCCTGCATGCCTGGCCCAAGCTGCTCGGCCGAGCCGTCTGGAGCGGCCTGCTCGCTGGAGCCGCCCTCTCGGCTGGCGCAGCCTTCATCGGCATGAGCCTGACGCCTTCCGCCGCGCTCTGGCTGTGGGGGACGGCCGCCCTGCTCATGCTCGTCCGCGTCCGCTATCTCTGTTTCGCTTATAGCGCCGGCGTGCTCGGCCTGCTGCAATGGCTCAGCGGCCTGCTCGGCTTGCCGGACGGGACGGGCGGCTGGCTCGGACGAGCCGCTCTCTCGCTGGAGAACCTCGATATTCCCGGCCTGCTGCTGCTCGTTGCCGGCCTGCATGCGGCCGAGGCTTTGCTCGTCCGCCGGGATGGCGCCCGGTTCTCCTCGCCGCTGTTCCTCGAGGGCAAGCGCGGCAAGCTGATCGGCGGCTACGCCTTGCAGGGCTACTGGCCGGTGCCGCTGCTTCTGCTGGTGCCATCCGCTTCGGCGGCGGCCTCGCTGCCATGGACGCCTCTGCTCGGCGGCTCCGCATGGGAGGGCGGCTGGACGGTCATCGCGCTTCCGGCCATCATCGGCTTCACCGACCTGACGCGCTCGGAGCTGCCGAAGCTCCAGGCCCGCCTTACGTCGCGCCGGCTGCTCGCCTACAGTGCCGTGCTGGCTGCGGCCGCGCTCGGTGCCGCATATGCGCAGCCGCTCGTGCCGGCTGCAGCGCTGCTTTCCCTCGGGCTTCATGAAGCGCTCATCGTGCTTGGATCGATGCGGGAGCGTCAGCGTCAGCCGCGCTTTGTCCATGACGAGCGGGGCTTGTGCATTCTCGGAGTCGTGCCGGGAACGCCGGCAGAGGAGATGGGCATCGAAGCGGGCGAAGTGCTCCACAAGGTGAACGGGAAAAAGGTAAGGACCAAGGAAGACCTGCATGCTGCGCTGCATATGAACTCCGCCTTTTGCCGGATGGAAGTGTTCAATGCCGATGGACAGCTCAAGTTTCTGCAGCGGGCCAGGTATGCGGGCGAACATCACCAGCTCGGAGTGCTGCTGGCTCCCGATGAGGATGCGGGCTATTATGCTGCTCCGGCTCATGTATCCGTGCTGGGCCTGCTGAGGCGGAGCCGCGCTGCGCGGCGCCGTGTCCGCAAGGATACGACGATGTAGCGTCGGGAAGCCGGGACGGTTGGCGGTTCGGGCTTGAGCGGGGGCGGTTTCGCTTCCGCTTCCGTGCCGATGAGCTCAAGCCGGACGGGCGCCCCTTCAGTCACCATTCGCACCAATCAAAAAAGGCCTCCGAAGCCCATCCTCATGGATGGCTCCGGAAGCCTTTTTATTGCTTTCCAGCGTGCCTGCCTAGCTGTTGTTCGCTGCCGCGTTTTCCGCGCCGGCGCTGTTCTGTGCGGCTCCGGTGTTGGCGGCCGCATTTTCTTTCTCTTCAAACGAATTCGTAATCGTCGCCTTGCCGCGGAGGTCGGTGATAAGCGTCTGGGACAAGGTGCCCAGCTGCTGATATTCAAGCGATTCCGTAATCTCCGCTTTTTTCTCTTCCAGCGTAGGCGTCGAGGCTTGCTTGTGGTCGATGACTTTGATGATATGGTAGCCGTAGTCGGATTTGATCGGTGCGGAGATTTCGCCGACCTTAAGGTCGAAGGCCGCCTTTTCGAATTCCGGAACCATGGCGCCTTTGCCGAAGTAGCCGAGGTCGCCGCCATTCGCCGCGCTGCCGGTATCGGTCGATTTTTCCTTGGCAATCGCCGCGAAGTCGCCGCCGTTTTTGAGCTGCTTCTCGATGGCGTCGGCTTCTTCCTTCGTCTTGACGAGAATATGGGAGGCTTTCACCTGTTCCTCGGTTGCGAAGGAAGCTTTGTTCTCATCGTAATACTTCTTGATGTCCGCATCGGTTACTTTGACTTTGTCCTTGAGCAGCTTGCGAAGCTGCACCTGCATCTGCAGCTGGTTGTTGAGAACGTCCTCCGACAAGCCGGCCTGCTTCAATGCGTCCTTAAACGCGCTTTCGCTGCCGAAGTTCTTCTTGACGTCGGCAAGCTCTTTGGCCATTTCATCTTCGGTGACCTCGATCTTCTTGTTGCTGGCTTCCTGGTCGACGAGCTTCATCGTGATGAGGCTGTCCAGAGCCGTTGTGCCTGCGGAAGGAACCATCGCCTCGTACAGCTCGTCCTTCGAGATCTTCTCGCCGTTGACGGTGGCAACCGTACCGCCCGATGCGGCGCCGCCGCTGCCGTTGAAGAGACTGACCAGCGCGATGACGAGCGCCACTGCCAGCAGGAGCGAAGCGATCATCCAGCCGGCAGCGGCTCCGCTGCGGCGGGGACCCGATCCGTCGCCGTCCATCAGCGGCAGATCAGCCGCTCCAGCGGAGGTGTTGACCGCGCTTCCTTCCGTGACCGGCACCGAACCGAATGCGCGCTCGGGATCCGCCGTATGGATTTCGGCGTCGTTCTCGGCCTGCCGGAGGGATTCCTCGGCGCGCTCCTCCTCGACGATATCCTCGGCTTGAAGCGTTTCTTCGCGATGCTCGTCGCCGCTGCGGCCAGCGAATTCGACGCCCTCGTTCGTTGCCGTATCTTCCAATGTAAGATGCTCGTCCTGTTTTGGATCGACCGGATCGAGATGATCCTTGGGATCCTTGTCCTTATCTGCCATGAAACGATTGACTCCCTTCTGTATCCTTCAAAGAGTTGTGATTGCAATGGATTCTGGATATTGCTTGCTGCGAGAATAATATCAAAATCCATGCCGGGTTACCTTAACGGAACATGAAATTTCTACAAATTGGCTTTGAAAAAGTCGATCGTGGCATTCAGAGCCTGCTCCAGCGCCTCCGTCGTGCCGGCAAAAGGATGAACGGCGCCGAACGTATGGCCGGTTCCTTCCAGCTCGATCGCGGGCTGATGGGGCGCCGCTTCCTGCAGGCGGTGAAAGCCTTCGACCAGACGGGGAGCATCGTCGCTTCCTTGAATCATCAAGACCGGAATCCGGAGTCCGGCGAGGCGGGCGGGAATGTCGAAGCGGTCTTTATTGGCGTCCAGATCCTCGAAAAACTCGCGCCGCACAGGCATTTCCTGCCGAGTCCGTGAGTTGGTGACGTAGGCGACGCCTTCCTCGCGGGCCTTGGCCTCGAAGGCGTCGTCGAACAGGTTGGCGCGGGCGATGCCGTTCCAGGTAGCGGCCGCCCGGATGAGCGGATGCTCGGCGGCGAAGATGAGGGCGTTGCCTCCGCCTCTGCTGTGGCCGATCATGCCGAGCTTAGCCCGCTGGATCAAGCCCGCGTGGGGCAGATTGCCGCCGATCGCGGCTTTGAGGACTTCCGCCAAGTCGGCCTGCTCGCGGGTGTAGGTGTTGTAGCCGAATTTGGACAGCTCATCGAAATCCTGCTCGCCGACTCCGTTGCGGGAGAAATTGAAAGTGATTGCGACAAAGCCGGCTTCGGCCAGCTTCTCGGCCGCATAGGGCATGAAAGCCCAATCCTTGAAGCCCTTGAAGCCATGGGCCAGGAACAGCGCCGGGCGATCTCCCGGCTTTTTGGCCGCACGCACTTCGCCGCGGATAATGCCGCCGTCGCCAAGCCTGATTTCGAAGGGCGACACGAATAGATGGGACATGAAACATACTCCTCTCAAGCTATAGCATTTCCAAAACTAAGCATAAACTTCCTAGCCGTTTCGTTCAAATGGAACTTGCGGCATATTCCTGCAGCGGCGCCTGCGGCTCCCTGTTCCATCCCCCGCTGCAGTTTGGTACGATGGAGGACGGGCATGGAGGCTGAAACATTTCCTGCTTCGGGATCGTTCAGAAGATTAACAACCATTCATTCGACATTTAAGACAGGCTCGCCGGGAGGCGGATCTCATACAGCAAAGGGGAACGACGATGATGAAAAACCGAAACACACGAATTGCGGCAGCGCTTCTGCTTGCCCTTACCGCCTGGGCGGCAGCAGCCTGCTCCGACAGCTCCGCTCCGGGAACGGGTTCGGCAGTCAACGAGGCTGCTGGAAATGTGCAGACGGCCTCTCCGTCGCCGTCGCAGGATCCGGCAGCCAATGACGGCAGCGAAGCTGCGGGAGGCGGAGCGGCAGCGAATGCAGGGGACACAAATGCAGGCGAAGCGGCGAATCCATCCGGCTCCAAGGGCGGCACAGACAAGCCGGCAGGGGACAAAGGCGGCACAGACAAGCCGGCAGGGGACAAGGATGGACAAGGAACCGCTGTCTCCGGGCAGCCGTCCGAACAGGTTGCGGCCCAGGCCGATACGGTGGCGGCCCTGATCAACAAGGAGTTCCGCCTGCCGAAGGGCTACGTGCCGGATGACCTCGTCTACCCGGACATTCCGTTCACCTTCAGCGAAAAGATCGACAAGCGCAAGCTTCGCAAGGAGGCTGCCGGGGCGCTGGAGAAGCTGGTGGCAGGTGCGAAGAAAGACGGAATCTCGCTGGCTGGGGTGTCGGGCTACCGCTCGGAAACGAGACAAAAAACGCTGTATGACAACTATGTCAAAAAAGACGGAGTCGCTGCTGCGGACAAATACAGCGCACGGCCGGGGCATAGCGAGCACCAGACCGGACTTGCGATCGACATGTCCGGAACGGACGGCAAATGCGCGGCGGAAAGCTGCTTCGGCGGTACGCCGGAAGCGGAGTGGCTGGCGGCGCATGCGGCGGAATACGGCTTCATCATCCGTTATCCCGAAGGCAAGGAATCCATTACGGGTTATAAATACGAGCCGTGGCATATCCGCTTCGTAGGCAAGGAACTGGCCGCCAAGCTTGCTGAAAGCGGAGACACGCTGGAGGAGTACTACGGAGCCGCGGTACCGGTTACGGGACGGAAGTAAGCGTCGGGACGAAGGCATTCACGGAGTCAGAAAGCAGATCCGCCAAGGCGGGGATGAAGGCGGGGGAGCCCGTTTTCGTCTCCGCCTTTTTGTCGGGCCGTTCCCTTCTAGGCTTGCTGTTTTCCTAATAAGGTTAGAGTAGCAAGGAAGGGGGCTTAGGGGGATGGATTGGGACTGCGCAATCATTGGCGGCGGGCCTGCGGGCTTGAGCGCCGCCTTGATGCTGGGCCGCTCGCAAAGGTCGGTCCTTTTGCTCGACGATCATCAGCCGCGCAACTCCGTGACGGAGGCCAGCTACGGCTATCTGACGAGAGACGGGATTGCGCCTGAGGAATTCCGCACCCTCGCCCGCAATGAACTGGCGCAATATCCTTCGGTGCGGCTGAGCAAGAGCCGGGTCGTCTCGGTGGAGAGGGTCAATGGAGGTTTCCGTGTCTTTACCGCGGCCGGGGGTTCCGCCGCCGCCCGCACGGTGCTGCTTGCCGCAGGACTGCAGGAGCGGTTCCCGGACATTCCCGGACTGCGGGAAATGTACGGCAAAAGCCTGTTCAGCTGCCCTTACTGCGACGGCTGGGAGCTTCGCGGGCAGCCGCTGCTGGTGCTGTCGACGGGAAGCGGCTTGTTCCAGCAGGCGCGGCTTCTGCTCGGCTGGAGCCGCGATCTGCTCGTATGCAGCCACGGGGCATCCAATCTGACCATGCAGCAGAGGCATGCGCTGGAGAGCCGGGGAGTGAAGGTCAGCTCTCTCCGGATCGCCGCTCTTGAAGGGAGCGGCGGCAAGCTGCGCGAGGTCGTCTTCGAGGACGGCAGCCGGATAGCCCGCAGCGGCGGCTTCGCCTCGCCGGACGGGATGCTCGGCACGCCGCTCGGTAGCCAGCTCGGCTGCGCGCACGATGCGTACGGCTCCGTTTCGGCCGACGGCTCCGGCCGCACAAGCGTCCCCGGCGTCTATGCCGCGGGGGATACGGCGGGGTTCTCGCCGTCGCAGATCGTCGTCGCGGCGGCCAGCGGCACCCGCGCCGCGGTCGGCATCATCGGCGACCTGGCCGAGATCGATTTTATCCGGATGGGTGGATGAGCAGCCATCGTTCTTGTGCGAAAAGAAAGATCCCTTCATCGGTGGACATTGGCGGCAACATGCCGTTTCCTGCCGGGAAGGGATCTTTTTGGCTTGCTCTTCGGCTTGGAGAGAAGCCTGGTCGCAAGCTGATGCTGGTACAGGAAGGACGACGGATTGAACCCGGGAGCGAAGCCACCGGCAAGGCGCCTGGGGTGGCCCGGAAGCGGAGCCTTCGGCAAGGCCCCTGGGGTAGAACCCGGGAGTGAAGCCACTGGTAAGGCCCCTGGGGTAGAACCCGGGAGCGAAGCCACCGGCAAGGCGCCTGGGGTGGAACCCGGAAGCGAAGCCACCGGAATAGGTACCTGGTGTTGATCCCGGGAGCGAAGCCTCCGGAATGGCATCTGGTGTTGATCCCGGGAGCGAAGCCACCGGAATGGCACCTGGTGTTGATCCCGGCAGCGAAGCCTCCGGAATAGGTACCTGGTGTTGATCCCGGGAGCGAAGCATCCGGAATGGCCCTGTAGAAATGACAATGTTCGCCTTTGCCGCCGGATTTCCACTTTGGGATCCATCTAATCAGGAAATCTGGCGGCAACAGCGATCGGAAGGGCCAACTGGCAGCGAAGCGAATTTGGGTTCACCCCGCAGGGCCGTCCGGCAGCGAAGCGAATTTGGGTTCACCCCGCAGGGCCGTCCGGCAGCGAAGCGAATTTGGGTTCACCCCGCAGGGCCATCCGGATGCGAAGCGAATTTGGGTTCACCCCGCAGGGCCGTCCGGCAGCGAAGCGAATTTGGGTTCACCCCGCAGGGCCGTCCGGCAGCCAAGCGAATTTGGGTTCACCCCGCAGGGCCGTCCGGCAGCGAAGCGAATTTGGGTTCACCCCGCAGGGCCAACCGGCAG
>Ga0194137_10000542_pt1 | contig 24804 bp, 23 predicted proteins | sample TARM_MetaG_T3_14_FD_134025 | JGI IMG/M metagenome (GOLD analysis project Ga0194137, IMG submission 134025) | Freshwater microbial communities from Pennsylvania, USA, analyzing microbe dynamics in response to fracking - TARM_MetaG_T3_14 (version 2) | ecosystem: Environmental > Aquatic >... | reverse complement strand
TGCCCCTTTTTCATTTAACGGCAATCAATCTTCGGTAGAGTGTGTCACAGGATTCGACTTACTTTTACTAATGGTTGATCACGCAACTTCTAGGGTGGCGTCTCCCATTTTATTTCATTTTTCCGTTTCTTCTGTTAATTATCACAATTGCAACCTATGCTGACGATTTTGACAATAATCTCATTAAAATGTTTCTATCTGGCTAGTGGCCATTTAGAGTGAAGAGCTAATGTGTCCAAGCTTTGGGGGAATCTCTATTTTGAAAGGAGATTAAGTGATGTTTAATATATTCAGAAAGTTATTATTAGTCCTTTCTACCAAACTCATTAAAAAAAATTAGGCAGACATTTTTAATGCAATTTGTAGTAGATTTTATTGACTCTCTTAATTTTGAAGTGCAACTTCATTCTGGATCGGTGAATTACTTTTTGCCACAAAGGCTTTTAGCCGACATGTTAGGTATGTAAATGTGAAATCAATACAGAAAAAACAAACAAAAACCTTTGCTACTATTTCAGATGTAGCAAAACATGCACAAGTCGGCAGAACCAGTGTTTCTCGATATTTGAATGGTGAACAAGACAAGTTGTCAGAAGCGTTGCGCGAAAAAATTGCTGAAGCGATATCTCATTTGGGTTTTCGCCCGAATTTATCTGCCAGAAAGTTGAAGGCAGGAGAATCACGTTTGATCGGCTTATTACTAGCTGATGTGAAAAACCCTTTTTCTATAGATGTATTGCAAGGTATTGAACATGTTTGTCGCAGGGATGGTTACATGCTGATGGTGTGTAATACCGATAATCGTCTTGACCAGCAGCAACGATATTTGGAACTTCTAGAAGACCATCGTGTGGACGGTATTATTGTCAACGCTCTGGGTATGGAAAGCGGTCATTTCAATTCATTTCACCGAATTAACTGCCCATTTGTATTGGTCGATCGTGTTGATCCATCACTGAGTGTTGATTCTGTAGGGCTAGATAATTCGGCAGCAGTAGAACTAGCTTGTAATCACCTTTTGGAAAAGAATTATGAAGCTATATTAGTGGTTACTCAGCCAATGACAATTGATACACGCCGAGATAGGGTCGAGGCACTTAAGACATTTGTTGGACAGCATAAGGAAATGAGCTGTAACGTCGTCGAAGTCGATAGTATGGATGAAGACAAACTTCTTGAACCTATTACTTCTTTTATTCAGAGTAATAGAGGACTCAAAAAGGCTATATTTTGCACGAATGGTGTAGCAACAATGTTTTCTGCTAAAGCTTTAAATAAGTTGGATATTCATTTAGGTGATCAAGTAGGCTTGTTGAGTATTGACGACCCTGAATGGGCTCAATTGGTCGGTGGCGGGATAACAGCGATACGCCAGCCGACAAGAGAGATTGGTGAGACCGCTTGTAAGCGCTTACTTTCTCGCATTCAAGGTAATGAAGAACCAGCGAAGCACATTAAATTGCATGCTGAATTAGTTGTTCGACATTCTACATAGTAAACTTTGGCAAACTTCACATAACGAGTTTTGTTGATGATATTTTGATCACATTTACATTCTTTGGTTATTTTTATGGAATCGATTCCAGAGTATTTTGAATGCGTAACGTGAACACAATAAAAAATCTTATTTGGAGCTTATTATGAAAAAATACCTTGCCCTACTCATCGCTACAGCTCTGGTCGGATGCGGAGAGTCTAGTGATACGACCTCGAATTCCACCGTACATTTGGTTGCAGCTCATAACCAGACAAACGTAACTAGTCCTTATCAATCCGGTATGCTTAAACTAAAAGAAGTAGCTGATCAGTCGGGGCTATTTGATGTAGAAGTTCATGCCGGAACTATCGGTACCAACGAAAATGAACTTGTTGAAAAACTTGTTTTGGGAGGTGCAGATATAGTTCTTGTTTCGCCTGGATTTATGACTTCTTCGGGCATTGATGAAGTAGACCTTTTTTCTTTGCTTTACCTTTTTGATGACTACAGTCACTGGGAAAAAGTGGTTGATGGCGAAGTAGGCAAGAATATAGCTGACATTATTTTCACTAAGTCAGGCGAAAAATATCGTGTTGCTGCTTATTGGACTGCAGGCGTGCGTCACTGGTATGGCAAAAGTCCGATTAATAGTCTGGCTGACGTCAAAGGGCTCAAAATTCGTACCCAAACTTCAGGTGTTGTTTCTCAGTACTGGAAAGATATTGGTGCAGTTCCTACGTCGGTTGCATGGGCAGAATTGTATCAGGCTTTGTCTAGTAACGTAGTAGACGGTGCAGAAAATGCCTATCCGTACTTTATTCCTATGGAGCACCATAAAACTTCTAATGGTAAGTATATTTCTGAAACAGGGCATGACTATACAACTCGCTTGTTACTGGTTAGAAATAGCGTTTGGGAAAACTTTACAGACACACAACGTTCTGCATTTGAAAATGCAGTGAAGGAAGCAACTACCGCGGAACGTCAGGCGTTATATGATCAGGAATCGGAATTCAAACAAAAAGCCATCGATGATGGTGCTATTGTAAATACTTTAGACCGAACACCATTTATGGAAAAGGCATATTCAATTCAAGATAAATGGGCGGAAAAAGTCGGCTTGACTGACGAACTAGCGTCTATTCGTCAGAGCAAATAATGTCTTCTGTTGGCTCTGGGCAACCAGAGCTATAAAGGTGAACATGATGAAATTACTTACTTTAATAATGGCTAAGCTACAGATGACCGTGGGAGCAGTATGTTTAGTAATATTTGTTATTGCTACTCTTGTACAGGTAATCACGCGATATCTGGGGATTTCCGTTCTATGGACAGAAGAAGTTGCCGTTAATGCGTTTATTTGGGCGATGTTTCTTGGAGCCGCAGTTATGGTTCGTGAAAATGAGCATTTTAGCTTCCGGATTTTAACTGACCGTTGGGAGGGTGCAAAGCGCTCTTACCTGATTATTTTGCAGAACTTATTCATGCTGGTTTTTTGCATTTTCTGCTCGATTTACAGCGTAGAAATTACACAAACATTTTGGAATTCACGCTGGATAACTGTTCCTGAATTTAAGCAGGGCTATATATGGTTGGTTATGCCAGTTACTTTTATTAGTTCCAGTGTTTATCTCGTCGACAATATGTGCAAAGAAATCATTAAGCTGACTGGTTATAAGGGGTGTAGACAATGGAACTTGCAATAATTACTGTATTATTTATTGGATTAGTCATACTAGGTGTTCCTATCGCGTTCTCCATAGGTATTGCTGCTTTAACCGGTATTGCAACAATGAATGGTACGCCAAATACTATGATTCCAATGAAGATGTTCTACGGCCTAAATTCCTATGTATTACTTGCAGTTCCTTTATTTGTCTTAACTGCAAACATAATGAACCGAGGTAGTATTTCTCGCCGACTCATTGACTTCTCTATTGCATTAGCCGGACGTCGTCCAGGAGGGCTTGGTCATGCTAACGTTATAGTCTCTATGTTATTCGCTGGTGTGAGTGGCTCTTCAACTGCGGATACTGCTGGTGTAGGTAAAATACTTATTCCCAATATGATCGATAAAGGCTATAGCAAAGAAATGTCGGTAGGTGTGACGGCTGCTTCTTCAACTATCGGCAGTATTATTCCTCCGAGTATAACAATGGTGATATACGGTGGTTTGACTAACACCTCCGTTGGGGATCTCTTTATTGGAGGAATGTTACCGGGAGTTCTAATTGGTTTCGGTATGATGTTTGTCATCGGACTAATCGCTCGTCGAGATAATTTACCGGTAATGGATAAGATTTCTCGCGCTGAATTTTGGGGGTTAGCTAAAGACGCAGTGCCAGCAATGGTAACTCCACTAATTATCATTGGCGGTATTGTGTTTGGTGTATTTACACCGACTGAAGCAGCAGCTTTCTCTGCTATTTACGCTTATTTGATTAGTGCATTTTACTATAAATCAATCACATTACGAGATATGCCACATATTCTCGTTGAAACGTTGAAGCTGAGTTGCCTTTCTCTATTTGCACTAGCTGCAGCATCTGCGTTGGGTGAATTTCTCGGGTATTACAAAATAAACGTTATGGTTGCAGACTTTTTCAATAGTCTGGGCGGAAATGAATACCTATTTCTGTTCATTATTATCGCGTTCTTCCTTTTCATTGGGACATTTATGGATGCCATTCCTGCGATGGTTCTATTTGTACCTGTAATATATCCAGTAGCACTCTCTTTAGGTGTTGAACCTGTTCAGCTTGGTGTAGTTATTATCATTACTTTATCTGTGGGGCTTGTGACACCTCCTTACGGGCTGTGCTTATTGATATCGAGCGTTATAGGCGGTTTGCAACTTGATAAGTCATTTAAAGCTGTGATGCCTTATATCTCCGTTATTCTGGCTGTATTGTTAGCCGTGATCTTCATGCCATTTATTCTATTGGTATAAGTGTGAGTTTAGTTAAAGGTTAAAGGCGATATCATTTTTAATTATTTATGGAATCGATTCCATAAGTTTTTTACGGAAAATTGTATATGAATCAATATGTTAACTTTTCATTTTTGACTCTGGGTGAGGCTATGACCATGTTGGCTGCAAAACAGTCTGGAAAACTGTCTGATGTTGAGGAATTTACTCGTCATCTTGCAGGGGCAGAGTTGAATGTCGCCATTGGTATGGCTCGACTTGGGTTTCGTTCGACATACATGACAAAGGTTGGAGAAGATTGTTTAGGTCGGTTCATAAAGCAGCAACTGGCCCTTGAAGGGGTTGTTACAGATTGGATAAGCGAAAGCGCAACCAACTCTACCGGTATTGTATTTAAGGCAAGTCAAACTGACGGGAGTGACCCGGCTGTCGAATATTTTAGGCGTAATTCTGCTGCATCAACGTTAAGCCCAGATGATTTGAGCCCTCATTTGTTATCACAAGTCAATCATTTGCACTTAACTGGCGTTGCATGCGCCGTATCTCCTTCTCTGCTTTCACTTAGTCGTGAAACTTTGAAATTAGCTCAGAGACAAGGCATTACAACGTCATTTGATACTAACTTGCGACCTTCTCTTTGGCCTGACGAAGAGACGATGAGAGACACAATCAATGAATTTGCATGTGGTTGCCAAACTGTCTTACCAGGGAGAGAAGAGGGACGAATTCTGACTGGCAGTGACGATCCCGATTCTATAGCGGATTTTTATTTGCAGCGTGGTGTAGATCTTGTTGTCGTGAAGTTAGGAAGTGATGGAGCTTACTACAAAACATCCAAAGGAAGTTTCGGCGTAGTTCCTGGTTTCTCTGTAGATAAAGTGGTCGATACGGTAGGAGCCGGTGACAGTTTTGCCGTAGGTGTTCTCTCCGGGTTGTTTGATGGTCGGAGCATTGAAGAGTCTGTGCGCCGTGGGAATTGGTTTGGATCGTTGGCAGTGCGAGTAAGAGGGGACAGCGAAGGCTTACCGTCAAGAATGCAATTGGATGAATTTGAAAGAGAGGTAAAGGCATGAAAAAGAAAGTCGTTCTTTACAAAAATATTCCTGAATCAGAGCGTCAGCGATTGGAAGAGAATTTTTCTGTCATTGCGTTTGATGGAATAAATGAAGAAAGTCGCAGCCAGTTCTTGGCTGCGCTAGAAGATGCCGAAGGTGTCATCGGTGCCAGCCATTACATGGGGGCAGAGGTGCTGGATCATGCTAAGAAGCTAGAAGCTATATCAACGATTTCAGTCGGAACTGACCAGTTTGATTTGGATTATCTTGCATCCAGAAATATTCCTTTAATGCATACGCCAAGTGTATTAACTGAAACCACCGCAGATACCGTCTTCATGTTGATAATGTGTGCCGCTCGTCGTGCCGTTGAATTGTCCAATATGGTTCGAGAGGGGCGCTGGAATAAGAGTATCGGAAAGGAGCACTATGGAGTGGATGTGAATGGTAAAACTCTAGGTGTCATCGGTATGGGACGAATCGGTTATGCAGTAGCTCGTCGAGCCCATCTTGGGTTCAATATGAACGTGCAGTATTACAACCAAATTCGTAATGAAGAAGCGGAACAAGAACTAAACGCCGTTAGGATGGATCTTCAAGAATTGTTGAAAACTTCCGATTTTGTCTGCGTGATGCTGCCTTTAACCAAAGAAACAGAAAAGTTAATTGGTGAATATGAATTTGGTTTAATGAAGGAAAGTGCCATTTTTATTAATGGTTCTAGAGGGAGAGTTGTTGATGAACAAGCGTTAATTAATGCACTGACTGACAGAACGATTCGTGCTGCTGGCCTTGATGTATTTGAAGTTGAACCTCTGCCCGGATATTCCCCACTATGCAGGTTAGACAATGCTGTTGTTTTTCCTCACATTGGATCGGCAACGGAGGAAACTAGATTAAATATGGTGATTTGTGCTGTAGATAACCTTATCTCGGCTTTAAACGGTGACCTGTCGACGAACTGTGCAAATGCATCTTTGCTGTGTCAATAGTGTTTACCTTGTTTGAGTCAATGAGCAGAATTTAGGAGAAGAAAATGTTTACAGGACATACACAGAGAATTCATCAGTATTCGTATCTTCAAGATAATCTTAGACAGAAGATTGTTCTCGCATTAGAACACATTATGCATGACCTCACTACAGAGGAAAAAGTGATTGAAGAAGGAAACCTTTGGTACAACATCATAGAAGCTCAAACGGTATTAACAACCGAGCGTCAGTTTGAAATTCACAAGGAATTCATTGATGTGCACGTCCTATTAGATGGGAAGGAATATATGGGATACGCCCACGATGAACTGGCAATAAATGATCTTCATATGCTTGACCAAGACGTTTACTTCGGCACCACTACAGACGGCCGATATTTGGAGATGAATCCAGGTGAAATCGCTATGTTCTTCCCGAATGAGGTTCATAAGCCTCTATGTCATCTTAGCGGGCATTCACGGAAAGTAAGAAAAGCGATTATTAAAATCAGACAGGCTTCCTTGGTCTAAGGTAGATAAAGATGTCGAAAAGCATAAACGCGATAATTGCCAGTGTTACACGGCGTATTCAAGAGCGCAGTCATGACTCTCGTCAAGCCTATTTGGATAACATAGAAAAACTTGCTGCGCGGGGTAAACAGCGAGCACATTTATCGTGTGGTAATTTGGCACACGGTATCGCTGCTTGCAATGCTTCTGAGAAGAGAGCTATCTTAGACTTCACCAAAGTGAACCTCGGTATTGTCACCTCATATAATGATATGGTGAGTGCTCATCAGCCATACGTTGACTATCCGGATCAAATCAAAGCTGCCTTGTGGAAATTGGGGCATACTGCTCAGGTCGCTGGAGGAGTTCCAGCGATGTGTGATGGTATAACTCAGGGAAATCCGGGGATGGAGTTATCCCTTTATTCTCGGGACTTGATTGCACAGTCCACAGCTTTATCGCTTAGTCATAATACTTTTGACGGTACTTTGTTGCTTAGTGTGTGTGACAAAATTGCTCCCGGCCAGCTAATGGGTGCTCTTGCATTTGGTCATATGCCGGCAGCCTTTGTGCCTACAGGACCAATGGCGACGGGCATCAGCAATGATGAAAAGGTTTCAATTCGACAGAAATATGTGGCTGGAGAGCTTGATAAAGCCGCGCTTTTGGATATGGAATGTAAAGCGTATCACTCTCCAGGGACATGTACTTTTTACGGTACAGCGAACTCGAACCAGCTGGTTTTAGAAGCTATGGGGTTGATGTTGCCAGGTTCTGCTTTCATTGCTCCGACTGATCCTTTGCGTCAATATCTAACACAAAAAACAGCAATCCATATAGCATCGCTCAGTACCAGTAATTACAGCCCGAAAGCGCTCGCTCATGTACTGGATGAAAAATCTGTGGTGAATGGGCTGGTTGCTTTGTTGGCTTCAGGCGGGAGTACGAACCACAGTATCCATTTACTGGCAGTAGCTCGTGTTGCTGGTTGGTGCGTGACTTGGGATGATCTAAATGCTCTTTCAGAAATAACCCCACTGCTAGTAAAAATGTACCCGAATGGTGAGGCTGACATAAATGCATTTCAAAGTGCCGGAGGCGTTCCTACTTTATTGCGAACGTTAAGTAAGCGTGGGCTGATATGGATGGATGCGAACCCCGTCTACGGTTCCATGAAGGACTATCTTACTTCTCCTTATTTAGATAAAGAGGGACAGTTAGCGTTTGCTCCGGCCAAACCTACAGCTGATATCAGCGTGATTGCTAGTGATGACCACTGCTTTAGTGAACAGGGAGGACTAAAACTACTATCAGGCAATTTAGGTAGGGGAGTTATGAAAGTCAGTGCTGTTGCACTAGAGCATCGTTATGTTAAAGCACCTGCTAGAGTTTTTAACTCTCAATATGATGTTGAAACGGCTTACCAGCAAGGTTTATTGAATGAAGACGTTGTTATTGTTGTTCGATATAACGGTCCCGCTGCGAACGGTATGCCAGAGCTACACAAGTTAATGCCTATTTTGGGTAACCTCATGAAAAAAGGCCTTAATGTCGCGTTGGTGACAGATGGCCGACTTTCTGGAGCCTCTGGTAAAGTACCGGCGGTTATTCATATGACGCCTGAAGCAAAGCATGGGGGACTGTTGGCAAAACTGCAAGATGGCGATGAGATCGAAGTTGATGGTTGTAACGGTGTAGTAAGGGTCACTACCGACATTGAGAGCCGAGAAGTCGTCTGCTTGGATATGACTAATGAATACATCGGATACGGTCGGGAATTATTTGGCATATTCCGCCAGAACATATCCAGCGCCGAAGAAGGTGCAACGGTTTTTTAATTAATGATTTTTAGCAACTTTTAAATGGGAATAATAATGAACTGGACTATCTCTCCACAAACTGTTTTCGCAGCATCACCTATCGTACCTGTTATGGTTATTAAACGGATAGAAGACGCGGTACCTTTGGCAAAAGCATTACTTAACGGTGGTATTTCAGTATTTGAAATAACATTAAGAACAGACGTTGCTCTGGATGCTATACGTGAGATCTCAATGGCTCTCCCTGAAGCGATGACCGGCGCTGGAACGGTATTAACACCTCAGCAATATGATGCGGCGGTTGAAGCCGGAGCAAAATTTGTTATTTCGCCAGGAGCAAGTACGCGTTTACTTGAGCATGCTGCTACACAAAATGTTCCTCTGATTCCTGGTGTGTCAACAGCAACAGAAATTATGAATGCAATGGATCTTGGTTACGACCATCTGAAATTTTTCCCAGCAGAAGCGAGTGGGGGAGCTAAAGCGCTCAAAGCTATTTCGGCTCCGTTGCCACAAGTTAGTTTCTGCCCGACAGGGGGAATTAATGTCAACAATCTTCGAGACTATCAAGCACTAAGCTGTGTAAAAACAGTTGGAGGAACCTGGATGATTCCAGATGATGCAATAGAAAGTAAAGATTGGGAACGTATTACAGATTTAACAAAAACAGCTCTGCTTTCTATAGTAAAATAAATTTTACTAATTCAGACCTGATCTGACAGGTACGCATTTTTGACTCGGTGCCTGTTAGATTATATCTGAGCTAGATTCTTTTCCGCCAAGATTGATTTCCCATCTTACATGTCTCTATTGGCGTTCTGCCATATGACATTTTTCTTGATAACCGTAAGTCGGGAAAGTGCTAGGGTGAACATAAGTGAATCCTAGTAAAGTGCGTTACACGAAGAAGCCGCGAAAAATGGTTGAGTGAATTGGTTACTTGATTAAAGGATTTAAAATACATTCGGTAATCCGTTAGATGCTAATTGAGAAGAGTCGCTGAAACACTTTTGTCCCAACTTTTTTTAGGTGATAAGTCATCGTCGGTTTTTTACACTGATTATTGGATTAGTTTTTCTCATCATAATGGGTTTAAGTTTTCATATAACTGGCTGGAGATGTACGAGAGCATCATTCACAAGATAGGCTAAGTAATAAGTTAATCAGCCAGTGTACTTTAGGCTCTTTCTCCCTGACCTTGTGCCAATAGAGTTTTATTTGGTAATCCGGTATTGGGAATGGGGGATCGACATAGGCTAATTGCAAAGTATCCGCTAAGGTTTCTATGTATATTTCGGGAATCGCAAGAAAATAATCTGTATTTTTGAGTAAGTAAGGAGCACTAAGAACACTGGGTAATGTAATAGCAACATTTCTTTTCTTGTTTAACTTACCAAGAGTACAGTCAACAATGCCTCTTTGTTCGTTCCAGGGCGTAACGAGTACATGTGGATATTCCAGAAACGCCTCTAGCCCCAGCGATACATTGTTTTTCAGTGCTTCATGTTGGTTGTCCATCGCAATACTGTATTTTCCGCACAACCAGATTTCATTACCTATATGACTTGATTGTTCAGTTTCATGATCAAAACCCAGCGAGATATCAATCTCCCCTGACTCAAGTTGCTTGGCTGGTATTTGCTCTCCACTTTGTACAAATCGTACCGTTATATTTGGAAAATATTTGGCGAGATGACCTGTTAACTTAGGCATTAGACACCAAGCGCTAAAGTCGTAGCCAGAAATGACAAAATGGTGTTTACCGACACTAGGATCAAAAGGGGTAGCACTCTTAAGTCCTGAGTATAATAAGTCAATGGCAGGAACGATGGATTCGGCGAGCCATTCTGCTTGTTTGGTTGGTATCATTTTGCCACTAATTCGAATGAACAGTTCGTCATTGAGGCGTTCCCTTAATCGAGAAAGGCTATGGCTGCATGCAGATTGGCTGAGGTTAAGTTTTTCCGCCGCTTGGTGAACAGATTGTGTTTTGTAGATGTAGTAGAAGACCTTCATTAAATTCAGGTCGATATTTTCAAATTTCATTATGAATACTGTACAGGTTAATAATGCAAACAATGCACTTAAATCATATCAAATCAGTCGGTATACTGCGACCATTACAGTACATAAGGGCTAAAAATATGATGAAAATCAGACCAGCAAAAGCTACCGATGCGAGTGTTATTTTGAAATTTATTCGGGAGTTAGCTGAATATGAAGAAGCACTACATTGTGTGAATGCAAGTGAAGAAGATATTGTTTCAAGCCTGTTTAGTGAAGATTCTACGGCTAAGGCAATTATTTGTGAGGTTGATAACTGCCCTGTAGGCTACGCGGTCTATTTTTTCAATTATTCCACATGGCTGGGGAAAAATGGTCTTTATCTCGAAGACTTGTACGTTACGCCGCCTTTCCGTTCATCAGGGGCGGGGAAATTGCTAATGAAAACACTCGCGAATGAAGCCATTGAAAAAGGGTGTGGGCGCTTTGAATGGTCAGTTTTGCACTGGAATCAACCGGCTATAGATTGCTACTATCACATTGGAGCGGTGGAGCAATCTGAGTGGCGAATATATCGCTTAACCGGAGAAGCCCTACATAATTTTGCTTTAGAGTCGTGAGCTTATGTTTAGATAACAGTGTTAAAAAGAGTAGGGTAACGTGAAAATGCCCCTAAACGTGTTTAGAGCATAAGAAACTATCAATAGATTAATTTGTGTGTAAACCTTCTGCGCCAGTTTTTTTAGTCCTAGATACGACAAAGCCACAGGCAATGCCTATGGCTTTGTAAACAGCTACAGAATGTTTGTCATTCAAATCGAAGAGGGAACACATTCTGTGTGCAGCGTCGGGTGTTTTATCACCAAAGTATATGGAAGAGAAAGCACCTAGACTTATCATATGTCCTCGGTGGTCTGCTTTGCAATTAAGCCAAGTTCAATTCGATACAATTACTTCTGGCCAGACAGTAAATAGTACCTCCAAGAAAATGCAGGGATACCCGAGGCTCTCAACGTTAGTTGAAAGCTAAGAACTGTATGAGGCAAGCTTACTTCTGCCCCATTCCTTCGTAGAGAAAAAACCGTTCAAATACTGTTAATTAGATTTTCCCTACGAAAACTAATCTGGATGGTCGGTTCGAGCGTTTAAAAACAGAAGCCAGTGAAAGGAAAATTCTCACTGGCTTTGTCGTAGTATTGTGGTTCGAAATACACCTGACTTGTAATAGTTGGCGTCTTTAGCATTAGGTCTGGCTATCGTTTTGTATCTTTGTTCCAAGCGACTTTTTGCCAAGCTCCTCCCTCACGCCACACAATCCCCTCAGAACGACGCCAACAAGACTCATCATTGTTGCCGTTAGGCCACGTGTTTCGCTCCGCAATCATTACCCACATTGGTTCTATGTCAAACTTGCTAACATAGTCATGAAGAGTTTCATCATCAATAACTACTGCAGTTTGATGCTCAAAAGGCTCTTGAGCTTGTATTACAACATCACCATGTATGTTTAACCATTTGCTTGGCTCACTTTGAGACAACGAAAGTTCAAGTTCATCGGCAAACCATTTTTGTGGCATATAATTCGAAAAACCATCAGGAAGAGATTTGTCTAAATGACTCTCCCAATGGTAGTTAACTGTAGGTATTGCAAATGTACATTCTTCAGGCCCGTTCCAAAGAGAGTCTGAAAACTTTTCAGATTCCCACGTATTGCGCCAATATGCTTCGCGAAGGTACTGCCATGTCTCATTTGCAATTAAAAGTGTGTCGGCATCTGATGCAAGATCTGCTGAAGAGAACTCTATAGTGGGAACTCTTGATTCCTCAAGCTCATTGAATGCGCCTATCAACTGCTCAGTCGTGCTTGGACCTCGAGCTATGGTGTCAAACAAAGATTCAACCGAGACTTCTACGTGATCGTGAGGATTGAAACGGTCATCTAACGCTCGTTTCGCAGTATTAACTTGGTCTTCAAACCAAGAATCGTTTAGTACATCACCTCCAAACCAAAACTTGATCAATGCGGCATTCTCTTTTCGAAGGAGCATTTCTTTTAGAGTAGTTTCGGACCAAAGCTCGAATTCAATGTCAATTGACTTTTCTTCCGGCCAACCTTTCCACTTATTTACTCGCTCATCCCACTTTTCTCGCTGAGATTTACCTTTCGTCCCTCTAGGTGGAGTTAAGTCTTTTGGTATTGCGAAAATATAAGTTTGAAGTTCAGGGTGTACCTTTAACGCTTGTTCTACCGACTCATCCATTTGACTCCATTGGGAGTCACCAATCGAAGTGAAATACTTTGCTTGATAACCAATTTTCCTTCCATTGTTTAGAATCCAAAGAGCCTCTACACCTCCATCTCCTCCACAACCATCATTCGGTTGGAATTCAAGACCATTTTTAGGGTTCTCTCGACGAGCAAGCACACAAATTAGATCTTCAAAGGACTCTCTAGGCCCTTTGTTGAACGCATTTATAGAAGAAAAATCAAACAAGTTTGTATGTCCTTTTCCTGTCTGGAAGGTTGCGAAATTGGGGTTTGAAAGATAACAACTAGGAAAGAATAATATATCAAACAACTAGAATACTTTGTTGACATAATTCAAACATCCAATCAATGACTTACACCTCATTAATAGGAGTAAAACTCAGGTCTAACCGTCTTGGCTCGTTTATGCCCCATTGTTGTTTTCGAGCATTACGATACGTGTAGTTATTGTCTATAAACGCCACACATGTCCACAATGTTAAATGTGATTTTATATTCATATATTTTGAATACATATATTCCAAAGAGTGGTTAAAGGTAAGTTAGTCCTACTGCACTAACTTACGACAAGGCTCTTGGCTATCGCGGTAAGAGAAATCATCTTAATCTATGGCACGGATGAGCACTCTGTCTACAAAGGCTGTGATCTTACTCTCATCCCAATCAACAAAAGATTTAGGGAACTTTCCTGTTAATTCGGACTCCGAGCTTATTCATTTTCTATACAGCTGCGCTTAATTCATGAGCTTTGACGGATACTTCGAAAAAATACAGCGAAAAATGAACGCTGCGAGCTCATTAGAGGCACTTGTAGTCTGTCAACATTGGTAATTCTGGTTTGCCTTACAAAACCCAACAAGGGCGCTTAGTCGCACATTGCTATACATCGCTCAAAGAAGAAAAAAGTAAGAGGAAAAAAGTATGACGACTTTGATAACGCAGGATGAGGTGGTTCAATGTGTGAAACAAGAGCTTGAATTGACAGGCATTGCAGATAAAAAGCATGCAGCGCCCGATCTCAGCCAATTACTACCAGAAGTGAAGTGCACGATTGTCGAAGTGCTCTTGCTGCATACCCGAGGCAATCAGGCACAGGCCGCACGAATGCTTGGAATGAATCGTTCTACATTGCGAAAGATATATAAACAAAGCCTTAAACGATGAATGCTACCTATTAGCAAGAAGCGGCTTTTGCAAATCCTGCCAATCGCTGTATTAGAATGGTACAAAAGCCGCCAAAGAGAACAAAACGTCCTCTATTCTTCCTCAAGGTGCCTCATCGAAAGTCTTGGACGGATTTTAAAAAGGAACCAAGAAGGGGAGCGAGACTAGAGTAGGCACAACCAACGTCAAGCATCTTCTTAATTACCAGCACCACTTCTTCTGTATACCATCCACTAACCTTACTAAGGCCACTTCTAAACTTAGACTGGAGGTCAATTATGTGGACGAAGAAAGGTCATCTAACTGGGCAGAAAAAGCCTTTCAAGCTTGAAGACATATGGCGAATTCGTACTCGGCTCGAAATCGAAGAAAACATCATGGAACTCGCCTTGCTGAATCTCGCCATAGATTGCAAGTTACGATCATGCGATTTACTTAGAATGAAAGTGAGAGACATATCCTCTGGCGGTGTTATTCAAGACCGTGTGCTCTACAGTCAAAGTAAAACGGGGCGAGAGGTGCAGTTTGAGATCACTTCCCGTACAGCACAATCGTTAGCACAGTGGATCATGAAAAGCCAAATTACCGCGTCAGATTACGTGTTTCCTAGTTCTAGGAAGCAGGGTAAATCCATGAGCTATAGCCGTTATCTTAAAATCATTCGTCGTTGGGCAACAAAACTTGGCTACGACTCATATCAGTATGGTACTCACTCAATGCGTCGAACGAAAGCAACACTCATTTATGCACGGACAAAGAACATCCGTGCGGTTCAATTATTGCTCGGACACGTAAAACTCGACAATACCATTCGCTATCTTGGTGTTGAAATAGAAGATGCATTAAAGATCTCTGAGAATACCGACTCTTGAACTAGGTCAGCATTTGCTATTGGCAATGGCTGAATTAGAATATCGTCACTTAAAGTTATTTATTTACATTAACTTATTTATTTTTAGGTGTATGGCGATGCCGTTTTTCTTCATTCTGTCATGCCGTATCTATTCCTTGAATGTACACGGTCAGTTATACTGCTGTTATTGTACGTAAGGAGGTTCAAATGACAGCAGCAGACCGCATTTATCAAAAGATAAAGCGTTCAAGACGTTATGTATTTGAACGCAAAGATTTTGATGGATTTGCAAGCTACGACCAAATAGGTCGGGCACTCAGACAGCTTGTTCAACAAGGTGAGTTAATGAAGCTTGGCTATGGTTTGTATACCAAAGCAAGAATCAATAACCTCACTGGTAAGCCCATGCCCACTAATCCAGGTGGCACCGATGCTCTTATGCGAGAAATTCTTAAAATGAAAGGCGTTGATTTTGAGATGGATAGTCTATCGCTGCAAAGTCTTTCAGGCACGAGTACCCAAATTCCATCTTCTATTCAGTACTCATGGGACCCAAAACAGTTTAATCGCAAACTGGTGGTCGGTAGCCGTGTGCTGAACTTACCAAGTTAGTATGAACACACTAAAACAACAATTCCTTGAGGTTTCCGATGCGCTTGAGCTCGGAAACCCAGCCATTATTGAAAAAGATTACTGGGTCGTGGCTTTACTGGCTGAGCTAGCGAAAGTTTGTCCTGAGCATCATCAAATGGTGTTTTCTGGCGGCACTGCGTTGGCGAAATCAAACGTTAAAATTCTAAGAATGTCGGAAGATGTGGATATAAAACTCATCCCCAACCCAGCATTTGATGAACTGAGTCGAGCGAAAAAGAAAGCCGCGAGAAAGGCATGTGTTAACGAGATTGAACAGGCGCTCACCCAGTCAGGGCTATTTAACGTTGAAACGCGTTCTGTGCGAGATGAGTACCGCTACGTCGAGCTTGAACTTAAATACCCGCAGCAGTTTAGTCAAGCGCCCTGCCTGCGCCCCATCATCAAGTTAGAGTTAATCGAAACCATTCCATTACTGGATGTGGAGTCGCGCAGCATTCAATCTCTGGTAGCAGAATTGTACCAACAACCACAAGAAGTGAGTGCATTTGATTGCGTCTCTATCCATGCCACATTGGTTGAAAAAATTATTTCAATGCTGCGCCGTACCATGTCGGTAAAACGCAATACGGAGCGAAGCGATGATCTTGCTTTAGTTCGCCATATTTACGATGTTCACTGCATAACAAAGCTCTCAATGCCAGAACTCGACTCGATTGACGGTCTATTCAAAGCGGTATTGGCAGAAGATATTGCCCGCTTTGGCAATCAACATGCCGAGTTTGTTGCCAACCCCAAACAAGAGCTACAACTTGGCCTCAAAGAGCTTGAGGAAAATGCAATATTCCGCCAACGCTTTCAGGAATTTGTCACGCCAATGGTGTTTAACACCGAACCCCATGATTTTGATACCTGCTTTGCCTCATTTAAACGCATTGCAGCATCGCTAATTGAAAAAATTTAACGCTATTCGAGATAACTTAATGCCAAACTCTACTATCAACCAAGATGAAATCAACAAAGCCGTCTGGTCGGCGTGTGATACGTTCCGTGGCACCGTAGACCCATCCATCTACAAAGACTTCATCTTGACCATGCTGTTCTTAAAATACATCTCAGATGTACGCCAAGACAAAGTCGAAGAACTTACTACACAGTTCGGTGACAACAAAGAGATGGTTGAAGCCATGCTTGCCAGCCAGTCATTCAAAATTCCAGCAGGTTCAACCTTCTGGGACTTGTACGAAGCTCGCTTTGAAGCAGGCAATGGCTCTCGTATTGACCAAGCATTGCATGCGATTGAAGAAGCCAACGGCACCAAGCTAAAAGGCGTGTTCCAAGACATCAGCTTTAATACCGATAAACTGGGTGATGAGAAGCAAAAGAACGACATTCTACGCCATTTATTGGAAGACTTTGGTAAGCCAACCCTAAATCTACGTCCAAGCCGTGTTGGTTCGCTGGATGTGATTGGTAATGCTTACGAATACCTGATCAAACACTTTGCCGCAGGTAGCGGAAAATCGGCAGGCGAATTCTATACCCCGCCAGAGGTATCGGATCTGCTTTCTATCATCCTAGAGCCACAACAAGGCGACAGTATTTGTGATCCTGCGTGTGGTTCAGGTTCACTACTGATGAAATGTGGAAAGCAAGTTCAAAAGAACTTTGGCGGTTCAAAGCAATACGCTCTGTTTGGTCAAGAAGCGATTGGCTCTACATGGTCACTGGCAAAAATGAACATGTTCCTGCATGGCGAAGACAACCACCGCATTGAATGGGGCGACACCATTCGTAACCCTAAACTGCAAGATGCCAACGGTGGCTTACTACACTTTGACGTAGTAACCGCAAACCCGCCATTCTCGTTAGATAAATGGGGACATGAAGACGCAGAAAGCGATCACTTTGGTCGTTTCCGCCGTGGCGTACCACCAAAAACTAAAGGTGATTACGCGTTCATCTCGCACATGATTGAAACCCTAAAACCAGAGACAGGTCGCATGGGCGTGGTTGTGCCTCACGGCGTGCTATTCCGTGCATCGAGTGAGGGTAAAATCCGCCAACAACTGATTGAAGAAAACTTGCTAGATGCAGTGATCGGTTTGCCTGAAAAACTGTTCTTCGGCACGGGCATTCCTGCGGCAATCTTGATCTTCAAGAAGAAGAAAGACACCAACGATGTGATGTTCATTGATGCTTCGCGTGAGTTTAAGTCTGGCAAAAACCAGAACGTTCTGACTCTCGATAACATCGACAAGATCGTGAAGACCTATCGCAGCGGCGACAATGTTGATAAGTACGCGTATGTGGCAACGCTCGATGAGATCCGTGAGAACGACTACAACCTGAATATTCCTCGTTACGTCGATACCTTTGAAGAAGAAGCGGAAATCGATTTGATGGCAGTACGCAGTGAGCGTTTGGCGCTGCAAACTGAACTAGCCGACCTAGAAGCGGAAATGGCGGGCTACCTAGAGGAGTTGGGTTATGGTGCCTAATGGTTGGAGTAATACTTGTATTGATGACAACATTACATTTTCTGGTGGGGCACAGCCACCAAGAGAAGTTTTTAAGTTTGAACCAGAAGAAGGCTACATTCGTCTAATTCAAATCCGCGACTATAAATCTGATAAATTTATTACATATGTCCCTAAAAAATTGGCAAAAAAGTTTTGTACTGCTGATGACGTAATGATTGGTCGTTATGGTCCACCAATTTTCCAAATTTTAAGAGGGATTGAAGGTGCGTATAACGTTGCGTTGATCAAAGCGATTCCTAAGTCTGGGGTTGATAAAGAGTTCATGTATTACTTTTTAAAACGTGATCCTTTACTGAGAGTTATTGAGTCATTCTCTCAAAGAACTTCTGGACAAACAGGAATTGAGATGGATGTATTGAAAGCATACCCAATGCATCTACCCCCTCTCCCAGAACAGCGCAAAATCGCTCAAATCCTTTCCACATGGGATCGCGGTATTGCAACCACTGAAAAGCTGATTGATGCCAGCAAGCAACAGAAAAAAGCCTTAATGCAGCAGTTGTTGACGGGTAAAAAGCGGTTGGTTGATCCTGAAACGGGTAAAGCGTTTGAGGGGGATTGGGAAGAGGTTAAGTTAAGCCATTTCTTTGACCGTGTTACTGAGAAGAATAAGGGACAAAGTACCAATGTTGTGACCATTTCTGCCCAGCATGGTTTGATTCGCCAAGAGGAATTCTTCAAGAAATCAGTAGCATCTGAAACTTTAGATAACTACTTCATCTTACGGAAAGGTCAGTTCGCATATAACAAGAGTTACTCTAATGGCTATCCGATGGGAGCAATTAAGCGACTTAATAGATATGAAGATGCCGTAGTAACAAGCTTATATATTTGCTTTGAACTTAAAAATGAACAGTTGGCTTCAAGCTGCTTTATGGAGCAGTACTTCGAGTCTGGTTTGCTCAATCGAGGGTTAACCAAAGTTGCAGCAGAAGGTGGACGTGCTCATGGCCTTCTAAATGTAAAACCTTCTGACTTTATGGCGTTAGCGATAACAGCTCCACAACTTAATGAACAACAAAAAATCGCCTCAGTCCTTACCGCCGCTGATAAAGAAATCGAGTTGTTAGAAGCCAAGCTTTTGCATTTCAAGCAAGAGAAAAAGGCGTTGATGCAACAGCTCTTAACAGGTAAGCGTCGCGTGAAAGTAGCGGAAGCCGAAGCAGCTTAATCCACTCTCTAAACCTATGTGATGCACGGCCTCACATAGGTTGACTAAAAGCTAGGTAATACACAATGTTAGTATTCAACTGTACAAAAGCCGCTGCGGACTTCTTCACTGTGATACGCAATGGCAAAAAAGTCTCTCCATTGGAAGCGCCACCAACGGATTCTATCAGTAGTTCTGAACCCGTAAATGCGTTCAGAACCCAACCACCGATGAGTGCTTGGCTGGTTCATGCGGTAAACGTACAACGCAAGAAAGTACTAATCGCCATGCACGTTGAAACTCGCTATTCCATGGTGTTTGTTGGTATTCAAAAAGGGGATTGGCTCGAGTTCACTAATCAACTACTTGAAAGACTATTTAACAACATGCAGTTCTTTGGTGAAGAGTTCGAGATGTGCGATGAAGAGAGCTTTGAAGAGATGTTCAATGAGTTCATCAAACTTCATCCTAAGCCTTACTTTTGCCAACGCGGTGACCGCAGCGTACAAAGCCATATTAATGATGTTGCTTGGCAGTTTGAAGACCAAGTTTACCAAGCTGGTTCTCTACCTGAAGGGCATGAACAGTCAGCAAGCTTTGATGAGTGGATTAACAGTTTAATTCGCTCGACCAAGCAGAAAAAAGATCACTTTCATCCCGATGAAGAGATGTTCATTGATTGGATGCAAACTTATAGTGAGTTGGGCGACAACGAGGAAAAACTGATCCGCCAGTTATTTAGTTCTCTACGCCGACAGATGATGCACGCCGAAATGGTTAAGCATGGGATTCCCGATGACAGCTATCTGGACGAGATGAATGCCGAACTTAACCAGGCAATGAATGAATACTACGAAGGAATTGGCAGCATTCCTAATAATGTTATCGATTTCAATCAGGCCAAAAGTCGTAAGCACCATTAAATACAAAAAAATTAGAACGAATCGACAAATTAAGAGATAGCAATGTCAGGCAACTTACCCAACTTCCGTGAAGAGCAAAGCGCAAAAATCCCTGCGCTAACTTTGCTTACAAACCTTGGCTACCAATTTATTCCGCCGAGTGAATGTATGGTGATGCGTGGTAACAAAACCACAGTGATTTTGCCGCAGGTATTACGCAAGGTTTTAAGTTTTAAAACCTATTCATTCATGGGTAAGGAGCGCCATTTATCGCAAGCTGCGATTGATAAAATCGTGCAAGAGCTGGCTAACCCTGCGATGAATGAAGGGCTAAAAGCGGCCAATGAAAAACTCTATAACGCGTTAACTTATGGCATTAGCGTCACTGAGTTTGTAGATGGTAAAAAAGCTAACCCAACCATTCAAATCATCGATTGGGACACGCCTGAAAACAACCAATTTCATTTCACCGAAGAGATGGAAGTCGAGAATACTCGTGGGACAGGTAAACGCATTCCTGATGTGGTCTGTTTCGTTAATGGCTTGCCTTGGGTAGTGATAGAAGCAAAACGTCCTGATAGCAGCATCAATGGTAAACCCACCATTACCGAAGGTATCTCGCAAAACATCCGTAACCAAAAAGTGGATGAAATTCCTCATTTATTTGCTTACAGCCAACTGTTGTTATCCATCAATGGTCATGATGGTTTATACGGTACATGCGGCACACCTGAGAAGTTCTGGGCGAAATGGAAAGAAGAAGAAAGCACCGAAAGCACCTTTGAACGTCTAAAGAACACCCCACTGAATGACGCAGAGCTGAATGCGATTTTCAGCCATCGCACACCAGCGATCAAAGATGAATATCTATCACTGATTGCAGGCGGTGATTTGGTAGTAACAGACCAAGATCGTTTGTTGGTATCTTTGCTGCGCCATGACCGTTTACTAGAACTAACCCGTTTATTCACATTGTTTGATAAAAAAGCGGGTAAGATTGTTGCGCGTTATCAGCAAGTATTTGGCATTAAAGCCTTGGTGGAGCGCATCACCTCTTTTGATGAGAAGGGCGCACGTAATGGCGGTGTGATCTGGCATACCACAGGTTCGGGTAAGTCTTTCACTATGGTGTTTTTATCAAAAGCACTGATTTGGCTAAAAGAGTTAGTCAAATGCCGCGTTGTGGTTGTGACTGACCGTGTGGATTTAGAAGACCAACTTGCTCGCACCTTTGCATCAGGTGGCGCACTGTCAGATAAAGACAAAAAAGAGGCGATGGCAACCACAGGTAAACGCCTTGCAGAGCAAATCGGTAAAGGCAATGAACGTATCATCTTCTCGATCATCAACAAGTTTGGTACGGCGATTAACCTACCTGAGTGCTACAACGATAGCCCAGACATTATCGTATTAGTGGATGAGGGCCACCGTAGCCAAAACGGTGAGAATAACATCCGTATGCAGCAAGCTTTGCCGAAAGCGGCTTACATTGGTTTCACAGGTACACCTCTGCTGCAAGACGATAAAACCGAGAACAAATTCGGTAAGATCATTCACTCTTACACCATGCAGCAAGCCGTCGAAGATGGCACCGTTACGCCGCTGTTGTACGAAGAGCGTATTCCTGATCTGAGCACCAACGATAAAGCCATTGATGCATGGTTTAACCGTATTACCGATACCCTATCGGAAAAGCAACGTGCAGACTTAAAACGCAAGTTCGCGCAAAAAGGTCAGATCTACCAAACCGAAGGGCGCTTAGAGCTAATTGCGCACGACATTTCTGATCACTTTCAAAACTTTAAGCAGCAAGGTTTGAAAGGACAACTGGCGTGTGATTCTAAAGCCTCTGCAATCCGCTATAAGAAGCTGCTCGATCAAATCGGTAAAGTCACTTCTGTGGTTGCGATGTCGCCACCTGATACCCGTGAGGGACACGATAGCGTCGATAGTGAAAGCACCGATTTCGTACAAAATTGGTGGAAAGCCAATGTCATCGATCGAGGCTGGTCAGATGAAAAAGCCTATACCAAACACATCATTGCAGAATTTGAAAAGGATGAAGGTCCCGACATTATGATCGTGATCGATAAGCTGTTAACGGGCTTTGATGAGCCTAAAAACACGGTGCTCTATATCGACAAGCCATTAAAGCAGCACAACCTTATTCAAGCCATTGCGCGAGTTAACCGCTTACATGCGAAAAAGCAATTTGGTTATTTGATTGATTACCGTGGCATCTTACGTGAATTGGATACCACTATTGAGAAATACCAAGATTTAGCTGAGCGTACCCAAGGTGGCTTTGATATTGACGATCTCAAAGGTTTATATAACCGCATGGATACCGAATACAAGAAGTTACCAGGTTTGTATGATGACCTATGGGCAATTTTTTCTGGAGTGAAGAACAAGCAAGATGGTCAAGCACTGCGTCAGGTATTAGCACCAAAAATTGAAAATATTGATGGTCAGCTAACTGATACCAACTTAAAGCTACGTAATGATTTTTATGATGCGTTGACCGCGTTTGCTAACTGCCTAAAAGTAGCACTTCAATCAGCGACGTACTTTGAAGATAAGAGCTTCGACAACAAGCGAGAGTTATACAAGAGCACGCTGAAATCCATGAGCCAACTGCGCCAACAAGTACGTGCAGATGCAGAGGAAACAGTGAACTACGACGAATATTCGGAAAATATTCGCGCCATGTTAGACAAGCACATTGCAGGCGTGTCGATTGAAGAGCCTGAGGGTGCTTATCTGGTTGGCAACATGGGTAAAGATGCCAAACCAGAGCAAATGACCGATGATGAAGCCAAAAACAAAAAGGATGTCATCACAGGCCGTGTAACCAAGATGATTGAGCAAGATTTGGCGGATGATCCGTATGCCCAAGAGTATTTCTCAAACTTGTTAAAGCAAGCTATCGAGAAAACCAAGGAGATGTTTGACAGCCCTGTAAAACAGTACCTTCTGTTTGCAGATTTCGAGCAGCAGGTTAAAGATCGTGAGGTAGCTGGAATGCCGACCGATCGCTTTGCAGAGCTTGACCCTAAAATCAAACGCCATGTTCAAGCCTACTATGGTCTGTTCTTAAAAGTATTAGGAGATCCGTTACCTCTAACCGAAGAGCAGTGCTTTCAGTATGCGTTAGACATTGATGGCATTGTGCGTAAAGCGGTTGCCGAGTTTTCAATTAACCCATCGGAGATTGAAAACCAGATCCGTTTAGGGCTGCTGCCACTGCTGTTCGCGGATGTGGGTATCGACAAAGCGCAAACTATTATTACAGATGTCATTCAAATCACCCGTCTTGGCCTGTCTGGTAACAATACGTCAGGTCACTAAGTATGACTTCTGTTAACCATAAAGAAGGCAATATCGAGGAATACAGCTTCATCTACGGTGATGAAGCGGTTACCTATGAAGTGATCCGCAAGGTATTTGCTGAAGGCAAGAAAAAGAAAATCACCATCCGAGTGCATCCAGATTGTCGAGTAGCTGTCACAGCGCCTCAAGACGCTGAGAAATCGGCAATACACGAAGCGGTTATGCAACGCGCTCAATGGATTTGGAATGCATTGGTAGAGTTCCGAACTCATTTAGAATACGTTCAAACCAAGCACTACGTGAGCGGTGAGATGCAATTCTATCTAGGCCGTCGCTATGTGTTAAAGGTGGTTGAAGACAGAGATGCCATTTCCAACGTGAAGATGGAACGAGGCAAGTTGTTAGTCACGCTCAACCGCTTTAATGAAGATAAGGCAAAACTCGTCAAATCACTGGTGTCTGGTTGGTATGGCGTTCGCGCAGAGCGCATATTTCATGAACGCTTAGCTGAGCTTTTACCGCAGGCAACGTGGGTAGAGGGTATCCCTTCATTTCGCATTATGCCGATGCAAAAACAATGGGGAAGCTGTTCAGCCAAAGGCACGTTGATGTTAAACCCTCATCTGATCAAAGCGCCTAAAGAGTGCATTGATTACGTGATCTTACATGAACTTTGCCACATCGCAGAATACAACCACAGCGAACGTTTTTGGCGCTTATTAACCAGTGTGATGCCGAACTGGAAAGAAGTGAAGAGCCGTTTAGATGGGATGGCGGAGTTGTACTTGAATGAATAAGGATGACTGAATGAGATGTCCTACTTGTGAAAAACAAATTGGCTGGGATTGGCTCGAAGATGAGTGTATTGACCCCAATGAAGAATTTGAGTGCCCTCATTGTGGTGAAACTTTACGTTATGAGGTTGATGAAGGCACATATCTTGGTGCCCAACATATAACGATTGAAGTTGTGGATGATTAAAAGTGCGCTACTAACTATTCTGAGTATTAAGCAACCTACAAAGTGAATAGCTATTCATTTTCATTAGTGGCTTCTGTATTGGTTCGAGTAAAAAACTTCAGGGAATAGGTGCTTTACTCTAAGTAAAATTTGTCCAAAAATGATTTAGGCAGTATGAATTGTTGTTGTGGATATTGGTGGCTAACGATCTTGCACTTACACGTAGGTACTGCCCCCCAAGTGTCAATAAACCAGCCCTGACCATTGCTCACAG
>Ga0194137_10000541_pt1 | contig 24824 bp, 24 predicted proteins | sample TARM_MetaG_T3_14_FD_134025 | JGI IMG/M metagenome (GOLD analysis project Ga0194137, IMG submission 134025) | Freshwater microbial communities from Pennsylvania, USA, analyzing microbe dynamics in response to fracking - TARM_MetaG_T3_14 (version 2) | ecosystem: Environmental > Aquatic >... | reverse complement strand
TTTGTGTAATTATATTTTGCTTAGTGAAACCTAAGTGAAATACCCATTTTCATACTCCTTCTATTTTTCTTCTGTGGATAACTTCAACATAATCCTTAAAATCCTATTCTGCAACTACCTAAATATTTTGATACCCAGTTTATTGATATTCTATCCTTCTTTTATTATAACATGTTCCCTTCCGATGAAAATATGTTTTCAAGGAAGAATTTTTGGTATAAATAATACTACAACCAAAGGAATTGTTGGTAAGAAATTACTAATCTCAACAGCAGGAGGAGTTTTTATGAAAACATTAATAGCTTATGGAACCAAATACGGAACCACTCGAAAAGCTGCAGAGGAAATATCCAAAAGGATTCCGGGAGAAGTGGATCTTGTGGATCTCAAAAAGGATAATGAGCCCGATGTATGCACTTATGATGTGATTTTGATAGGGGCATCGGTTTATGGAGGAAATATACAAAGTGAGGTTCGCAGCTTTTTTGATAAACATAGACATAATTTGATCGTTAGACCCTACGGCCTTTTTATTGCCGCAGGTAATAATTTGGAAGTAGAAAGAAATTACCGGGTATACGTAGGGAAAACCATTTATGATCATGCAAAAATTCGGGAATACATCGGTTATAGTTATGATTTTTCCAAGATGAATTTTTTTGAAAAAACCATTATTAAAAAAGTAGCGAAGGTCACAGAGAATACGGAAAATATAGAAGAAAAAGGTTTGAATAATATTGTGCAGTGGGTAAAGGACTTGGAAAGCAGCTTTGGTAACGAGAGTGCAGATAGAGGCGCTGAGCACTAGCATACAACGAAATAATCACTCTTAAAACAATAACGAGAATCACAAAGATCAATCACAAAGATCAAACCGTCTTTAGGGAAGAGGCGGTTTGATCTTTTCTTTACCGATTTCTGAAACTGTGATAAAATGAATTATTATGAATGAAAGGACGGGAATCTATGAAATTAATTGAAATCCTTGAGGCAACTGGATTTGAGGAACACTTGCTGTTGAACTTGGGACATAAAAATGTTGAAATTACAGGGCTGAGTTATCATTCAAAAAAGGTGGAAGCGGGTCATCTGTTTTTTTGTATAAAAGGGTATGAAACCGACGGACATAAATACTTACAAGAGGCAGTAAACAACGGTGCGGTGGCTGCGGTCGTAGAAGAGGTCCAGGCAGGCATTGGGATTCCTCAGATAAGTGTAAAGAACAGCCGTATTGCTTTGGCAAATGCTGCGGCGAAGTTTTATCAGGAGCCATCCAAAAGGCTGCAGGTTATGGGAATTACAGCAACCAACGGAAAAACCACCACTTCTTTTATGGCAGATAAAATATTAAAAGATCAAAATATTAAAGCCGGTATCATCGGTACGGTAATGGTACAGTATGGAAACAAGAAGATTCCCTCCCTGCTTACAACTCCCGAATCCTTAGATCTGCAAAGACATTTTAAAAATATGGCAGAAGCAGAGGTTTCCCACGTTACGATGGAGGTATCTTCATCGGCTCAGGAACTTCACAGGGTAGACGGGGTGGATTTTGACATTGTAACCCTTAATAACATTTCCCGGGAGCATATCGATTCCCACGGAAGTTTTGAGCGGTACTTTGAAGTGAAGTCCCGACTGATTACCAGGGCAAAAGAAGGCAGCGCAGCAGTGCTGAATTTGGATGATGCCTATTCTAAGGGCTTAATTTCTAAGACGAAAGGCAAGGTATTTACCTTTGGCATAGAGGATACAAGCGGAGATTTTTACGTGAAAAACCTGGATCTTTCCACGGGAAGAGGAAACTTTACCCTCGTGGTAGCGAAGGATCTTGAACACAAAGGGGTAAAGATTCCAAAGGGAGAGACGAAAATTAGACTTTCAGTTCCGGGATTTCATTCCGTATACAATAGTGTGGTAGCCGCTATTATCGGTTTATTATCCGGTGTGGATAAAGAAGGTGTTAAGAAGTCCTTAAATGAATTTCGTGGGGTGGAACGCCGTTTTGAGTTTATCTATGAAGAGGACTTTAAAATTGTGGATGATCACTTTGCCAATGCGGGGAATATCCATATGACCCTTGGAACCTTAAAAGAAATGGACTATGAGAAGCTTCATGTCCTTTACGCAATCCGTGGGAAAAGGGGGATTGCAGTGAATCGGGAGAACACGGAAGCCTTGGTTGAGTGGTTGCCAAAACTCGGCGTTACAGAGCTGCTGGCCACGGAAAGTGTATCCCATGTAATGGAGAAGGACCGGGTAACTTCAAAGGAGCGTGAAGTTTTTGAAGAAGTCACCAGGGCCTCGGGAATCCCCACTACAATTATAAAAGAACTCCCGGAGGCAATCGAAAAAGTAATAGAAAAAGCAAAACCGGGAGACGTGGTTCTCCTGGCAGGTTGTCAGGGAATGGACTATGGCGGAGAGATAGCCCTAAAACTGCTTGCGAAAGGAAAAACGGAAAAAGAACAAGAAAAAATCCTTGCTCCTTTAAAGAACCGTGTGGCGGGAATTGCAGAAGAAAATGAATAAAAAAACCCCCGTATCTCTTTAGGATACGGGGGTTTGTGATATACAACTTATTTTTTCATGCTTTCAATGAACCAAAGCTGCTTTTTGTAAAACTCCACATGCTCTTCGAACATGCCCACAGCAACGAAATCTCCTTTTTCGTCGGCTTCATTTCGAATTTCCACTGCAAGAGCATTCATCAGTTCAAGATCTTCTTTTAAGTGATCCAGCACTTCCTGGGTTTTATAAGAAGTTTCGCTAAGCTCCTTCATGGTGGTTTTATCCAGATAATCGGAAAGTTTTGCTAAGGGTTCTCCACCGTTCATTTTAATGTATTCCGCCACATCGTCGAATTTTTGGAATACATCATCATAAAGCTCCTCCGTAAAGTTATGAAGGGCTACGAACTGCACACCCACTACGTTCCAATGTAAATTATGAAGCTTTACATTCCATACAGCCAAGTTTGATAAATACACATTCAGTTTTTCCATTATTTTCATTACCTCCATTTTTTTGTTTTTTATGACTTTCTATATTATAATGATAACAATAATTTAAAACTCTTTCCAGACACAAAATTGTTTGTTAAAATTACATAGAAATGGGGTATAGAAATATGATTAAAGTAGATGAGAGCTTTGAAGAGGTCCACGGCATGGTACGTTCCCGATGGATTCCGGAAATTTTAGATTCCATTAAAGCGGGGAACCACAGTTACGGTGAAATTCTGGATTCCATAGAATTCATCAGCGGCACAGAACTCAATCGTAAGTTGGGCCTGCTGGTGGAAAAAGGTGCGTTGAATAAAAGAGAAGAGGCTAACCGGAGCCACTATGAACTGTTGGACTTAGGAGAGGATCTTCATCACATTTTTTATCACCTGGTGGAATTAGAAGAAAAATATTTCTAAAAGAAAAAGGAGGACAGCGGGACGGAGCAATTGTCCTCTTTTTTTGTAAAAAACCTTATTTTGGGTAGGATTATAATGTTAGTGGAATATAAAAAGATGAAGTACGAAAGAATTTCTCATTGATCGATAACGAAAAAAGGAGTTATCCGGGGATGTAAGGAGGAGCAGTGTATGGAATTTTCATTTTATCAGATTCTGCTAATTATAGCAGGAGCCGGGGTATTTATTTATCTGTTAATTCATGACAAAGTACAATGGAGAGAGTTTTATGGCGGTTCTCAGAGGAATCTTACGGAAGTACAAACCGTTTTCCAATATTTACGGGAACAAGGGATCCGTTGCCGCCTGAAAACCCGAATCCAGGGATTTAGCAGGATGCAAAACGCTAAGACGACCACAGCAGTTGTGGAAGTTCATAAGAAGGATGAGGAACGGGCAAGGCAATTAATGAAAGAATATAATAGTCAAGGGCTTAGGAAGTAAGCAATTCAATCCATGATTTCAAAAAAAGAAGGGTGTGCGGAGGCTAAATATAGCCTTCGTGGCCCTTCTTTTTATAGTGGTACTAAAATTATCATGGGTATAAAATAGGACAGATTCATCTGGGAGGACAAAAGCTCCGTCCCGCTGTCCTTCGCTGTTCTTCTTTTATCTAGGCTTTTAAGAACTGGTATTGGGCCGTAAAGAGTTTATAGTACATGGACTGGTTTTCCAATAATTCATTATGACTACCGCTTTCCAAAATTTTGCCGTCGTGGATGACCATGATGCGGTCCGCATTTTTGATGGTGGATAATCGGTGGGCAATGACAAAGGAGGTCCGGTCCTTTAAAAGGGCATGGATTCCTTTTTGCACCAGCATTTCGGTTTCCGTGTCGATACTGGAGGTGGCTTCATCAAGAATTAAGATTTTCGGATCATTGAGAACCGCCCGGGATAGGGCCAGGAGTTGCCGCTGTCCGATGGAAAGTTTGGAGCCCCGTTCATTGATCTCTGTATCATATCCCTTCTCCAGTCCCATAATAAAGTTGTGGGCATTGACCACTGAGGCGGCCTGGATAATTTCCTCGTCGGTGGCATCGGGTTTTCCGTATTTGATATTTTCTTTTACGGTGCCGGAGAAAAGAAAGGTATCCTGCATCATAATGGCCATTTGGCTTCTGAGGGAATCCAGGGTCACATCGTTGATGTCATGGCCGTCGATTCTAACCACGCCCTCGGTCACATCATAGAAGCGACTGAGAAGATTTATAATTGTGGTTTTTCCTGCACCCGTATGGCCTACTAAGGCTATGGTTTCCCCTTTTTTTACATGAAAGCTGATGTCGGCCAGTACCTGCTCTTCCCGGTCATAGGCAAAGCTTACGTTTTCAAAGGTTACCTCACCCTCGATGGGGGGAAGTTCCTTAGCATCCCGTCGGTTTTCAATATCCGGTGGGGTATCCAGTATTTCGAAAATCCGTTCTGCGCTAGTCATGTTGCTTACCGTCACATTATAAAAATTTGTAAGGTTGATGACCGGTCGCCAAAACATGGTGATATAGCTCATAAAGGCGACTAAGATTCCGATGGTGATAGTCTCGGTATCAATCAGTCGAACTCCCACCCAAAAAACAATGGCTGTACCAAATCCCCAGGAAAGAACCACCATGGACCAGAAACCGTCGGCAAATTTAATCGCACCGATAAAGGAATGATTTAAGTCTTTTCCCAGTCCGAAGAATGTACCGCTGGTGTGGCGCTCCCTGGCAAAACTCTGTACCACCCGGATTCCGGAGTAATCCTCGTGAATGTAAGCGTTTAAGTTGGAATTTTTCTTTCGAAAAATCTGCCACTTTTTCCGGAAGGTACTCTCGATTAAAATCAGTCCCCCCATTAAAATCGGAAGGGTGATAAAAGCGGCAAGGGCCAGTTGATAGCTCATCCAAAACATGATCCCGGAAATGGCGATTAAGGTAATCAAATCCGGAATTACCACGGTTACACTGTCGGTAAAAAAGTTGGTCAGTGCATTCACATCCGTGGTGATTCGAGCAAGAATTTTTCCTACGGGACGGCTATCAAAAAAGGAAAAAGAAAGCTTTTGAATATGATTGAATAAGGCTTCCCGAATTTCCATCAGTACTTTGTTCGACGTTCGTCCCATTATCATAATTCGTCTTTTAGAGGCGATCATGGAGATGATATTTACCACCAGCATAATGCCTCCTAATAAAAGCAAACCTTGTATATTATCCGTTGCAATATATCGATCGATCCCGATTTTAATAAAGTAGGGATTGACAATATTGACGGATACCGCAATAATCATCAGAATTAAAGCGGTAAACACACTTTTTTTATAATTTTTCAAGTAGCCAAGCAGCCGTTTGATTACGGAAAGTCTCAGGGACTGCTTTACCACTTCATCTTCTTTGAAGGTATTAACCGACATAAGAACACCTCATTTTCTAGGATTGTTTCTGATATTTTTTGTAATCGTTATATGACAGATGCAAAGGATGGACTTTGTGTCCTGCCCGCATTATTCCTTAACCAAGTATTTTACCGATGTTAACAGTAAAATCAGGGGTAAGCAAAGCAGGCAGGCTTCAAAATTAAAGTGCCTCTCCTTTAAACATCGTACAAGTCTAAGAATGAAAAAATTAATAATTGACATCTAAATCACCTCTTTGTTCAGTAAGGTCACATCTCCTAATTGATTTTTGTAAAGGTTAAAATAATAGCCCTTTTGATTTAGCAACTGATGATGATTTCCTTTTTCCAGAATGGTGCCCTCCTGTAGGATAATGATCTCATCCGCGTCTTTCACAGCAGAGATCCGATGGGCCACTATAAGCTTCGTAATATTTTTTCTTTTGTTTAAGGCCTTTTGAATCTGATATTCGGTTTCCATATCCAGGGCCGATGTGGCATCGTCGAAGATTAGGATGGGGCTCTCTTTCAGCAATGCTCTCGCAATGGAGATCCGTTGTTTTTGTCCTCCGGATAATCCTACGCCACGCTCGCCGATAATGGTTTCGAGACCGTCGGGCATGTCCTGAATAAAATCATACACCCGGGCATCCTTCATCGCCTGCTCTACCTCTTCTGAAGAGGCCTCTTCGGACCCGAACCGGATATTTTCCAGTAGGGTATCGGAAAAGAGGAAGGTATCCTGCATAACGACGGAAATACTTTTTCGAAGTTCCTGCAGGTCCTGATCCCGTACATCCACACCGTCAACCAGTATTTGTCCTTCGGTGGTATCATAATAGCGGGGAATCAAGTTGGCCAGTGAAGTTTTTCCGGACCCTGTGGCACCCATTATCGCTACCGTACTCCCGGGTTTGATGTGCAAGTGAATACCTCGGAGTATTTTCTCTTCTCCGTATTGAAAGGATACATTTTGAAATGTAATGGCTCCTTGACGATTCTGGGCTGAAACAGGATCTTCAGGACTTTTTATGTTGGGGACCTCGTCCATGATTTTAAAAATTTTCTTTAAGGAGGCATTGCATCGAGAGAGACTATTGGTCAGCCAGCCGAGAAAGCGCATAGGCCAAACCAGCATGGCGACAAAACCGTTAAAAGCCACTAAGGATCCGATGGTCATTTGTTCATTGATTACGAAAATGCCCCCTACTAATACAACCAAAATCGTGGAGAAGTAGGACAAAAATTCAATCTTCGGATGAAAGTTTCCGAGGATATTGTTTCGCTTAACGTTTAAGCCATAAAGCTTTTTATTTTCACGACGAAATTTTTTCTTTTCAAGGTTTTCCCGGTTTAAGGATTTTACTAGCCGTACCCCGGCAATGTTTTCCTGGGCCTTCGTATTCAGTTTCGCATCCTGGTCACTGATTTCTTCGTAAGCCGTACTCATTTTACGATCCATTTTGACGGCTAAGTATCCAAGAAAGGGGAATACCAAGGTACAGATCAAAGCCAGCTGCCAGTTGATGAAAAACATCATGGTGGTGGCGGCGATCACATAGAATACCTGCTCTAAGAAAAAGCCTGCCACAAAGCCCACCACTTCCCATACATTATCCACGTCTCGGGTGGTTCGGGACATGATTTCCCCGGTGTTGGTTTTATCAAAGTACTCAAAAGGAAGGCTTTGAATATGGTCAAACAGGTCCCGGCGCAGGTCTAGGCCTACCTGGATCCCTGCATAATCAAAGAGATACTCTCGGATATAACCAAAGACCGCCCGTCCAAGGGTAATAAAGATCAGCAGTAGTAAAAGTCCGGTCAATCGATGCAATTCTCCTTCAACGATGACATCATCAATAATAATTCCGGTGATTACCGGGTTGAGCATATCCAGCCCGATGAGAAAGAACATGGATATGGTGGGGATAATAAATAGCATTTTATATTTTTTCATATAATTAAAGATTCGTTTCATGGTTTTCCCTCCCTGTCAGAACTCTGATACAGTGAAATCAGATTTGGGTATTTGAGTTCTCGGTGCTTTTTTTTTATAAAGTTATAAATATTGTGAGCTCGCTTTGTTTGTGCAAAGAAAAAGACCACAGAGTGATCTGTGGCCATAATAAGACGAAGTCTTAGTGTATATTTCCTCCCGGGCTTATCATTATCGGTTTTTTATAAGCTCTTCCAATGCTTGAAAAAGATTTCTTCACATAGAAGTACTGATAAAAACCTTCATTAAAAGTTTTAGGGATAGAAAAAGGCCACAGCCACGATCGGCTATAGCCTAAAATTCCATAGAAATAGGCCATAACGTCTCTGCTATGACCTAAAGTTTTATATATCGTAAAGGAATAACATCAGAAGAGAAAAAAATTAGTTCACTTCTGCTACGCCTTTATAAACTTTAAATCTAATAATGCAGAGGGATCGTGATGAATGATAGAATTATTTCGTTGATCAAGATCAGTGTTGCCGATAAATTTCATGCCAAATGAGACGACGGTAATTCTTCGTAATTTAATCATCAAATTCTCCTCCTATTCTTTCAAATTTTTGTGATCGGATTTTTTACCTATTTCACACTACATATATTATACCTTGGTACAATAAAAGTCAACACCTTTTTAAGAAATATTGCAAATATTTTTAAGAGTGCAGAAAATTTCTAGTTTTTTCCATGTTAATCGGTTTTTGAAATAGGTAAGAAATCCACTAAAATGGTGAAATAGGCTTTCAAAAAGTCCGAAAAATCCGTATAATTAACGTAGTAGGAGAAGAAATACCAAAATCAAACAAGCAATGAACTAAAAAAGGAGGCGTCAAAATGGATATTAAGCGATATGAAGGAACGGGACGAATGAGTCGAGCGGTGGTGCATAATGAAACGGTGTATTTATGCGGACAAACCTGCGGAGAAGAAAATACGGATATAAAAGAACAGACGATGGTTGTACTGGAGAAAATTGAAAAACTCCTCAACAAATATGGCTCGGATAAAAACCATATCCTGTCCACTACCATATACTTAAAGAATATCGGCGACTTTGGTGAGATGAATGAAGTGTGGGACAATTGGGTAGAAGAAGGATATGAACCGGCAAGAGCCTGCGTGGAAGCTAGTATGGCAAGGGAAGACTTACTGGTAGAGATGACTGTGGTAGCAGCCCTCAAGGGCTAAAGTTTATAAAACAATGCTTTTTCTCCGTCTTTTGGCGGAGTTACATAAATCTTATAACACAATGAAAAATCGCTGTAATCCTATAGCGAAGATGGCATAGCGAGGAGGGTAAACATGGATATATTTTTTGAAATTCATAAAGATTTACCGAGAGAAGGCCCCGGAGATCCGGAATCAACCATAAAAGCACTATCCTTTATTCCTAAGATACCGGAGGATGGAAAGATATTGGATATTGCCTGTGGACCGGGGATGCAGACCATGGATTTGGCTGAAAACACCGGCGCAAATATTGAAGCCCTGGACACTCATCAGCCCTTTATAGAAGTGTTGAAGAAAAAAATTATCGAGGCGGGATTAAGTGATCGGGTTCAAACGAGAAATCATTCGATGTTTAATCTGGATTACGAGGAAGAATCCGTAGACCTTATCTGGTCGGAGGGTGCTATTTATATTATGGGATTTGAACAGGGTTTAAAGGAGTGGAGGAAATTTTTGAAACCGGGAGGATTTATGGCAGTGACTGAGGTTTCCTGGTTAAAAAAAGAAGTTTCCAATGAGCCTCAAGCCTTCTGGGGAAAGCATTATCCGGAAATCGGGAGGATATCGAAAAACATCAAAATCATCGAAAATAGCGGGTACGTTCCCGTGGCCCATTTTATTCTTCCGGAAGAAACCTGGTGGAAGTTTTATTATACACCGATGATTAAAAGGATTGAAAAATTACGAAAAGAGCATATTGGGGACCCGGAATGGGAAAGGGCCCTGGAAGATGAGTTGGAAGAAGTGGAACTCTATAAAAACTATGCTTCAGAATACGGATACGTATTTTATATTATGAAGAAGATATAAGGAAAAATTGAATCTAGCAAGGAACCCTTGTATCTGACAGAATAATGGGTTACGATACAATCATAAAGAAGTATAAGGGGAGAAGTATGCCCTTTAAAAGGAGCTTATGATGAAAAAACAACATATAAAGGGATTGCTGATTATTGCCCTACCGCTAATGCTACAAAACACGCTCCGGGGGCTATTAGGTTCCGTGGATAAACTATTTGTAGGCCAACTGGGAGAACAGGCGATTGCAGGGGTTGGTGGGTCTAACCAGCTCTTCAGCCTTTTTTTGACCATCTTTATGGCCATCTCTGCAGGGCTTTCCATTCTTTTATCTCAGTATCTCGGGGGAAACAAAACCGATAAATTCGAGAAACTTTTTTCCACAATGCTAAGTGCCGGACTGACTATTGGTTTATTGGTAACGGTGCTTTTTCATTTTCAGGGGGAAATCTTTCTCACCTGGTTAAATATATCCGGTGGTGCCTTGGAAGAAGCCATGGACTACTTTTCAGTAATTGCCCCATCCACTACATTTTTGCTGTTGTCCGCCAGTTTTTCCGGGGTGTTTTTGGCCCTTAAGAAAAACACCTACCCTATGGTGGCAACCTTTATTTCCATGGGAATCAACACCCTTTTGAATGCCTACTTTATTTTCATACTGGAGTGGGGCGTTGCCGGGGTAGCTTATGCAACGTTGATTTCAAGGGTTTTGGAGTTTGGAATTCTGTTATTTTTGGTCAAGGGATATCTGCGAAAACTGGAAATATTCTTTCGGCCGGGTTTTGATCCTGTACTGTTTAAAGTCCTGGTCTCCATCAGTGTGCCCATGGCTTTGGACGGGGCTGCGTGGCAACTGGCGATGACCGTGTATACCCGGATTATTTTTACCATCGGCGTTCAGGAAGTAGCGGTCTATGAAATTTTAAAAATTTTTCAAACCATCACTCTGACGGCCATATCCGCCATGGCAGCGGCAAACGTGGGCATTGTGGGCACAGCCCTTGGTGGAAATGCTTTTCAACAGGCTAAGGAAAAAGCAAACGCGGGGATCTTAACCGCTTTTATGGTAGCCACGGGTCTTAATATTATTATTTTCGCTTTTTCACGGGAGATCTTCAGTCTTTTCAATTTGGAGGCCTCCACCTTAGCCATGGGACTTCAGGCAGTTCCCCTGGTGCTTGTCATTATTTATGCACAAATACTAAATGTAATTTTTCCTTACATACTTCGAAGTGGGGGAGATACCTGGGCGAATTTATGGATTACCATTTTCGGTTTTTGGGTACTGCAGATTCCCTTAGCCTATCTGCTGGGCATTCGATTAGAAATGGGGATCCAAGGTGTGCTCCTGAGTATGCTTGTGGCAGAAGGGGTAAAGGGAAGCTTGTTTTATCTTCGCTACCGTCAGGGAAATTGGCTGAAAAATTTAGCAGGGGACAGTTAAATTCCGGGAGCCAAGGGAATCATAAATCAAAAAATTACCCTTTCCCTTGTATGCACTCCTCAAGAATTTTGATATAATCGAGAGAATAAATCCGAAGACTAAAGGAGAAAAAAATGGAGGAAATTACCCGTAAAAAAATGTTAATATTGGCCTTGGTCGCCGGAGAGATCATGCTGAAAAATGGGGGAGAAACCTATCGTGTGGAAGATACCATCATTAGACTTTGCAAATCCAGAGGATTTAAGTATGTAGAGGCGATTGTCACTCCCACGGGGATCTACATTTCTGTGGATCATCCCGATGAGAACGGTCGGGAAGGGCCCATGCACTCCTTTAACAAGCGAATTAAGAATCGTCAAATCAACCTGGAAAAAGTAGCCAAGGTAAATGACTTCTCCAGACGCTTCGTTCAGGAAGGACTCACCATTGCCGAGGGTATGAAAAACTTAAAAACCATTGATAAAAGTGCTCCGCCTTTTAGCAACTACCAGGTAGCCTTTTTCGGAGGGATCACCAGCAGTTTTTTCATTCTCTTATTAGGAGCAAACTTTTATGAGTTTTTAAGCGCCTTTAGTGCTACGATATTTGTTACGTACACAATTACGGTATTAGCGGAAAAAGAATTCGCGAGTTTCACCATTCATCTCGTAGGTGGTGCCTTAGCTGCTATTTTGGCGATTGTACTGGGACAACTGAGCCCGGAAATCAGTATCAACCGTGTGATCATTGGAGAAATTATGGTAATGGTTCCGGGGGTGGCCATAACCAATGGAGTAAGGGATTCGATTGCAGGGGATTTAATATCAGGTATGGCTCGGGCAGGTGAGGCATTAATTGTAGCCGTTGCCATTGCCTTTGGAGTAGGTTTTGCTTTAAACTTATGGACTTTTCTGGGAGGGGGATTATAATATGTCGATAGCTTTGAAATTTGTATATGCTTATATCGCCACCATCGGTTTTGCCGTTCTTTTTCAAGTGCCGAAAAAAACTCTGCTACGATCGGGTTTTGCCGGGGCTTTCGGCTGGAGTGTTTTTAATGTGATCAATCAGGAGTTTGACTCCGTAGTCGTGGCCACTTTCCTTGCAGCCATGGTCTTAGCCATGATTGGAGAACGGTTTGCCAGAACGGAAAAACAGCCCTTTACCGTATTTATCATTCCGGGAATTGTCCCCTTAGTTCCCGGGGTGGCTCTTTATAATACGATGATAGCCATACTAGAGGAAAACTACAGTTTAGCCGCAGAGGTAGGAAGTGAAGCGATTCTTATTGCCCTGGCCATTTCCGGAGGACTGACCATCGTACTTTCGGTGAATGCCTACCTTCGTAAAAAACGAATGGCCCTGGCGGGAAAACGGGCCATAAAAATTCAGGAAAAGAAGAATAAACTCGGGAAAGGCAAAGAACTGGATCTTGAGGAACAACAAAAAGAGATCGAAAAAACCAAGCTGGAAGAGTACTATAAGGAACAGTTTTACGATGATGAGGCCCAGGACTATTCCGGTAATGAGGAAGAAATATAAAGGTTTATACCACAGTGGAGAGGAGGAGTATTATGGATGAGAAGGCTTTGGAAGAACTGCGGGAAAGCATTCGAAAAGAAGTAAAGGAAGCGATGCATGAGGAACATGCCTTGGCCACTAGACAAAAAGAAATTCTAATTATGGCCATTTATGCGGCGGAAATCATGGTTCGAAACGGTAGTGAAACCTACCGGGTAGAGGATACCATAATGCGAATCTGTAAATCTGAGGGATTGGATTATGTAGAAGCATTAGTGACGCCTACAGGAATTCTGGTCTCCATCGATCAAAGCCATTCTTCCCAACACCATATGCTCACCTTTAATAAACGGATCCAAAACCGTATGATTAACCTGGAAAAAGTGTCGGAGGTCAATGACTTTTCCCGACGGTTTGTGGTCAAAGAAATGTCCGTGGAACAGGGAATGCAAAGACTTCGGGAAATAGATGACAAAGCCTTTCCCTATCCAATCAGTACTCAGGCCTTATCTGCCGGTGTTGCCAGTGGTTTCTTTGTTCTACTTGTGGGTGCAAATTTTCTTGAGTTTATCAGCGCTCTATTGAGTACGATTATTATGACATTTGTGCTTGGAGTGTTGATTAAACGGGAATTTTCTTACTTTTTCGCCCACCTGAGCGGAGGCATGATTGCCGCATCCTTAGCGATTTTTGCATCCAATCTTCACCCGGATATTCGCATGAATTTAGTGATTATCGGAGGAATTATGGTAATGGTACCGGGAGTGGCAATTACCAATGGCCTTCGGGATACCATAGCAGGGGACTTGATGTCGGGAATCATTCGGGGAGTGGAAGCGGTCATTATAGCGGTTTCCATTGCCTTTGGCGTAGGTTTTGTGTTGAATATATGGAATGTGGCGCAACGATTTTTATAACTGGAGGAAACTATGGAACTTGAATCATTATTAACCAACCCTTTTGTATTAATGTTCGGCTGTATTTTTCTTGGAAAATTTATAGGACTTTTGGAAGTTAAAGGCGTCAGCCTTGGTAGCTCCGGAGGCTTGTTTGTAGGCCTGGGGATCAGTTACATCGTCACAAGGATCCTGTTAGGACAGAATCCGGATTTTGAAGCGGGCAGGAATTTTATTTCCGGGGAGCTTTTCAGTCTCAGCTTGATATTATTTATCGCCTCCGTAGGTCTTGCGGCGGCCAGAAACATCCGATCAATTATCAAAAACAACGGAGTAAAGTTTATCATTTTAGCCCTGGTAGTTACGGGAACCGGAGCATTATCCACTTTGGGCCTGCTTCAACTGTTTCAGACCCAGGCCCTGGAAAGCGTGGTGGGAACCTTTTCCGGAGCCCTTACCAGTTCCCCGGGTCTCGCCGCGGCCATTGAATCCGCCGAAAGCATCGGAGGTCAGGAAGCCCTTGTAGGGCTTGGATATTCCATTGCCTACGTTCCCGGTGTGGTAATAGTAATTCTTTTTGTACAGATTTTAACGAAATATTATCGGGAACGAAATTTACTTCATCAGGAGCTCGGTAGTGATCCCGAAAAGATAAAAATCTACGAAAGACAGCAGAAAAAGGAAAAGGAAGAACAAAAAAAGCTCCTCCACCGCTTCAGTGTAACAGGCTTTTCCCTGGTCTGTGCCTCGGGAGTGCTCCTGGGAAGTCTTTCAATTCCCTTAGGAGAGACCTTGGGAGACTTTTCTTTGGGAGCTACCGGTGGCGTCCTGATCATGGCCCTATTTCTGGGAGACCGGAAAAAAATTGGACGGGTGAATTTTCAAATGGATGAGAAAGTCCTCGGGGTCACCCGGGATTTATCCCTGAAAATGTTTTTAGCCATTGTGGGATTGAATTATGGCTATGAGGCCATCACTTTAATAGGAACCACGGGAGCCGCTTTATTGCTGATTGGATTTACCACGGGGGTATTAAGTATTTTAATCGGATATTTAGTGGGAGCAAAACTCTTAAAATTAAAACCCCTATACTTAATCGGAGGTCTTTGCGGCGGGATGACCAGTACCCCGGGTCTGGCGGCAGCCATAGAAGCTACCGACTCCAACGAAGTGGCCGTAGCTTACGGAGCGACTTATCCCTTTGCCCTGTTCTTTATGATTCTGTTTATTAATATTATTTTTCAAATAGCCTAGTTGGTGAAAGGAGTGCTTAATTTGAACATCCATGAATATCAAGGAAAAGAACTGTTTCGAGCCTATGGAGTTCCCGTGCCCAAAGGGCATGTGGCCTTTAGTATTGATGAGGCGGTAAGTCATGCAAAAGACCTGGACAGCAATATTGTGGTTGTAAAAGCCCAGATTCATGCGGGGGGAAGAGGAAAAGCCGGAGGTGTAAAAATAGCAAAAACCATGGAAGAGGTACGGACCTATGCTAAGGAGCTGCTGGGCAAAACCTTGGTGACCCATCAAACCGATGAGGAGGGGCAATTGATTCAGCGGCTTTTGGTGGAAGAAGGGGTTGATATTCAGCAGGAGTACTACATCGGACTGGTATTAAACCGGGAAACCGGAAGAGTGAGTTTTATGGCTTCTAAGGAAGGCGGCGTGGATATTGAAGAGGTCGCCGAAAATACTCCGGAGAAAATTTTATATGAAGAAATTGATCCCTTAGTGGGCTTGACTGCTTTTCAGAGCCGACGAATTGCCTTCGGACTGGGCTTACCGAAAAAAGCGGTAAAACAAGGTGTGGACCTGTTTCAAAAGCTTTATAAACTCTATTTGGAAACCGATGCATCAATTATTGAAATCAATCCGTTAATCATTACGACGGAGGAACAACTCATTGCCTTGGATGCAAAGCTTAATTTTGATGATAACGCTCTTTATCGACAGGATCGGATACGGGGTTATCGGGATGAATCGGAAGAGGATCCCAAGGAATTAGAGGCCGGGAAGTATGACTTATCTTATATCGCCTTAGACGGAAGTATCGGTTGTATGGTAAATGGGGCAGGGCTTGCCATGGCTACGATGGATATCATTAAACATTACGGCGGCTCCCCGGCAAACTTTCTGGATGTGGGAGGCAGCGCCACTACGGAAAACGTATCCAATGCCTTTAAAATTCTGTTATCCGATGAAAAGGTTCAAGGGGTGTTTGTAAATATTTTCGGAGGTATTATGAAATGCGATGTCATTGCCACGGGAATTGTGGAGGCACTGAAAACCATTGAAATGAATGTGCCCTTAGTGGTTCGCCTGGAAGGCACCAACGTGGAGAAAGGCCGGGAAATTTTAGAAAAGTCCCAGGTGGAGGTTATCAGCGCCTTTTCCATGGATGACGGAGCGAAAAAAATAGTGGAAGCTACGAAATAGGCAGTGTAAAAGAATCGGATAAAGGAGGGAAATCCATGAGCATCTATGTAAATAAAGATACGAAGTTAGTCGTGCAGGGCATTACGGGCTCTACAGCGAAATTTCATACTAAGTTGATGAAGGAATACGGAACCGATGTTGTAGCCGGTGTGACTCCGGGAAAAGGGGGAGAAACCGTTGAAGGGGTTCCTGTGTTTAATACGATGGCGGAGGCGGTAACGGAAACCGGTGCCAATGCCTCTGTAATATATGTTCCTGCAGCGGTAGCGGCCGATGCAATTTCAGAGGCTGCGGAATCAAAAGTTGACTTGATCATTTGCATTACAGAGCATATTCCCATAGGGGATATGATTAAGGTAAAAAGGTACCTGGAAGATAAGGATACGGTACTGATCGGACCTAACTGTCCCGGAGTAATTACCCCCGATGAATGCAAAATTGGGATTATGCCGGGGTATATTCACAGAAAAGGGCATATCGGTGTGGTCTCACGGTCCGGCACCTTAACCTATGAAGCGGTGCATCAACTTTCCGAACTGGGCATGGGTCAATCCACGGCGGTTGGTATAGGCGGAGATCCGGTAAACGGAACAAGCTTTATTGATGTACTCAAGAGATTCAATGAAGATCCCAACACCCACGGGGTGATCATGATCGGAGAAATTGGGGGGACCCAGGAAGAAGAAGCTGCCAAATGGGTTAAAGAAAATATGAAAAAGCCCGTAGTCGGTTTTATCAGTGGAGTGACCGCTCCTCCCGGGAAACGCATGGGGCATGCCGGGGCCATCATATCCGGTGGAAAGGGCACTGCAGAGGAAAAAATCAAAGTGATGAAAGCCGCAGGGATTGCCATCGCCGACACCCCTTCCACCATGGGAGAGACCCTGGTAAGTCTTATGAAAAATCGAAGAACATAATTCCTTTACGATCATTAAAATAAACCGTTGTTAAAATGAAAAACGTGATAAGTTTTTGACTGCCTTCTGATAACATAAAGGGCAGTTTTTTCATTTCAATGAATTATTTGACAATTTCTTGACAGAAGAAATTATAAATGATATCCTATCATTACATACCAGATAATTACATAAGAGGAAACATAATGGATGCTAAGGTATTGTTAAGTTTGGCTCGCTGATAAATTTCTGAAGTTTTATGTAGGGAGGTTTTTTATGAGGAAGAAAACAATTGTTTTAGCAGTGGTTATGCTGTTGGCATTGACCTCGATGATTTATGCTGAGGTGGATTCCTTCGATGGCCAATTAAACGTGGTTTCTCCTGAAGAAATTACCGAAGAGAAAATCGAATTGAACGAGAAATCACCATTGGTGGTACAGGAACGAGCAATAAACTGTGGGGATTGTAATGGACTTGTGGTAACCCATGAAGTGGGAAGAGGGGCATCCACAATGGTCGAGGATACTCCCTGTTCTGAGCACTCCAACTGTTCCTTGCAAATTTTTGAACAACGGGTGTATTATGAGGAAGTCTGTGGCGGAACCTGTGGTTACATCAATTCTTTTTATACCATAGAGTATACAGAGAAGCACGCCAGATAAATAGTTATAAATAGAAATTTATCAGCGGAGTCATTTATGAAAATTCTAAGTTGCTTTATGAAAAGTCTAAGCTGCTTTATGAAAAGTCTAAGCTGCTAAAGATATAAGGTGTCGGGAAAATAGCCGACACTTTTTTAGTGTCTGAAACAATTAGTGATAAGGTAAAAATCGAATTTGTTAGGAAAGATGGAATATTTGGGTATATAATGATATTGTAAGAAGGATAAAATCCGATACTATTATTTAAAGTAGTCCTGGAATATTGAAAATCTAAAACCTAAGAATAAATAGGGAAAGGAGCAAAACATGAAAAAATACATAATGGCCCTCGATCAGGGAACCACCAGTTCCCGAGCGATTTTATTTGACCGGGAGGGAAAAAATATCGGAACCTCCCAATCGGAGTTTCAGCAGTTTTATCCAAAACCCGGATGGGTGGAGCATGATGCCATGGAAATCTGGGGAACCCAAAGCGGGGTAGCAAGACAAGTCTTAGAGGTTGCGGGCATTCGGCCGGAAGAAATTGCTGCCATCGGCATTACCAATCAACGGGAAACTACTGTCGTTTGGGATAAGAATACGGGAAGACCCATCTACAATGCCATCGTCTGGCAGTGCCGCAGGACCTCGGGTATTTGTGACGAACTTAAGCGTCAAGGATATGAAAAAATGATCCGGGAAAAAACCGGACTGGTAGTGGATGCCTACTTTTCCGGAACCAAGATCCAGTGGATTTTAGATAATGTGGAGGGTGCTAGAGAACGGGCGGAAAAGGGAGAGTTATTATTCGGAACCATTGACAGTTGGATTATTTGGAATTTAACCCGGGGAAAAGTTCATGTGACGGATTACTCCAACGCCTCAAGAACGATGATCTTTAATATCCATACCCTTCAATGGGATGAAGAACTGTTACAGCTTCTGAATATCCCGAAGGCTATGCTACCGGAGGTAAAATCCTCCAGTGAGGTTTACGGAGTAACCGATGAGCGAACCTTTGGAGGGGCGGAGATTGCCATTGCCGGAGATGCAGGGGACCAACAGGCAGCCCTTTTCGGGCAAGTGTGCTTTGAAAAAGGCATGGCAAAAAACACCTATGGTACCGGTTGTTTCATGCTGATGAATACCGGGAATGAACCGGTAACTTCAGAAAAGGGACTGCTGACCACCATCGCCTGGGGCCTTGGGGATACGATAACCTACGCCCTGGAAGGTAGTATTTTTAATGCGGGCTCCGCTATTCAGTGGCTTCGCGATGAGCTTCGTCTCATCTATGATGCGGCGCAAAGTGAGTACTATGCCAACCTAGTGGAGGATACCAATGGGGTTTATGTGGTACCTGCTTTTACCGGTTTAGGAGCCCCCCATTGGGATATGTATGCAAGGGGGGCCATAGTGGGACTGACCCGGGGAGTGAAACGGGAACATATAGTGCGGGCAACCTTAGAATCCATTGCCTATCAAACCAAAGATGTGCTCACGGCCATGGAGGAAGATTCAGGCATTAAGTTAAAAACCCTGAAAGTGGATGGAGGGGCCTCGGCCAATGATTTTTTAATGGACTTTCAGGCGAATATCCTGGATGTGCCTGTTCAACGCACTGAGATCTCAGAGACCACCGCCTTAGGAGCGGCCTATCTGGCAGGACTGGCTGTTGGATTTTGGAAGGACCCGGAGGAAATCGAAAAAAAATGGAGAGTGGATAAGGAGTTTCAAAGCACGATGAAAGAGGAACATAGAAAAAGCTTATATCGAAGATGGAATAAAGCTGTAAAGCGTTCGAAGGACTGGGAAACGGAAGGGACGGAATAGAAGAATTGCCGGGGAGCCCGAGCATCGGACCCTAAAGTCAGGTGGCGTGATAAGAAAAATCCCGGAAAGGATGAAAAGTGTTGAAAGAACCGGAAAAAAAAGCTTTTGAGCTAGGGGTAAGATATTTATCCTATCGAAATCGGAGTGCAAAGGAAATTAAAGATTACCTTTTAAAAAAGGAATTTGACGAAAAGTCTATTAAGATAGCTTTGGAAAAACTGCAGTACTACGGGTATCAAAATGATGAAAACTTTGTTAGGGAAATCATTCGTCAAAAGGGGGAAGGGGCAGGAAAAGGAAGGAAGATGATTCGAAATCACCTGATGGATAAAGGGGTGGAGGAAGGACTGATAGAAAGAGGGTTAAGGGAACATTACCCGGAAGAGCTGGAAATGGAAGTGGCCCTTAGGGAAACCTTTAAATTTTTTAAAAGCAAGAAAAAACTTCCCTTAAATCAAATCAAGTCTAAGCTTTCCCAGCGACTGGCATCCCGGGGTTTTTCCTTTGAAATGATTAAAACCTGCCTGGACCAACTCTCCAGGAGTGAGGAAGTACAAAGCATTATGGAGGAGCAGGAAGCGGTACACTTTGGAAAAGCTCTGGCCGAAGGGGAAAAGGTTAAAGCAAGGGGAATGAAAAAGTACAAAGATGATTACCGGGTATATGGGAAGGTCTATGAAACCCTTGTAAGAAAAGGATTTGAAAAAGAGATGATCCAAGGGGTGATGGAACAATTAAAGCAAAAAGATATTGACAATCAGAAAATCTAGTGGTATATTTAAGAAAATTTCATAACAATCTTCAGGGCAGGGTGCAATTCCCGACCGGCGGTATAGTCCGCGAGCCACATTGTGGTTGATTTGGTGTAACTCCAAAACCGACAGTAAAGTCTGGATGGAAGAAGAATGAAAATAGATAACATAATCCTATTATTCTAGGAGTATCGAGTCTATTTTTGTAGCAATTTATTTTGTATATCACAAGCCTGAAGATAAAATCTTCAGGCTTTTTTACGGATTTTTTTATCAATAGAATTTTATCAATAGAAAAGAACGTAAAAAGAATCGACCATACTGTTAGTACCATAAAGTATCAAGGGTATATAGTTCAATAGAGAAAACCATAAATATCAACAGGAGGATGTGATCAATAAGTGGATCAGCAAGATAATCAATTAATGGATCAGCAGGATGATCAATACATGAAACAAGCCATGGAACTTGGGGAAAAAGCCCGGGGAAGAACCAGTCCCAATCCGTTGGTGGGAGCAGTAATCGTAAAAAACGGAAAGATTATTGCAACCGGGTATCATAAAAAACATGGGGATCATCACGCCGAAGTCAATGCCTTTAATGCTCAAGCAGAGTCATCAAAAGGCGCAACCCTGTACGTCACGTTAGAACCCTGTTTTCATTATGGAAATACACCGCCCTGTGTGGATCGAGTGATTAAAGAAGGAATCAGCCGGGTAGTGATCGGTCTGAAGGACCCCAACCCTTTAGTGGCGGGAAAAAGCATTGAAAAACTTCAAAATCATGGCATCGAAGTCAGGGTAGGGATCCTTGAAGAAGAGTTACAGGAGCAAAACCGAATTTTTTTAAAGTATATACAAACAAAAAGGCCTTATACGGTAATAAAAACCGCCATGAGTCTTGATGGGAAGATTGCCACCGCCTCGGGAGAGTCTCGATGGATCACCGGGGAAGAGGCCCGGGGACAGGTTCACAGCCTTCGGGATCAAATGTCGGGAATTATGGTGGGGGTGGGAACCGTTATTGAAGACGACCCCTCCTTAAATACCCGGCTTACAGGAAAAGAGGGACAGGATCCGGATCGAATAATTGTGGATACCCGGGGGAGAATTCCCCTTACCTCCAAGGTCCTGCACCTGGATTCCAAGGCGAAAACCATTATCGCCTCCACAGAGCTGATGGATAAAGATAAGAAAAAAGCCTTGGAAGACCTTGGAGCCACCGTAATCATAAACCCCTTAAAAAATGAACGGGTGGACCTGGGGCATTTATTTCAAAAACTGGGGGAAGAAAAAATCGACAGCCTACTGGTCGAAGGCGGCTCTACCCTAAATTTCAGCTTAATTGAAGAAAATTTGGTGGACCGGATCATCAGCTTTATCGCCCCGAAGATCATCGGAGGAGAAAGTGCCAAAACACCGATCGGCGGACGGGGGATTCTTCGAATGGAGGATGTGATCTCCTTAAAAAATATTGAGTATAAACAATTTGGAAAGGATTTTATGATACAGGGAGATATTTAGTAAAAGGATTAAACAGCTGAAGCTGCAAAATGAATGAAGAGGAACTATAGCAAAGCGAGTAAAATATCTGTTAAAGGTGGTGAAGAGAATGTTTACCGGAATTATTGAAGAAGTAGGAAGTCTGCTTTCCATAGAAAAGGGAGGAGACGCCTTTCAGCTAAATGTAAAAGCAAACAAAGTACTAGAAGACGTAAAACTGGGGGATAGCATCAGCACCAACGGAGTATGTCTGACCGTGGTGGATTTCAGTCGGGACCGTTTTCGCGCCGATGTGATGCCGGAAACCTTGCGAAAAAGCAATCTGGGTGACTTAAAGGTTGGAGATTCTGTAAATCTGGAACGAGCCATGGCCATCGGAGATCGTTTTGGAGGCCATATGGTTTCCGGGCATATTGACGGAATGGGAAAGGTTGCAAAGTATCGGAAAGAAAAAAATGCCACATGGATTCGGGTAGAATGTGACAGGAGTCTTCTGCGATATATGATTCCAAAGGGCTCGATAGCCATTGACGGAACCAGTCTTACCCTAGCGGATGTAGATTCTAAGGGTTTTGAAGTATCCATTATTCCCTTAACCGGTGAAGATACCACATTACTTAAAAAGCCCTTGGGAGCAAAGATCAATCTGGAGTGTGACATGGTAGGAAAATATATTGAGAAATTTATGAACACTTCTATGGATAAATCCATGGAAGATGATGACGAGGGATCAGGAAAGCCTGTGGGAACCAAGAGTGAAGGGCTTACCATCGAACGGCTGAAACAACTGGGTTATTAAGTAATTATTTTAAATAAAAAAATCGATAAAGGATGATGAAAATGGCGATATTCAATACCGTTGAAGAAGCAATTGAAGACATTAGAAATGGCAAAATGGTAGTGGTGGTGGATGATGAAAACCGGGAGAATGAAGGAGATTTATTAATGGCTGCGGAAAAGGCCACCACGGAGCATGTAAATTTCATGGCCACCTATGGCCGGGGATTGATTTGTGTACCCATGGAGAAGCAACGATTACGGGAACTCGATATTTTACCCATGGTCACAAACAGCACGGATCCTAATGAAACGGCGTTTACTGTATCCGTAGATGAGAGAAATACAACCACTGGGATTTCTGCATTGGAGAGAGCCATGACCATACAGCGTCTGGTGGACCCCGAGGCGACCCCGTTGGATTTTAACAAACCGGGGCATATTTTTCCCTTAGGAGCCAAAGAAGGGGGCGTTTTAAAGCGGGCCGGCCATACAGAGGCTGCTGTGGATTTGGCAAGAATGGCAGGATTGCAACCGGCAGGGGTAATTTGTGAAATTATGAATGAGGACGGTACCATGGCAAGAGTTCCGGAGCTGATTGAGTATGTAAAAAAGCATGACCTGAAATTAATTACCATTGCAGACCTGATCGCTTACCGAAGCCAAACGGAAACCTTGATTGATCGAATGACTGTAGCGGATATGCCGACGGAACATGGACATTTTGAAGTATATGGCTATGTAAATTCCCTAAACGGGGAGCATCATGTAGCCCTTGTAAAAGGGGATGTTGCCGATGGAGAGCCGGTACTGGTTCGAGTGCATTCGGAATGCCTCACCGGAGACGCCTTTGGATCCCTTCGTTGTGATTGCGGTGATCAGTTCAATAAAGCCATGGAGACCATTGAAAAAGAAGGCCGTGGCGTACTGGTTTACATGCGTCAGGAAGGCAGAGGAATCGGACTGATTAATAAATTGAAAGCCTACGAATTGCAGGACCAAGGCATGGATACGGTGGAAGCGAATCGAGCTTTAGGATTCCCTGATGATTTGCGGGAATACGGGATCGGTGCACAGATGTTAAAGGATTTAGGCGTGAAAAAAATACGACTGATGACAAATAATCCTAAAAAAATCCACGGACTTTCCGGTTACGGCATAGAGATTGTGGAAAGAGTACCCATTGAAATTGACGCTAATGATGAAAATGCTTTTTATTTACACACCAAACAGGAAAAAATGGAGCATATGACCCATTATTCTAAAAAAAATCATAAGGAGGAAAAATAATATGAAAACCTATGAAGGACAATTAATTGTAAAAGATCAGAAATTTGCTATTGTGGTGGGACGATTTAATGAATTTATCGGAGGAAAACTTTTATCCGGTGCTTTAGACGCATTAAAACGACACGGAGGAAAAGATGAAAATGTGGATATCATCTGGGCTCCGGGAGCCTTTGAAATGCCTCTTGTGGCGAAAAAACTGGCAAAAAGTGAGAAATACGACGGGGTAATTTGTCTGGGAGCGGTTATCCGTGGAGCCACACCTCACTTTGACTTTGTTTCCAGCGAAGTATCCAAAGGAATTGCCAATGCTTCCCTTGATACGGGAGTCCCCATTATTTTCGGCGTACTGACCACCGACACCATCGAGCAGGCCATTGAACGGGCCGGCACGAAAGCGGGAAACAAAGGATTTGATGCTGCGGTTACCGCCATTGAAATGGCCAACTTATTAGGGGAACTGTCCTAAAGCGTTCCTTTCCAAAAAAATCCAAAAAGGTTATAGGATTTAATGAGGGGAGAGGAAGATATGTTTCAAAATACAAAGACCCTGTTCTTTGATTATGACGGCACGATTCATGTTAGTGAGAAGATCTATATTCCCGCTTTTCGAAAAGCCCAGGAATTTTTAATGGAAAACGGGCACCTTACAAAAAAAGATCTTTCGGATAAGGAAGTAACCCGATTTTTAGGTCTTATTCGAGAGGAAATGTGGGAAGAGTATATGCCCGGGCTTTCAAAGGATGTGCAAAACCAGGCCGGAAGTATTATCGGGCAGGAAATGGAAAACCTGGTGCGCCGGGGGGAAGCAAAGCTTTACCCGGGAGCGCTGGATACATTGAGGTATCTAAAGAGTAAGGGATATTCCCTTGTTTTTATCAGCAACTGCGGAGATAATTATCTAAAGAATGCAAAAGGAGCTTTTCCCTTAGAGGAAGTGTTCGATGACTTTTTTACCGCAGAGGGATTCAACTATATTCCCAAGGAGGATATCCT
>Ga0194137_10000540_pt1 | contig 24867 bp, 30 predicted proteins | sample TARM_MetaG_T3_14_FD_134025 | JGI IMG/M metagenome (GOLD analysis project Ga0194137, IMG submission 134025) | Freshwater microbial communities from Pennsylvania, USA, analyzing microbe dynamics in response to fracking - TARM_MetaG_T3_14 (version 2) | ecosystem: Environmental > Aquatic >... | reverse complement strand
GGCTACATTCGACACTGGGCTATCTCAGTCCGATGCAGTACGAGCAACGCTGGCACGCGGCACAGCACAAGAAGGCCGCGTAATCGATGAGTTAAGAACTCCGGCAATCAAGGGCAACCTCAGACGTTGAAGTTCAGTCAGACGCACCGTCAGTGGACTAGGACGTCGTTGGACTTCATGGCATTGGGTATTACCGTGTCTTGCCTTGCTGGTATTACCTTCGGGCTTTAGCCCGCCATCAGAGTTGGGTAATACCCAACTCTCAACTTGCGCGTAGCTTCGGTTTTGAATTTGGTCTTGACCGTCACCTGGTATTACCGCCCTCATCATCCGCTTGGCTTCTTTGAACTGCTGCCTGATTTGGCTGGTCTGCTTGGAGGTGTGGCGCATTAGTCGATGCTCCGTGCCATGTGGATACGGGCATCGATCCAGGCGTTGATGTCCTCTTCCAGCCAGCCACGAGCCCGCAGGCCAATGGGGATGGGTCTGGGGAACGCTCCCTCCGTTATGTACTTGTATAGCTGATTAACGATTTATAGAGTCATATTTGATTCAAAGCTGATGGAGGTGGAACATGCCAGCAGCATTGAGCGAAGATTTACGGGAACGAGTCATAGGTTTTATGGAAAGTGGGGGCAGTCAAGCGGAGGCTGTTGAACGGTTTGCGGTCAGCCGCGCATCGATCGTACGTTGGTTGCAGCGTAAGCGGAAGACCGGCAAAGCTGAGGCTCAAACACCGGGACGCAAAAGCGGAACGAGCCGCGTGAAAGCGGACGCATTGCGTGATTATATCAAAGAATACCCCGATCAAACGCTGCACGAAGTTGGCCAGCATTTCGGTGTAAGTGGTGTATTGATCTGGAAGCGCCTACGCCAGCTGAACTACACTTTTAAAAAAAGACTTTTCTCTACAAAGAGCGATGCGAAGAAAAACGTACAGCGTTCCAAGCGCTGATCGCGCAGATTGCTGTTGATGATCTTGTTTATGCCGATGAAGTTGGCGTTGATCACAATGGGCGTTTAATGCGGGGCTGGTCGCCGCGTGGTGAAAGGCTTTACGCCGAAAAGCCAGGCAATCGCACCGGCCGAACATCCGCTATCGCCGCTCTCAGCGGCCGAAGACTCCACAGCGCCTTTTGTTTTGAAGGGTATTGCACGACCGATGTCTTCAATACATGGCTGCAGACCTGTCTGATCCCCAACCTTAAACCGGGACAAATTGTTGTTCTTGATAACGCTCGCTTCCATCAATCCAATCACTCACGCGAGATCATCGAAGCCGCAGGCTGCAAACTTCTCTTCCTGCCTCCATACTCACCCGACATGAACCCCATTGAACATCAGTGGCAACCCCTGAAGCATCACTATGCCAAAATCCAGCACTGCTTTCCTCAACCAGCAAATGCCGTTGATGCTGCTTTCAAATACTTGATCCAACATAATGTTAATTAGCTATAGATTGATGCGCGGCTAAGGCCTACACGCGCGACGACTTGAGGCAATCGCAGGATGCGTTTGCCTGCTGGAATCGGCGTGACTTGAACGGGAAGGGTTTGCATGCGGCACTCCATGGAGATGCGGACACACCCCAGTAACCAGTGCGAAAGACAAACGCAAAGAACCGCCACACGCGGTTCAATGCGTGGGCGTTGGGGCCGTGGCCATGTTGGTGGGATAAGAAGGGCCGCAGAAACAGATACTGGGGTGGGCCACTTCGGATGCAACCGTGACAAGCGATTCGTCACGGCGCGCGCCATCTGTGCCAGATGACTCAGTACAGATCAAGAGAAAAATTGACGCAGAGTTCTCTAGCGTCAAAGCAGCCAGGCATCACATCATTCGGCCTGCCTGATGGCGGTTGCGTCTCGCTGACGCTCAGCCAATCAGAGAGTGGCTTTCTTGCTCCAGCCAACCACCATCAACCCCAACACTCCCACGATCAGCATTTCGCCACTAGCAGGTTCTGGGACCGTTGCAACCACCAGGCCGTAAGGAGCTGTCAGGCCTGTGATGAAGTTTGCGTTGATCACATTGCCTGTGACCGTTGAATATTCACTGACCGTACCCGTCAGCCAGTTCGAGACATACAAGTTCGTACCAGATACAGCCATCCCGTAGTAGTAGCTGCCAGACAGGCCAGAGATCAGATGCTCGTTGACCGCATTGACCACACCATTGGAGGTCTGATATTCGCCAATGGTCCCATCGCCATGCAAGACGAACAAGTCAGATCCTGATGTCGCCAACAGACTGCCTGTTGTAAAGGCTTTGCTGATCAGGGCGCCTGTGTTGTCATACATCGAGACCTTGCCCGAGCCGTCCGCCACAAACACGTTCGATCCCATCGACGCGATGAAATTGGGGTAGTAGGCCGAGATCAGCGACGCGTTCACGGCCGCGCCCGATGTACTGTATTCACCAATGGCGCCAGAGAAGCTGGAGACAAAGAGGCTCGAACCAGAAATTGCAATGCGAGTAACGGTCGGCTTCAGCCCAGCAATCAAGCTAGCACTCACCAAGCCACCAGTTGGCGTGTATTCGGCGACCGTACCCGTGCTCTCACTGATGAACAGATTGACACCATCAGTGGCAACGTTGCTTGGTGCATCCAGACCAGTCACCACGCCCGGGTTGATGACTGCCCCTGTGCTTGAGTACTCTGCCAACGTGCCATTGGTTGATGTGATGACGCCGTTAGGGCCAGATGTTCCATGGTCCAGTATGAAGATTTGAGCCTCGACGGGAAGAACCACGGACAGCCCCAAGGCCACAATCAATGAACCACGCACTGCATTGATCATGCTCATCCTCCACTACCAATCTGAATTGAGACGAGGGTACAAGCCCGGCAAGTCAGATTCATGACGGGCCCGGCTTGAGCGAATGCAGCTCGACACGCATTTCCCATGCCACCTATGTCGGGGCAACTATGAGAGGGAATTCAGCCGTGATCAAACAGGGACACTGGAATCAATGATCAAAAATCTCACGACAAAGTCCAAAGACTGGTCATACGAAGAAGAGCGTCTGATCTTTGATCTCTCGCTTTCCTCAAAAGTGCTAAACCCTTCCGACGAGATTCCCCATACATTTCTTCCAAGTCCCTCATGCATCGATTCTCGAGATAATTGTTGGAGTCAACACAAAGCCGCTTGCAATTGATCAGGCAAAGAAATTTGCTGCGAAATTGTCCCTGCCGATCTATCAGTGCTCCAGATCAAATACAAGTTTCGATCTTGATCGCCAATTGCTGCGGCACGGTTAGTGTCGCAAAAAAATTATATTTTCCAATTGCCAAAGCTTCCCCCAGCCAACCCGTAGCCATCAGGGGTAACTATTGGGGTAACACATTGACATGGCGACCATAATTATTTTTAACTACAATGCATTAGGTAATGCGTTTAAATCCTGCCCCCGCAACCAGTCTAAAATCTAAAGGAGACTATCAACGTCTATTAGTGCAATAATTTCAAAGAATTATGGAAAATCGACATCCAACAATGTTCATTAAAAGTTCTTGAAAGCCAGGCCCCAATTGGGGTAACAAGCGGGGTAGCTAAAAACCTCTCAAAGGAGTTACCCCACCATGGCTCTTACAGACATAACCGTTCGTCAAGCAAAGCCCAAAGCCAAAACTTATAAATTGTTCGATAGTGACGGGCTGTTCTTGCTCGTTACCCCCACCGGTGGAAAATGGTGGCGCTTCAAATATTGTTACGCCGGAAAAGAGAAACTGCTTTCTGTGGGCACTTTTCCAAAGGTATCTCTCAAGGAGGCCCGCAGCCGCCGTGACTTGGAGCGCGGGAAGCTTGACGAACAGATTGATCCCGCAATCAATCGAAAGGCAATCAAAGCATCGTGGGCTGGTGATCTGGAGAACACGTTTGAGGTGATTGCTCGCGAGTTAATCCAAATGAAGTCGAGCACATGGTCAAAACATTATTCGGACAACATAATCCGGCGACTAGAACTCAATGTGTTTCCATGGCTAGGACAGAATCCGATTGCCAACATCACGGCGCCGACCCTACTGAACATTTTGCGCCGTATTGAAGCCAGAGGAGTGCATGAAACGGCTCATCGTGTCTTGCATACATGTGGACAGGTCTTTCGGTACGCTATTGCAACTGGACGTGCCGAACGAGATCCCACAGGCGACTTGCGTGGAGCATTAGCCCCGGTCAAGGGAAAACATTTTGCAGCCATCACCGAGCCAAAGGCTATTGGCGGGCTGCTCCGCGCGATGGATGCCTACCAAGGTAGTCTTATTGTTCGCTGTGCTCTGCGGCTTGCTCCTTTGGTGTTCGTGCGTCCCGGTGAACTGCGACAGGCCGCGTGGACAGAAATCGATTTCGAGGCAGCAAGCTGGAACATACCCGCCGAGCGCATGAAGATGCGACAGGCGCATCTGGTGCCTTTGTCATACCAGGCGCTGGAAATCCTGAAAGAGTTGCACCCCCTTACCGGCCGTGGCCGCTTTCTCTTCCCGAGCCCACGGACATCTCTGCGTCCCATGAGTGACAACGCCGTTCTCAGTGCAATGCGCCGGATGGGCATCGACAAGACCGAGATGACAGGCCATGGGTTTCGCGCCATGGCTCGCACAGTCCTTGACGAAGTCTTGAATGTACGTCCCGACTACATCGAGCACCAACTGGCCCATGCTGTTCGTGATCCGAATGGCCGAGCCTATAACCGTACCGCGCATCTTGGTGAGCGCCGCAAGATGATGCAGCTTTGGGCCGACTACCTTGATCAACTGAAGACCGATGCAGGCAGCGTCGAATTCAAAAAGGCTGCTTGAGCGCAGCGACACTCAACGCGGCCACCGTGAGGTGGCCGCGTTTGAGTTTCTCAATGGTTCAAGAAGACATGCACCTCTTGCCAGCCCGTTTCGATGGTGAACACATCGCCACCCATCTGCATGTCACGGGCCATCATTTCATAATTGATGTAGTTCGTCAGTGATGCCGGGATCTCTGTGGTTTGCTCCGTCAAGTCCTGGGCATAGTCAGCCAACGACGAGAAACATCCACAGTAGTTTTCATCTGCCATCTTGCGGGCCTCGTCAATGTCGGCCGTGTGAGCCAACAGGGCCGCGCCAAAGTCCGGGTACTCATCAATGAAGCATGCAATGTCATGCGCTGCTTCAATGCCTGCATATTCATGCAGGCTGTATTCACCGAAGCCCTCGTAATCATGAATGGCGTATTCCTCGGCATCCTCCACCGGGGAAGATGCCAGCATGGTGTTGATGCTGTCTTGAATGTCGTCGATGTCTAGCGTGGCATCGATCCACACGCCATGCAGGTATCCGGCGTTATAGGCCGCCAGATCCGCGACATAGATTCGGATACCGCTATCGGTGGCTGTGCTCGTCGTGGCTGTCGTCATGTTCCTTGCTCCTAAATCGGCTGTTGAGGCTCAGCGCAGTGCTGTGCTGGGCCTCTGGCCGTCGCCGAGACCGGGGTAGCAAGGTGCAAGGGCAGACCATGGGGAGGGGGATCACCCGGCCTGCACGACGAAGGAGGAAGGTTGGGGACACCCCATGGGCTGGCGCAGCGAACCCTTGTACCGCGCGAGGGCGGAGCCCTTAGCCAATGCCTTACCCCGTAAAAACGACTAAGCCGATCAGTCCATTGACGGATCAAGTTTTCTTCAAGATAAACAAGGAACAATCGTGCGATTCAAAATTGCATCCACGATGCAACTGGACTATCAACATAGTCCAGCACGACAAATTCACCAGGAGGCTATTCATGCCCAATCAACTTGGTTCCATCAAGCACGTCGTTCAACTCATGCTGGAGAACCGCTCGTTCGACCAGATGCTCGGATTTCTCTACGCCGAAGAGAACAACAAGTCTCCAAACGGAGATAAATTCGACGGCCTGACAGGTGATGAGTCCAACCCCGACAGCGCTGGACGAGAAGTCAAGGTCTTCAAAATTACAAGCGACACAGAGCACCCCTACTTCATGCCAGGTGCCGATCCTGGTGAAGGCTTCTTGAACACGAACATTCAGCTCTTCTCAACTGAGAATCCTGTCGATGGCGCCGAAGCAACGAACCAAGGCTTCGTGATCAACTTCGCAAACGCAATCGCCTACGACCAAGCGCATCACTACAACGACACGATTCCCGGCACGCGCCCCGAATCCATCATGGGCATGTATTCACCAGAAATGCTGCCCATCATGTCGGCACTTGCTCGCGGTTATGCGGTCTGTGATCGTTGGTTTGCATCTGTGCCAACACAGACCATCCCCAATCGGGCCTTTGCCAATGCGGGTACCTCACTTGGTCGCCTGGACAACCACGTCAAGGTCTTCACCTGCCCAAGCATTTTCGGCCGCCTTGAAGACAAAGGCATCGATTGGGCTATCTATGGATACCACCGCGACTCGCTCACGCGGATGGACTTCCCCGATACGCTGCATGCTGATGAAAAGCACTTCGGGCATTTCCGTGATTTCCAAGCCCGTGCTAGGGCAGGCACATTGCCAGCCTATACGTTCCTTGAACCAGACTTTGGGGCAAATGGCAACAGCCAGCACCCCAACTACGATGTGTCACTTGGCGAGCAACTGATCCGGGATGTGTACTACACCCTTCGCAACGGTCCAGGCTGGGAAGACACCTTGCTGCTCATCACCTACGACGAACATGGCGGCAACTACGATCACGTGATCCCGCCAAGCACCGCGACCACGCCCGACAGTCATGTGGGCGAATTCGACAACTTTGACTTCACGCGTTATGGCGTGCGCATCCCAGCCCTGTTGATCTCACCGCGCATCAAGGCTGGCACAGTGTTCCGTGCCAAGAAGGGTGAGATCGACCATACCTCTGTCTTGAAGACACTGGCTGAGCGCTGGAAGGTCAAACCTCTTACCAAAAGAGATGAGGCGGCCCCAAGCCTGGGTGACGTTCTCACCCTCTCGAAGCCAAGAACCGACGACCCGCTGAAAGGCGTCGTCGTTCCAAATTCGAACGCCAACCATCCCCATTCTCAGCAGCCATCAACACTGGACAAGCTTCACGCCGAGCGGGTGTCCTACCTGCCTGTGCCCAACGATTACGGCAGCTTCGAACACACGCCACCGGACCTGTCTACCAGCGCAGCAGTATCAGACTACATCCGTGCCCGTACGGCTGCATGGAAGCAGCACAGGAGTCATCGCAACGCCATGCCATTGATGGCATCGCCATCTACTCAGCCACCGAAGCAACGACACAAGAAAACTTGATGCTGATTGGCATCAAGGCTCGCCCAATGAAACTGCCTTGATGCTGCTTCCAGGCAGCTGGGTCAGCATCTTTTAAATCGTTGAGATTGAGATCCTGTTGCTTGAAAAGCTTGTGGCCCCAATGGCCCTGTGTTCCCGCAGTTCTCGGCAGTGCGCGTTGCCTAAACACGAATTAGGAATGGCACTTCCGTAGCCATTCCTATTTGGGATTCATGTATACAAATTGGCTGGTGCATGGAGGCAATCCATACGGATTTCATCCATGCAACAATGACGCGGCGACCGGAACGGTGACATAAGCACCCGTAGCCGGGGTCCCCGACTATCGCACCAGCATTAGATCTTGAAGTCTTCCAGCGCCTTGCCAGCAGCGAGCGCCGCTTGCACCCATTTGGGCTTCAGACCACGGCCAGACCAGGTCTCGCCGGTAGCGCTGTTGCAGTATTTCGGTGGAACAGTTGCGCCCTTCCCCTTGTGTTGACCACCTGCCCCACTAGCACCAAGATCTGCGGATGTCACGCCATGCTCCTTCATCAGAGCCTTTATCTGTGCAATAACTGCCGATTGGGAGGAGCGCCGCGCCTCTGTCAAGGCCTTTTCCAGTTCCGCCTGCTTCTTTTCCAGCTCAGCCTTTTGAGCCAACAGCTTCACATAATCGCTCACGTAGATGCCTTTCTGTTTACGGCGCACAAAAGAAACGCCGGATTAATTTTAAGTCGCGCACAGGAATGTGTCACAACCTCCTTATCAAGCTCACAGAATACGAGCTATTCGGATGCTGATCACGTCAGCGCATGGCCAGAAATGTCATTTGATTTTGATAGCCTGGACGAGCATCAACAAAGGGAGGTTCCATATGTTCATTCGTGGCATCCTGTTGGCATTGATCGTGGCCACCCCGTGTATAGGACATGCCTCATTCATCGTTTCTGAAGATGATGGAAGCTCAACATCCAGCTCATTCACAGGGACAACATCGCAAGGTGGAACGCTTGTACCTCACCTTCCCGGCGCCACACAAATCATCATGCAGATAGGTAGCAGCGATGGTCAGGCTGCCCTACCGCCAATCATGATGCCGGACCCAGCACAGCTCATAGCGAATTGGCAAGTCATCACCATCCCGCAACCGGATGTACTACCGATCAGCCAAGGCGCAAATGCCGCTATCAGGATTGGCGGTGTGGCCCCTTCCGTGATCTATCCTGCTATCAGAGTAACGCCCCCTCCCCTGCTCCAGATCAGCCCAGTGGATTTTCAGCTTGTCTTGGCGCCATCTGCCTTACCCGAAAGCGGGACAGCACTGATGTGGGCCATGGGTGCCATCGGCATTTTGTTGGCATCGAAGCGAAAGAGCATTTCACGCCCCTCTTGAGTCGGCCGGCAAAGTCGCCACCCCGATGAATACAGGTTGAATCGGGCAATTGGGGATGGTCAGAACTCTCGGTTTTGGGTGCAATGATGTTCAGTTTCTGGAAGTTGGAGGAGCTGAACAGATGATCACGCCCGACTTTTTGCTCCCGGCTGGACGCCACGATCTATCTTTGCCACCCACTGGCTTCATGGCGATGTGGGTCCTATTTCCAATAATTTTCGACAGCCCAAGGGAGTATCCGTGAACACCACCTCTGTCCATATCGTCCACGGTCCCGCACTGCAAGCCGAGATCCCTGCCATCACCTTGCCAGAGTACGTCCGCCGTAAAGCGCGGGAGTTGGCAGGTGAGGTCGCCCTGGTGGACGCGGCCAGTAGCCGCAGCTACACCTATGGCCAACTGGATCATCTGATCGGCCGTTTCGCTGCGGGCCTGACCCGCCAGGGTTTTCGGCCCGGCGACACGCTGCTGATGTTTGCTCCCAATCTGCCTGAGTGGGTCATCACCGCGTTGGGCACCATGGTTGCTGGCGGTGTGGTGAGCGGTGCGAACCCCACCTACACGGTCGACGAGTTGGCACACCAGATACGCGATTCGGGCGCTACCTTCGTGTTCACCATTCCGTCATTTCTGGCCACGGTACGGGACGCGGCCTTGAAAGCTGGAATCGAGAATATCGTTCTGCTCGGCGAGGCCGAAGGCACGCTGAGCTTTGCTGCCTTGGTGGCTTGCACCGATCCAGAACCTGCTCCCAACATCGATCCTGAAGGCTTGGCCATGTTGCCCTATTCATCCGGCACCACGGGTCCATCCAAAGGAGTCAGGCTGAGTCACCGGGCAATGGTGACCCACACCGTTCAGTTGTTGCAGGCATCAAATCCAGGGATCAAGACCATACTGGCACTGTTGCCCATGTTTCATGCCAGTGGCTTCACTGTGGTCACCCTGTTGGGACTGGCTCTGGGCGCTAAGTTGGTGACGCTGCCACGTTTCGAGCCCGAGGGATTCTTACAAGCCATCACCCAGCATCAAGTGGACTTCGTCGCTGTCGTGCCGCCCATCATGCTGTTCCTTGCAGCACATCCCATGGTCAGCGCGCATGACTTGTCTTGCGTGAAGTTCATTGCTAGCGGTGCGGCTCCGTTAAGCGAAGCCATAGAGCGCAAAGTGGTCGAGCGACTGGCTGTCCCGGTGGCTCAGGCCTACGGCATGACAGAAGCCTGCTGCATCTTGAGTTACTCTCCAGTAAACACGAAAGCGGGCTCATCGGGGCAACTGTTCCCCGCAACGCAAGCTCGCGTGGTGTGCACGGAAACCGGAGTCGATCTGCCGCGAGGCCAGACCGGTGAGTTGTGGTTTCGCGGCCCGCACTTTTTCAGCGGCTACCATCAACGGCCGGACAGCACCGCCGTCACCTTGGTCGACGGTTGGCTACGAACCGGTGATATCGGTCATGTGGATGAGGACGGCTTTGTCTTCATCACCGACCGATTGAAAGAGCTGATCAAGGTCAAGGGCTTCCAGGTTCCCCCCGCCGAACTCGAAGCATTGCTGCTGACCCACCCCCAAGTGGCCGATGCCGCGGTGATTGGCCGCCCCGATGAGCGATCGGGTGAAGTCCCTGTGGCTTTCGTTGTGCCGCGCGGCGAGCTGGACGCCGAGGGCATAAAGGCTTGGGTGGCAGCGCGCGTAGTCGAATACAAGTGGCTGCACGACGTTCTACCTTGCGAGGCCATTCCTAAGAATGCCTCGGGCAAGATCTTACGCAGGGTGCTGCGCGATCGGCAGTCGCAAGCGATGGACCCTACTCAAGCGACCTAGAACCAATCGCTTGCGCGCATGGTTTGTGGCTGACCACATGACATTGGCCAACGCACCCACCGCTGAATTGGAAATAGTGCCCCAGTGTGTCTGGTCTCAATTGAAAAATCACTCGGGCGATCTCACACGCAGAAATTTTGAGCCATTCAGACCATACCGGCATGATCTTGCTGAAACGACAAGACCGCACCCTTGACTGCTTAACGATGTAGTCGAGGATGCCATGCTTGTATGCAACCGGATCACTGCCTTTGCCCTTGCTGGCTTGTCTCTTGCACTGCCGGCCACTGCGGCCACCTACCAGTTCACTGACCTCGGCAATCTCGGCGGAGGGTACAGCGTAGCCAACGCGATCAATGATGCGGGCGATGTTGTCGGCTATTCAACCAACACGCTTGGTCCAGCCTACCACCCGACGCTGTGGACTCAAGGAAGCATTTCGGATCTTGGTGGATTGCCAACTGGCGACAACAGCGGCTGGGCTTGGGGCATCAACAATGCAGGCCAAATTGTTGGGCAGAGCACATCCAGCTCAGGCGCCCCACATGCCACGCTGTGGACCACCAAAGGTGACGTCACAGATCTTGGTACGCTAGGTGGGACAGGAAGCATTGCCTATGCCGTCAACGGTTCTGGGCAGATCGTTGGCGAGGCACAAAGCGCCACGAACTCCGCTCAGCCCACGTCATGGCAACCTGGACAGTATCAATCCCCAACGGTCCTCGGTAGCGGTGTTCAGGCATATGCCCTGAATTCTTTAGGCGTAGCAGTTGGGGATGGTAGTTCCGCTAACGGCTCCGCTCATGCAATGCGATTTATCGAAGGATCGGCCCAAGATCTCGGAACGCTTGGCGGAACCAATGCCTATGCACGCGGGATCAACGACGTGGGTGACATCATTGGCTTCTCCAATACGGTCGGCGACACCTTCACCCACGCCACGTTATGGACCGGAAACAGCATTGTTGACCTTGGAACACTCGGAGGCTCCAACAGTCAGGCGCTTGGCATCAACAATGGCGGTCAAATCGTAGGCTTTGCCAACACGGCATTCGATGCTCAGCAGCACGCCACCCTATGGAAGAACGGTTCGGCCACCGATCTGAATTCCGTTTTGGATCCTAGCGTCGCAGCAGAGGGATGGACACTGACAAAGGCAACAGCCATCAACAACAACGGCTGGATCGTTGGCTTGGCTTCAAACTCAATCACGGGTGTGACGGACGCATTCCTGTTGAGCACGACACCCGCCGTGCCCGAACCAGCGAGTTACGCCATCGCATTGACTGGCCTCGTTCTATTGGCCGTGATGGGACGGCGACGAGCCTAAGCTGATGCCCGGTTCCTAGCGGGCTCTCAACCCAAATTGGTGCCTACCAGCCTAATCCACAGGCTTATCCACATTTTTTGTGGATAACTTGATCAACCATCCTGAGCCTGCACCCGCTGCTGCAAAAGAAATACGTAGGTTGTCAAAACGGCCATTGCACGCATCCCAAAAGTCCATCGACAATCGGTACTGCGCCGATGAGCGCGTTTGGAGTCAACAGGAGCAGGCATGATTTCAACATTGCAAGCAAGCGCCCGCGTGGATGCCACCGTTATTGAAGTTCTGCCTTCTATGGGCCTTGCCTGGGTTCTCGATGACGAGATGCGCGAATGGGCGCTCACACGCAGCATGCCAGGCGTGCAGTTGGAGAACCTCGAACCAGGTGCCAAGGTTTGCCTTCATGTCAAGACACTGGACGGCAAGCCATACCCGTGTGGCTGCAACTAACGGCCATAGGCAGATGCTCTGCTAAAGAGAACCAAGCAGGATCACTGCGGGCAACGGCCAGACGTGCCCGCACCTCTGGCTGGGTCGACGATCCATTTATAGCTTGGCCTTGGACTTTTTCTCGACCTTCACCTCATCAACATAGCCACGGCTCGTGACCGTTAAGACCCCATCAGCGTTTTTGGGATCTTCGCTCGTATAGCCAAACACAACTTCGGTTGTCGGTCTTGTCCACACGAACTCTGGCAGTTGCCAATGCGTAAAATAGTTGTTCTGGTATGTCTTCATACGCTGCACTGTTGGTGAGCCGAACTTCTCCTTCAGCGCATCCAGGATGACCTTCTGCTGCTCCGGTCCATCGGTCGTGACCTGCATGGCTACGACCTTGTCATGCTGCTCCACGATGGCTATGCCAGCCACGAGCCAAGGAAAGTTTTCTCGCTGCTGGGGCGTTAGCCTCAAGAGCTTTTTGTCATTGGATGAGATACCGGCCATCATGTCATTCATCGACCGTGCATTTGCCAATGAGGCATACAGAAGAGGCGGCAATTGATCGTTTGACGATGCTGACATGAACGTTGACATGTATTGGTCATAGCCCTGCTTCACGTTGCCGGTCAACATGCCCAGCACAGCACCCATCCCGGCCTTGGCACCTACCGACGCCTTGAAGTTCATGTACTCAGCCGCCGTGAGCCAGCACACCTCCGTCGGCGGCGGTGGAGCACTGTCCTTAAGTAGGCAATGCTCATACAACAAGGGCTCCCCTACGGTGACACCAAGCAAGGTGGTTAGCTTCGCATCGTGCGCCCAGGCTTCCCGTTGAGCTTGTTGGTGCGCCAACTGGTCGCGTTTTGCCTTCTCTTGATCATCCGCCAGTTTCTGCGCAGCCTGTCGCTCTTCCTCTTGTTGCTTCAACCTGGCAGCCTTCTTTTGGCCGCCTGTCAGCAAGGCATCTAAACACTCATCCATTGAAGGATAAGCACCACCACGAACATACGTGAGACATAGATCGGAGGCTGCACGCTGATCACCCATGGCCAGGGCCTGTTCCAGCATCGGTCGCGCATCCAAAAAGCCCTTGTTGGTCATAACCGCGTGAGCCCGCTCATAAAGAGCAGCCGCTTCGGCCGCCCGAGCCGTTGGGGATTGAGTGTCAGACTGGGCCACGGGCGAATCCTCAGTAGGCAGGGGCTTGACGTTGGCTGCGGCTGTCACCTTTGCGCAGAGGCTCTCGGCTTGCGCGGTGGGCTTCACGACCTCTTGCACCGTCTGCGTTCGCTCAGGGTAGACGATCTCGCCATTGCGCCAAGCCTGGCACAGCCGCTTAGCGGCGTTGGTATCGCCTCCATTGGCTGCTGATACTTGCAAGAATTCCCAAGCGCGGAAGTTTCCGGCATCCAACGCATCGCGAGCGCCGTTTTGAAAATTGCGTGCACGGCACTGGCGATAACTATCGCTGTCCACATCAACATTGGAGCTTGACCCAAAGCAATTTTCTTGCGGCCTTGGCTTGTGCGCCGCCTGAGCCCAGGCCGAGCCTTGCATGGTCAGGCAATAAACCAGCGCAGCCATCCCAAGAAATGACAATTTGCGGGTCAGAGTAGGTAATGTCCACATAGTCGTTCCCAAATCCTGGTCAAGCCTGTCCTGGCCGCTGAAGCGAAAGCAGAAAAATCCTCAGCATTACTTTGTGAAAAGACGGTGAAGGGACTAAAGGGCAGTAGCGATGGGCTAGCCCCTGGTCTCGTCCGCAACCGGCACAACAATCGTACAGGACCTGTGGATGCCTTCACTCATTACTCAAATTCGTGCACCCTCGGCTTCAGCGAGACAGTGCCCGCCACAGCGTTGTCCGCCCTACGCTAAGCCTAGCCGCAATCTCTGCCAACGATAGGTGTTCTACACGCGCAAGCTGTTTGGCCTTGGCGATCTGCTCAGGACTCATGGTCCGTGGTCGCCCCAGCCGCTTGCCTCGGTCACGTGCAGCCCGCAGACCAGCACGTGTGCGTTCAGAGATCATCGCCCGATCAAACTCAGCAATGGCCCCAAGGATGTGGAACAGCAAAATTCCGCTGGCCTGCTCGGAGTCAATGGCGTCTGATATCGACTGAAAGCCAATCTGCCTGGCCTTCAGGCTCCAAACGATGTCGATCAGATCGCGCAGTGATCGGCCAAGGCGATCCAGTTTCCATACGACCAGGACATCACCCTGTCGAAGGGCATTGAGCGCTGCTTGAAGTTGCGGGCGCTTGCGCGATGCGCCCGTCATTTTCTCTTTGAAGATCCGTTTGCACCCTTCTGCACGCAAAGCATCGAGTTGCAAATCGAGGAGTTGATCTTCGGTGGATACACGTGCGTAGCCAATCTTCATGACCGTAGCTGCCCTTTCCTGCAAGCAGCTACCACCAATGAAATCGGGGCTTCGAGCCGCACTCCTGTTCCAAAAAGGAACGTTTCTGGATCCTAGGCGGGCACCGGTTGGAATTCAACCTCTGTGCTTCTGATTCTTCCTAAAACCCATTGTGGCGCTATCCCCGATTCGCAGGATTCCAAAACGTTCCTTTTTGAAACGTGCTGAGCCGTAGCTCAGCAATCCGTTGGTCGGGACCGTTCGGTCATTTTGCCTCTGTGAATACAGCACTGTGCTGACAAAGGCTTCTTAGATCGCGGAAGGACCAGACCCCACATGAGCGCCAACGTAACCACCCCACCGACACAGGTCATCGTCGCAGGTAAGAGCCTCGGCGTGGCCTTGCTCCTCACCGTCTTCTTTGGCCCTGTGGGCCTCCTCTACGCCTCTATTCGCGGTGCGCTGATCTTGATCTTTGGCATCCCTACGGCCGCAGTGATCTTGGCTGGCGTGGGGGCCACCGCTAGCCACAGCAACCAAGCCGCAGGCCTTGGTGCCTTTGGCTTGATCTTGCTGATTGTTGGCCTGTCCTACCCCGTCTCCATCATCTGGGCCGTCATGGCAACCAATGCCTACAACAAGAAGCTCCTCAGCCACGCCACCGCCTGACAAACGGCCCCTCTCCACCAGCCTTATACCCAACCCCTTGCAATCTATGAAGAACCTCAATCTCGTGGCTATGTTGACCATGGTCGCCCTGGCTGGCTGCGCCTCCACTGAGATCAGCCCTCAGGCCAAGAATGTCCGTGTGATCTCGGATCAACAGGCCCATGCCTGCAAGTTCATTGATCACGTGAGCAGCAACAACGGCAACACCTTGATGGGCAATCCTGAAGAGGATGCCAAGAACAAGGCCCTGAACCGCGTGGCAGCCCTTGGCGGCAACGCACTGCACATCACGAGCACTAACTCACAAATAGCACCGTCAGGGGTGGGCTCGATATTCACCTTATCGGGTGAAGCCTACCTCTGCAAGTAGCGCCCCTACACGCTCAAGCAAATCAAGGAATGCTCATGTCCCGCATCTTCAAAGGAGGCAAGTCCTCTTCCATCATCAATTTGGCCTTGGCTTGCCTGGTCACAGGCATGAGCGCATGTGGCGGTGGTGGTGGTGGCAGTGACAGCAAGGATGGCACGCCACCCGCTGCCACAACATCGAACGGCTCGAACAACACGACCACGACCTCGCCGACGACGTCAACCGCCACCAATGCGGCAACGCTGTTTCTGACCAATGGCACCAGCACCGTGGAGCGCTATACCGTCTCTTCGGCCGGTGTGCTGACCAAGCAAGGCTCAGCCCCGCTGTGCTCTGGTATTGCGGTCAACAACGATGACTACTATGAGCCCAGCCTGGGGCTGAGCAGCGATGGCATACACCTGTACTCCATCGCCTATCTGAACAACCAGGTATGTGAATACGCCGTCAATAGCGACGGCTCCATGGCCCAGCTCAATCCGCCTGCATCCATCGCCGATGCCGATCAGACCACGCTGATCAGCAACCCAGCCGCCAACAATCTGGTGACTTACAGCCTCAACAGCACGTTCAACCAGTATTCGGTGGGATCGAACGGCCAGTTGACCCGCAACTCCAAGGCAACCATCGGCAGCCTGACCAACAACACGGCCGCTCCAGGCGTCTATGCCGCCACCTATGCCCCCGGTGGCAAGAGCCTGTACGCCGTGCTTGAAATGCACGCCAGCCTCAACGGGATCATCATGTATCAACCCGCCATCTATACGTTCAACGTTGGTGCAGATGGGACGCTCACACTGAGCACAGCGCAACCGGTTGCTCTATCGACTTCAGCAACTTTTAGCAGCAGCGTGCAGCCACGGTCCATCACCGTCAAGCCTGATGGCACGGCACTCTATGTAGTGGACACGGCAGGCCATGTGTTTCAGTTCTCGGTCAACACAGGCGTGATCACGCCATTGACCACACCAATGATCAGCCTGGCATCAACAGGCCTGGGCGACTTGCTGATCACACCCTCAGGCAAAAGTGCTTTCGTGACGGACTACAAGAGCAAGCGGATCTGGCAATACAAGGTCGGCACCGATGGTTCATTGAGTACAGCCAGCCCCACCACCGTGTCTGTCTGCTCTGAAACCCTTGAGAAGCTCAACATAGCTGTAATGGACACGGCATCAGCCACGCTTTACCTGGGGTGCACGAATGGAGGCATTGGGCATGTCGTTGTCTACGCGGCCAGTGATACCGGCACGCTGACATTGCAGAAGGACAACCAGCTCAATACCAACGTGCTGTCCTCGGTCTATGGGCAGATCAATGGCATGGCCGTTGGCCACTGACCAGCACCCAGACATGGATCTCAAGATTGAAGACAAGGCCACCAGCTTTGTCTTCATACCACCAGCCGGTCAGCCATCACGACTGGCTTCATCTACTCAACTGCAAAGGACCTTCGCAATGAGCAATTACAACCCATCCCTGGACCATCACAAAGAGCCCAATGGCACCTGGACCCATGCTGGTAGCGACAACGCCGGTAAGGCTCAAGCCAACAATGGCCAGCCGTTCAGCGGCCAACAGCCGGGCGAATCGGCTGAGTCGCTCTACTCTCGTCAGTCGGCCTACAGCTACACCAACGCGAACAAGAACGGCGGCTAGTTGGCAAACTTTCCTCTTGTCAACTAATCCATACTAAATGACCTTGGATGTATGTCATCCAAGGTCATTGACATTCGTCGGCTTCTACTTAAAATGGATGTAACTCTGGATGGATGGATTGGATGGCCAAACAGCAAATCACCATCACTGTCGAGCAGCAGCTACTGGATGCAATCGAACTGTATCGACAGCGTCAATCGCCTATCGTCCCCAGCCGTAACAAAGTTATAGAGCTGCTTCTGAAAACTGGGCTTGAAGCTCTTGATCCACAAAGCACCCTTCACTTTGCCCCCCATCCTGGGGGTACTGATCCATGGAAGGGTTAATCCGTGAATACTCGTCAGCCGCCCCCACAAATCGGTGGGCAGAACTACCTTTTTCCCATACATGTCGTTACCATTAACGACAACATAGTTCTTTTGCGCGTTAATATTGCAACGCAAAAATGCATTTTATTGCGCGAAATAAAATTGACTGATATACACGACTTGAAATGCGCCTCTAATATTTAACTGTCGCAAAAGGAAAAGCAATGAAAATCATTAGCAAACAAAAACCTGCGACAAAACCGAAATGTACGGTTATATCTCTTGATGAAGTCACCAGACAAGCACTTGAAATTGCAAAAAGTGCTGATCCCAACGCAACTTTGTCAGCCAAAGATATAGCGCGATTTGTGGAAATAATTAAACACAATCACGACGCAACAAGAGCTGAATTTTTAAAAGAAGCAGCTCCACTACTGAATCGAATTTATCAAAGAGTATCCAACAACCCCGACATCCCCGCCAGCACAAGCAATCGAGGCAGCAAGCAGCGCAACGCAAAAAAATCTAGCGTAAGGATTACTTTGATTAAGTGACCTCAGATCTAGTTTATAAACGTCCTGTTGAAAAGTTACATTCAACTCTTGCATTTTACTTGTATGCCGACTTTCAATGGCACGGCGAACTACATCAATAACTACCTTTTTTTCCGCTTGAGAGAACCCGCTTGCACAACTCTCTAGCTCAAGTTCTGTCGATTGCAAAAGCATTTCCTTTTCGTCACTAAAAGCTTTTTCCATCGCCTCTTTCGCTGCTAGATATCTACTCCTACTATCCTGAAGCTTACTCTGAATATCTGCTTCAGATCCTTGCGTTTCATCACTGCCAATTAGCGGTTTTGGGCAATAATTTTTAAAAATCTTCTCCGCTGGCACAAAGAAAATGACGGCAAATATTGCCAACACCAAACTAATGGGCATGTGCAAACGATAGCCGATTAGTTTAATAAAAATATTCTCCCCCATAGCCTCCACAATCACTAAAGCTAGCTGGGCAATAACCAATAGCCACTTATGTTCTTCAACCAGATCGGAAACTAACTTTATTAGGCGATGGATAGAATACCAACCTAGAACTTGCATATTCGTCACTTTCGCTCCATTTTCAATACAGCACTTTTTATATTCACACTATTCAAAGTCTTGTTTAGCAATATTCGGGTTACCTGTCGGCAAGCATTTCTTAAAATTGCTTCCTTCACTCGTGACTTGAATTCAATTGGCTGCCCCTTCATATACTCATCAAGTGCCTTTTCGACACTTGGCCTGAGCCCTTTTTCGAATTTTCTCGTATCACGCGAGTTCAGCACCCTGTTCGCATCATTTGCATAGACTCGCTCTCCACCCTCGATCTCAACGTAAAACTCGATATTTGAGGTATCTTTCCCCAATTCTCGGTACATCATATGCAAGCTCTTGTCGACAGTACCAAATATGACCAATTGCCCCTCTTGCTCTCCTAGACCAATAAATGCTGGATGAACACCTCGATACGCATTTAAATGCTCCGCATCCACATTCAATATCTTCTTAATATTTTCTAGCGCCTGCTCTTGCGTTGCACCGTGAACAACGGGCCGAAGATCTTGATATGCCATCATTACCCCTTAAATAAAAAATGAATAATTTCAATCAAAAAATTCAAACTGCCTTTAAGCCTAGTAATTGCTAGGCAGAGCCATCTTGTTTTGATGTAAATCAACTTATCTTGAATGAGCCGCTCAACCTATCCAAGCAAATACGACAACAGGGCGTTGGTCCTTGCGCCCTCAGCCAAACCCTGATTGTTATACCGCCCAACTTCACGGAAACGTATTAAGTATGAAGGGGCGTACAAGCGAGAGTGGGCATACCATATAGAATTCATGGTTTTTGTAATAAAATACATGAGCTAAGAGTGGTAACCTCTTATTTCCTATCGCTCCCTGCCCTCATCCCTTGCCTTTCGCCACTGCTCCAATATCTGATCAGCTAGGTCGGATTCTTGGCGCGGCTGACTGCCATCAGACACATTGCGCGATACGTCCTCCTTGGCCTCTCGCTGGACTGGCTTCCGCTCAGCCCCTTGTTCGACGCCCTGCCGCTCCTGCCACTCTTGCAAAGACCGCCAATACCGCACCCGATGCGGCCACTGTCTCTGCCGCTTCAACCGCGTCTTGAGGAATGGATTCAGCCTCAGATGCCTCCAGTTGGCTTCTGTCTGATGCTGCACCATCCCACCCGCTGTTGTCGTCCTTGAAGGTCGAATGATGTCCAACACGTCATCCTGCTGGGCAGCTTGATCGACAGACTCACTTTCCGAATCATTCCGCTCCATTGCTTCAGGCGCAATCTCCTGCACGTCTTGTACAAGCTCTCGCTGTGCCTCCTGCGCCTCACGCGCGAACTCAACGGTGGGCAGCCCATCTTTGGCGAGGTCAGACAGACATTCTCTGACCTCTGCTGCTGGGCTGCCCAGCAGGCGCTTGCCTAAGGCATGCAAGCCGCCCTCTTGATCCACGACCACGTAGTCACGCCGATCTCCACGGGCCAGCATCAGCTCATGCTCTTTCAGGGCTGCCATGAAGGCCGCGCTGTCTGGTGACTGGCTCCAGCAATCCCGTATGGTCTGCCGGATTGCTTCAACATCAATGCCAAGACGTCTGGCCTCTTCAAGCTCATTTCTATCGGGCGCTGATGGCTCATCCAGTCCACGACTGTTTCGGACCTGGATCAAACCCATGTCACGCTCAATCTCACGGCACAGCTCTTTTAGCTTGAGGTGGTCGAAGTTCAGCTCCTTGGCCGTCATCGTCTCTTCGTCAATGCGGCTCCATGCCACATGCATGTGTTCATGCCCTTCCTTGTCATGGAAGGCAATGGCACGTGGCTGATCGGTAAGGCCAAGACGCTCTTCAATACGGTAGGCAACCTCTAGCCATTGCTCTCGGGTCAAGGTCTCGCCATCGGGGGTGCGGATCTGGCAGTGATAGAACGGGTTCTCGCATCTCATGGCATCGGCCATCACATGCACGGACCTGAAGGCATCAACCACGTCCTCTTCAGCAAAGCCTCGCAACTCAAAGAGTTCGGCCTTCTCCCCTTCTTTGCTGTGGATCAGATACTCGGCCAAGCGAGCGCCATTGTTGTGGGTTGTACCTTTGGCAATCATGAAGCCTTACCCACCCTTCATGCCTATGAGCGACCGGTACGCCCAACAGCCCTGCGTATTTCAGCGACGGCCTGGCGCACTTCCGCCAAGGTCTCGATACTGAACACTTCAAAGGGATGCTTGCCACTGCCAATTGCTTTGGCAATCTACGTGAGGTTGGTACCGGCCTTATTGAGTTGCGATACCGCCTGAGCCAACAATTCAGCATCGATGGACGGGCTGCGTCTTGCTCGTGGCCCAGCATCACCCAGCAATTTGAAGCGGGTATAGCTGGCCATACTGAGCCCGGCAACACGAGACTCTGTTTCAACGGCCGCACGCTCATCAGGCAATAACCGAATAGTTATCCGGTCATGATCGTCACGCCCTCCTTTGGCGCCGCGCTTTGGAGGCTTGCGATCCATGGGTGCAGCTTGATCTGTGGTGTCAGTTGTCATGACGGCACCACCTTCAATGTGTGGCGCAGCGCGCACACAAAGGGATGCAACGGGAGAGCCATCTCCCTTGCCAAGTCGAGGCTTGGCATGCCCATTGGGCTGCCATAGCCGAGGTGTGGGATGGCCCATGGCAGCCCACACACAACTTGCTGCAATCCTTCAGACAAGCACGACTTCTATGCTCTTGCTCCCTGAAGCAAAAAGCCATGACGCTTTGTACAACATCGTATAGAAGGACCTGTTGACAGCGTGCACCGTTTTTGGTCCATTGAGAGCATAGAACGTCACCGCAACGTGTAGACACGGCGCATAGGATCGATCTTAAGTCTTGGCTTGGGAGGGTACTGCGCCTGTCAAGCACACGTGCGTCTGCCGGTGGCGCTGATACTGAAAAGGCTGCTATGGCCTTATATGTGAATGAGGACTTTATGGACCCCAAACGATTCATGAGCCCTGCCGACCTTGCAGCCTGGGAGGTAATTCGTGCAAGAGAAAATGCCATGGCAAAGGTTGTCCTTGAGGACGACGATGAAGACGCCCTCGATTGGGATATGGAGTGGGAGGATCAGTCGGATGAGGCCGAGCCACAACCGACTGAAGCTAAGCGTTCAAAGCCCAGCAAATCCAAGCGTTGATCAGGGTCAGCCAACAGGTAGTGGGCAGAACTCCCGCGATGAAATGATGGGATACGAGCGCACCCACTTCACGACAGGCGTGGCTGTCAGCTTTCCAAGGAGTTCACCAAAGTGCCCCGTGTCACGCACCACAAATTTAAGCAGGTAATCCCAGTTGCCACATGCACGCATGCACTCAACAATATGGGGCATGGTGGCAGTAATGATGCCTTCGAATTCTTCGAGATCTTCGTTGCCATGATTGCGCAAGGCCACCTGGGTGTAGATCACGGCACTTAGTCCCAAGCGTTGATGGTCAAGGACGGCACGAAAGCCCTTGATGTAGCCAGCCTCTTTGAGCGCATCAATGCGACGCGACACGGTCGATGCCGAAAGATGCACAAGCTTCCCGATCTCGGCGTTCGACATCAGCCCATCCTCCTGCAACAGACGCAGGATTTCAAAATCTGCACGGTCCAACTCTGCCATTTACTCCTCCTGTAAAGACGTGCACAAATTGTGCGGGAGGATCAGATCTGAGCCGAGAGGACGCATCCTGATTGCGCATGCCAGGTGCGATGCTTTTCGTGCCTAGGAGCGCGTGGCAACCGCACCCTTAAGAACCCCTGAAATTTTTTCGTGAAGTCCGCCTTATCCACGGCGGCGCGAGTCGCCCCCAGCGACGAACGAGCGACGCGGTGGGTAAGGCGAGATGCCACTTTCCCACGTGGCACCACTTGCTTTTCGCACCTGACCAATTAGCGCCTTCGCCCACTGGTTGTCGCAGTCATCGCGACCTGATCGCGATCGCACTTCGAGCAAATCAAGCAGGAGCACTGATTAACCTAGGCATTAGGTAGGTTTCTTTGGCTCTAAATCAGGCCATGAACGCCGGAGACAACGTGCGTATCCCTAGGATAGGTGGTGCCGGCTGTCGGTGGTCACCACGAACTTGCGCTTGGTGCGCGCCTTGATGCCGTGGCGCTGCATCAGCACTCGCACACGCTCTTTGCCCACACGGATGCCCCTGGCCAACAACTCCTTGTGCATGCGGGGCCAGCCGTACTCGCCTTTGATCTGGGCATGGATGGCTCGCATGTGCGCCAGCAAGGCTTCATTGCTTTGAAACCTACTGGGGCCCCCGTCAGGGGCATCCTGCGTGCGCTTCCAGCTGAAGTACCCGCTGGGGCTGACATCCAGCACCTCGCACATCAGGCTCACAGGCCAGGCCTTGCCGCTCATTTGCCGGATCCATGCGTACTTTGCAGCACATCCTGCGCAAAGTACGCCGCGGCTTTTTTTGCGATGTCGCGCTCCATCTTCAGTCGCGCCACTTCGGCACGCAGACGTGCGATCTCCATCTGCTCAGCGGTGACCTCCGAGACCTTCTGGCTTGCACTGGCGCCGCCCAATTGCCCCTTGGAATCCAGGCGAACCCAGTTGGCCACGCTTGACGACGGGATGCCCAAAACCTTGGCCACCACCGCACCCGACTGCCCGGCCTTGACTTGCCGAACCGCCTCCAGTTTGTACTCCAGGGTGTACTTGCCCCGTACCTGCTTATCGACCATTTCTTCGCTCCTTTCCAGCATTGTGGTCATGAGCTAAGAACTCCCCTTTTCAGGGGCAACCTCACACTGTACTTGACGAGTGGCATTCACCTTGCCCAAGATCTTGCCCAGCGTCCCGCTGGGCCACCGACGGCCACCGATGCCAACCTCGTCCAAAGCGGCGATGCTCTAGCGGCGTTCTATCGGACCAACCAGAGTGTGCTCGACAGCATCATGCGAACCAAGGATGGCGATGATCTGATCGGCATTTATGAACTGACAGCGCCGAACAATTTCCGTGTGCTCCCAGTTCTTGAGGCTTTCGCCGTTCGCATGCATGCCTATGCAGCGAACTACATTCAGCGCCTGGGAACACAGACCGGCAATGCGACCTTGACAAGCGAGGGGCGTGCGCTTGAGCGAAACCCCGGCGCCAACCTATCAAGTCTCAGCCCGGCTCGCGAGGAAATCATGTGGAACAAAGTACAGCAAGCGGTATCGGGCGGATATCTAATTGTCGGCATGGGCGACGCACACCGACAAAGCCTCGCACCTCGACTTAATGCAGCGGGCATCCCTCACGAAGAAGTGGAAGCATCTTTGGGTCGCCAACAAACAGCCGTTAGTAGCAACTGGACACCATGATGACCGATCAACCGCCTGTTGAGCAGCACAACCGCATCGAGGCCAAGAAGCTCTTCGAATCCGCCCAAGAACATGCCGCGCGTGGCGACTTTGATGGTGCAAAGAAGCTTTACGAACGCTCGCTCTTCCTATGCGAGGATTCGATCGTCCGCGATGCATACCTCAAGCTCCTCGCAACCATCGGTCCAATGTAAACAGTATGCATTCGGCTACAGCACCGCTTTACTTAGGACGTTAGTCATCAACGAGGATTGCCATGAATACCAAACCCAATAGGTTGACACATACCGTTAGCCCAATAAGAGGGAGGCTGCTAGATAGCCTGCCGTTTGCGCTCTTTTGCATGTTTCTGATGATGACGACCATATCCCAGGCGCATGCTCAGTGGAGCAAATCCCAGCAGCGTCTTCAAGGCCTATTCACTTGGATATACATGCCAAGCGGCACGCTGGCAAATCACAAACATGCTCTGTTTGTTGTGTTGCACGGGTGCGCCCAACACAATACAGAACTCAAAGAGTTTGGCAATTTGACGGCAGCGGCAGATGGGGCCGGCGCGCTATTGGCTCTCCCTCAAGTCCCATCAGCCACACAATGGGGGCCAGGCTGTTGGGACTACGACGGTGGAGCTGACGCGCATCAACACGCCCAGCAAGTGATTCATCTCACTCAAAATTTATTGGTGCAACCTGCTTTGAACATCGACAAGGATCAGATCTATGTTGTGGGATTGTCTTCAGGTGGTGCTCTAAGGATACGCTGAAGAAGCCGCCGCATTTTTGCGTTGGCGGACATCGGTGTGGTCGAGGTCAGTGAAGTTCATCACTTGGCGCATTTGCCGCTGATTTTGCGGCTTGGCGCCCGCATCCGC
>Ga0194137_10000536_pt1 | contig 25096 bp, 22 predicted proteins | sample TARM_MetaG_T3_14_FD_134025 | JGI IMG/M metagenome (GOLD analysis project Ga0194137, IMG submission 134025) | Freshwater microbial communities from Pennsylvania, USA, analyzing microbe dynamics in response to fracking - TARM_MetaG_T3_14 (version 2) | ecosystem: Environmental > Aquatic >... | reverse complement strand
TCCTTCGGCATCGCTTTGGTTGCCGGCAAAAATCGCGTTCCTAAGCCGGCGGCGGGAATAATCGCTTTTCTCACTTTTTGCATGACGCTCACCCTATCTATTTGGAATGGTTTCATTTGCTCAAATACCGCCCATAACGCTCGATTTGCTGCAGCTGATGCACATTGCAGCAAAACCGCTGCAGGTACGGATCGTTCTTCCGATCGCTGTTGAAGCCCGGATTCCATGAACTTCTTCCGTTTGGGGGAATCCGGTTTTCAAAGGCGAACGCTCACGCTTCTCCAGAACGATTCCGCCCCTTCCGCTATCAGCAGTCGCAAAAACCTGCGCATCGTCCGCTATCAACTGTTCCAAAAAACTCTACATGGCCATTCCGCCTGCTCATTTCCTACGCCGAAACAAGTTTATGTCCGCCGCGCTCATTTCTCGCACAGCTCCGATTCTCAAAAGCACCGGTGAAACCTCACCGGAAAATCTCCAAACCAACACAGGGGGCATCGAACCCCGCCTCACGTCATGCCCTCGACGATGAACGTCTAAGGCCGCTGGCCCACAGCATGACCGAGTGCCTCCGGTGATAGAGGTGCAGGAGACATTACCTGGGCTGATTCGAACCGCCTCGCCCGGCTTGCCGGCCAATCCTCACGGCTGGAGGCGGCTCAATTTCCGCTTGCGGGAAAAATCCGTCCATCCTCCGTGCTCAAGCCTGCTCCTCGCCGCCGTAGCAGTAATAGTAGTAGCCGCTGTTGCCGTCCCGGTCGACATTGTTGAGAACGACTCCGAGCATCCGCGACCCGGCGTTTTCAAGCGTTTCCTTCGCTTTCCGCGCCGTATCGCTCTTCACTTTGCCGGAATCGATGACGAGCACGACGCCGTCGCACTTGCCGGCTACGATATGGGCATCCGTCACAGCCAGAATAGGAGGCGTGTCGACAATGACCTGATCGTACTGCTCCTTGGCCAGCTCCAGCAGCGCGGCCATCGCTCTCGACCCGAGCATCTCCGAAGGGTTGGGGGGAGTCGGCCCCGCTGTCAAAATATCGAGATTGTCCACCTCCGCAGCTTGAACCCCCTGCTCGAGCGTGCTGCGTCCTTGCAGCACTCCGGTGAGTCCTCCCCGGTTGCTGAGGGAAAAGATATGATGCTGAGAAGGTTTCCGCATATCCGCATCGATCAGCAGCACTTTTTGCCCCGCCTGGGCAAAGGTGACGGCCATGTTGGCCGAAGTCGTGCTTTTGCCTTCTCCTGCCCGGCAAGAGGTGACCATCAGCAGGTCGACAGGATCGTCGACTCCGGCGTAGTCCACCCCGGTACGCAGCATCCGGTATGATTCCGAGATCGGCGACTTCGGATTGCTTGCCGTTATTAGCGTCCAATTACGCGTCAAGCGAGACATTGCTTTTCCTCCCCACATGGCCGGAAGCCGGTATCGTTTCCGTATTGTTCAGATTGCTGCCGCCCTTGGCGGTCGCCTCTCTTTCCTTGAATTTCGGAATCGCCGTAAGCACCGGAAGTCCAAGGGCGTCGCGGACATCTTCTTCGGACTTGATCGTATCGTCGAGATACTCAAGCAGGAACGCCAGCCCCAGACCCGCCAGCAGCGAAAGGGCGAACGCCGTGACGATATTCAGCTTGGCGTTTGGAGCGACCGGCGCGGCCCCGGCAGCAGGATCGGCTTGATTCAGAATCGAGACGTTGTCGACCTGCAGCAGCTTGGGAATTTCCTTGGAGAAGACGAGGGAGACGGCATTCACAATATTCGCCGCCCCGGCGAACGACTCGTCTCTGGCGGTAACCGACATGACCTGGGTGTCGTTGACGGATGTCACCGTCACCTTCCCGGCGAGCTCGCCGGCGCTTTGATGGAGCTGCGGATATTGTTCGGCGACGATCTGCATGATGCGCGGCGTCTTGATGATTTCCTTGTAGGTTTTGATCAGCTGGATATTGCTGTTGATCATGCTGAGGTCGATGCTGGACATCAAACCGCCGCCGTCCTTGACCTGTCCGACGAGCAGCTTGGCCGAAGCCTCGTATTGGGGTTTGGCGTACCAATAGGAGTAGGTTGCGGCCAGCGAGCAGCTCACGATGACGATGGCTGCGATCAGCCATAGCCGCTTGCGGATGATGTAGGCATAATGTTTGATTTCCAAGATGTTCCCTCCAGTAAAAAATGGTTGAATATATGAGAACAGGCTCCTATTTGAATTATTAATTTTCTTTAATTATTCATTTCGAGAACTTTTTGAGAAAAAAAAGAGCGCAATTCCCATTGGCTTCTTCTATCTTATGACGGCTTGTTAGTTTCTCTCCAGGAAATCATCCAGGCTTCCGCCGCGGAGAATATGCTCCATCAGATCCTCGAAGCTTTTATCGATGCCCTTCTTGTCCAGAAGAAGCGTCAGAAGCTCAGCCAGATCGATGCGCGGTTTCTGGCTTCCCGGCACGTAGCGGTTCTTCTTGTAATCGAACACGAATTCACGGCGGAGCGGATATTCCGTCACATACAGCAGCTCGGCAAGCGAATCGGCCTGATTGGCGGAGCCGAGGCTTTCATCCTCCGCGAGTACTTGAAGGAATTGGCGCAATTTCAGCTTTTTCTGCTCCATCTCCATAAATGCCTGCAGGCTCTCCCTTGTTCTCTGGATTTGCTCGTTCAGTCCCTCGTATTCCGTGACAAGCGATAGTTTGCGGACCGCCATCCCTTTGTCCCTCCCTGTATCGTCGCTTCCATCGATGCTCGCCATGCATGGATGAAAAGCGCGTCTGTTGTCAGATCAAAGCTTCAGCATTCGGTATTTTCAGACACGGGCTGCCAGGGGATTGCAGTCAGCCTCACAGCAGATTCGCTGCTATTCAGCTTGTTGGTTCGATTATGACACAGTTCGTCGCAAAAGCTAGAGGGAAGAAAGATGTGTTTGGATTAGTCTTTCCTGTTCATTTTCAGGTCCTGTTTTCAAGTACCCTGCTCCTAGTTTTCATGCATTATAGCGCAGGAATATTCAGACTTGTTCACGTTTTCATGGAAATGTATGCGTTATCGTCATCTTCGATGGAAGCTTCCGCAAGGCTTCCATGAAGCAGACTATTGTCGCAGTCGCTTCCAGGTCCGTGAAAGAACAAAAAACCGCTCTCTTGAGCGGTTTTCCTGTTCTGTCGTCTGTCCCTTCTTGTTTCGGCGCCCCGGCAGTAGTCCTATAACAGACGGCCGCATTCAGGGACTTAGGAACGAGAGGAAGAGATGATGGTGGCGTTCAAGGTTTTTCCAGACCCGATTCGACAGAATTCGAGACTTTGGTCACGTCCGGAGACACTTTCTTGACGCGAAATACCCAATATTTATTGGCGGCAAATCCGGCTCCGGTCGCAACGACGACGGCAATTCCTTTCGCAATCAGCGTATTCCATCCCAACCCGCCGTGAAAAACAGCCAGTACAGCAGTCGAAATTCCGAATGTGAACAGGTTCACGGCCAAAAACCGGAGCCATTCGCCTTTGCGTCCCGGCTCCGAGCTTCTGAACGTCCAGCTCCGGTTGACCAGATAGCTGTTGATTGTGGCGACCGCGTAGCTGATCGTCTGCGCGATCAAATAGTGGACTCCAAAAACCGCGTTCAGAAGACCGAAAATCGCATAATCCAGAACTGTATTCAATACGCCGGTCAATGCGTATTTCATTAACATTCCCATCGTAATCCTTCCAATCCTTGTACGTCTCTATATAGAAGCAAGCGATGACATCGGTTCAAGAGATGACCTCTACAACCAAAAGGGCATTCTCCCATTTGCCGTTGAATGCCTATCGTTAGAGAAGGTAGTGATACCTAGAAGAGTATCCCATGTATCTTTATCCAGTCAAGTCAAGATCGTTTCTTCCGCACCTTGAACGGAGAAATGAATGGATTCAGGCATAGCCTTGGCGAAGAGCATCCAAGCGGAATGAGGCGTTTCAGCAGAATGATGATAGGGCTGCGGGCTGTTCGATGTCGATACGCGGTCTCATGCGCAAGAAGACCGTCAGGTTCATTCCTTCTCTTCCTATATATATGGTTTTCAATCTCCCGATTCGGACAGCAAGTACTTGCCTTCGCCCGACGGACCGTATGGACGATGCCGTCACACTCGACAATATACTGTCAGATTATCGGGGAAAAGATATGTCTACTTCCTCGTTTCCACAGGCAGGAATGCGCAAGCACATGAAGAACGTTTAACACGGAACCTTTTTTAGTCATGAAATTTTGGGCTATGGGTTGCATCCGACACACTCAATGATTATACTTACTTTACTAAAGGATTAGATTGCATGCGATTTAAGAACGGAAAAGCTTGATTCCGGGCTAATTGTAACGAATTCATAACCCTTTTTTAAGAATCTATTAATCTTGATTGGGTACAATATACTCAACCATTCGAATTGATTGGAGTGATAAGAACATGAGAACTCTGATTTCCTTCCAAAACAAGAAGATTCCTGTATATATCGCCGAACAAAACAATAAAAAAGCACTGGATAAGTTAGGCGAGGTATTGAACCGCAAGCTGTCCACAGGCAAAAATGCTCTCAAAGGCTCCATCCGTTCCCTGATCAGCGTCGAAATCTCGGGAAGCGAAGCTACTCTCCATACGATCAATGAAAAAGACACGCTTACGATTTCCCTTTATTGATCTCTACCATGCCAATGCCGCCTGCCCCAGCAGGCGGCATTTTTGCATTGAGCTCCGTTATGGTACAGTGGAATCAACATCCGTACAGAACTCGAGGAGGAAGCGCCAATGCTGTTTGTCGACAACCGGGACATGCATGATCCATCCCTTAATCTGGCTCTCGAAGAATATATTCTTCGCCATCTTCCCGCTGATGAGGATTATCTGCTGTTTTACATCAACGAACCGTCCATCATCATTGGGAAAAACCAGAATACGCTGGAGGAAATCAACGAAGACTATGTCAAGGAACAGAATATTCATGTCGTACGCCGGCTATCTGGTGGCGGGGCCGTCTATCATGATCACGGCAACTTGAATTACAGCTTCATCACCAAGGATGATGGCGAATCCTTCCGCAACTACCGCAAATTCACGGAACCGGTCATTCAAGCGCTTCGCTCGTTAGGCGTAGAAGCCGAGCTAAGCGGACGGAATGACATCCAGGTCGGCGAACGCAAAATATCGGGCAACGCCCAGTTCGCGACACGCGGCCGTATGTTCACTCACGGCACGTTGCTGTTCCAATCCGACATCACACATGTCGCATCGGCGCTCAAAGCCAATCCGGAGAAGTTCAAGTCCAAGTCGACAAAATCCATTCGCAGCCGTGTCGCCAACATTTCTGAGTTTCTGCAGAAGCCGATGACGGTGGAGCAGTTCCGTTCCTATTTGCTTGAGACTTTATACGATGGCCACCCCGTCGAAGCCTACGAGCTGACGGAAGCGGACTGGGAAGGCGTCCGCAAAATCTCGGAGGAGCGCTATCGCAACTGGGAGTGGAACTACGGGCGTTCTCCGGCATTCAACTTGCGTCAGGTGAAGAGGCTATCAGCGGGAACCTTTGATGTACGACTGAATGTCGAGGCCGGACGTATTGAACAGGCTTCCATCTACGGAGATTTTTTTGGAACCGGCGAAGTTGCCGAGCTTGAGAAGCTGCTTGCAGGAGTGCGCTATGATCAGCAGTCCGTCCGCGAGGCGTTGTCGGATACCGGTTTGACACCTTATTTAGGCCCCGTCAGCTTGGATGAGTTTATTGAACTTCTGTTTTAAAATCCTGTCTCTTCCTCTCCAGTCATGAATGCAAGAGGCTTCTTCTAGATTACGGGCCGAGCAGCTTTCCATTATCTATTCAAAGCTTAAACAGGGATTCCAGTCTCCGGAATCCTTTTTTTTGTTGATGGCCTCTATACGGAGTAACTGCTTGCATAGAGCCTCTTTCCTTTTTCTCCATCCTCTCGGAGCTCGAATACTCAAATATTTCTTTAGATTACTTAAAAAGTATTTCTTTCCTTCAGTTTTCCCACATATAAAGAAAAGTATCAAATAAATAAATCGTATTTTTTTTGAAACATTAATATTTTTTAATTTTAATAAAATGGATTTAAACCTTATTTAATGTTATTATTTGTATGTATTAAAAATATCCTAAGGAGGAAAAAACATGAAAAAGCTTTCGTTTGTTTTAGCATCGTCTGTGATTTCAGCCGCCCTGCTTGCTGGTTCCCCAGCTAGTGCTCTTCCTGCCCAAGGAGCCCAATCATCTTCCCTTCTCCATCTTGGATCCCCATCCGAAATTACTCCTCAGCAAACTCTTGTGAATGCTGGAAATTATACCATTAACGGAGGCCAAGGATCGACATCGTTTCATTTCAGCAAAACCGTTGATACTGCGGTAAGAATATACGTTCGAAACGATTCCGCAAAACCCGTAAAATTGTATCTTGTCAGTCCCCAGAATGTGAATTGGCTGGATCGGACCTTGCAGCCAGGTGAAGCTGTGACAAGTGAACCCACATGGGGAAAAGGACAAGTCGGCACCTGGACGTTCAAATACACCACGTCCGATGGTTCAAATGGTTCAATTTATCTTTCCGTTAAAGATGATGTCTAATTAGGATGAATAGGCAATGATCGGCCATTTTGTTCACTCAAGCTGCTATCCTGTTCTAGGATGGCAGCTTATTTCTGCTTGAGACAGCGCTTCTATTCATCTGCTTAATGAACATGTTTCCAATCTAGCCAGCTAAATTTAAATCAAATAAACCGGAATGCTCCATGAGGGAGATTCCGGCTGGTATTTGCAGATGAAGTATCATCCGAATTGGATGACGCGATTATTGTCTCTTTCAAACCCTTGGTAGCGGGAGCCGCGGAAGGTGAGCTTGCCGGTATCCCCTTCAGCCAGCAGGCCGAAATCCCGGCCTGTGACCGAGAATTCCATCCGATCTCCGCTTTCGACTTCGAAAGTCGCAAAATAATCGGTCAGCGTCTGCTGATGCGAGCCTTCCTCATAGGGCTGCTGGCTGCGGACCCGGGATCGCTTGCTGACCACGGCCGCCTTCACCGACAGCTGAGGCTGGCCGTTGTTGCGGCTCCAGCCCGAGTAGGATTTCCAGAGGCCCGCACCGATGATCACCGCAATGACCGCAATCAGAATCGTGAATGCCGTTCCTGCCGTGGAGAAGATCGATTCCATGCTCATCCCGGTCCCCATTCCCGCTCCCTCCCCAGATGTGTCCGCATGATGTATCCTTAGTCCCATTGTATGACGGCCGAGCCGGCTTATTCTCCCGGAATGGCGGATCTTGTCCTAACGGAGGGCAGGATATTTTGATTTTTGCATGACTGCAGCTAACCGGGTTCCATATTAAGACAACCAAGATTTAACTTACGTTCACGCTTGTACAAAACTTCACCCGTTATTGAGTCCCCCCCTTCTGGGCTCACGCACTCTAAAGAGTAAAAACCAACTCTGCAAATTCCAATTGGCAGACAACATCCTAAAACGAAAAGAAGCCCCCCGTCAGGGGGCTTCTTCTCTATTTCATTGTGAAATCTATTATCCCAAACGTCCCGAAGCCATGCGCTGCAGATCGCCTTCCTCAAGAAGCGGGAAGTGGCAAGCGACTTGACGGCCAGGCAGCACCTCGCGAAGCAGCGGCTCTTCCGCCTTGCAGCGATCCTGCGCGAGCGGACAGCGCGGATGGAAGCGGCAGCCCGATGGAGGGTTCGCCGGCGAAGGCACATCGCCCTTGAGAATGATGCGCTCGCGCTTGAGAGCCGGATTCGGCTTCGGAATGGAGGACAGCAGCGCTGCGGAATACGGATGCAGCGGCTTGTTGTACAGCTCCTCCGTCGGGCCGACTTCTGCCAGCTTGCCGAGATACATGACGCCGACGCGATCCGAGATGTGGCGGACGACGTTGAGGCCGTGAGCGATGAACAGGAAGGTCAGACCAAGCTCACGCTGCAGCTTCGCCAGCAGGTTGAGCACCTGGGACTGGACGGACACGTCCAGGGCGCTGACGGCTTCGTCCGCGACGATGAACTTCGGATTGAGCGCGATCGCACGCGCGATGCCGATCCGCTGCCGCTGGCCGCCGGAGAACTCATGCGGATAGCGGTTGCGGCGGGAAGCGTCAAGGCCGACTAGCTCCATCAGCTCGACGACACGAGCGTCGATATCTTTTCCAGACATATTCGTATGCACCTTGAGCGGTTCGCCGATGACGTCGCTGACGCGGAAGCGCGGGTTCAGCGATCCGAACGGATCCTGGAAGATGATTTGAAGATCTTGACGGAGATCGCGAAGCTTGCCGGAGCCAAGCGAGTGGATGTCCTCGCCGTTGTAGACCACTTGGCCTTCCGTGGCGCTTTGCAGCCGCAGAATTACACGTCCAAGCGTCGACTTGCCGCAGCCGGATTCGCCGACAAGGCCGAATGTCTCCCCTTTTTTGATTTCCAGGGAAATATCGTCCACGGCTTTGACCTGGCCCACGACTCGGCTGAGCAAGCCCTTCTTGATCGGGAAGTACTTCTTGATATGTTTGACTTCAATCAAAGTTTCGTTGGACAGCTGCCTGCTCATACCGTTACCTCCCCTTGACTGCCAATGTTGATCCTTGGGGATAGCGGAGACTCATCGGAATGCTCCTCGAACAGCCAGCACGCTGCTTTGTGATCATTGCCAAGCTGGAAGAATCCCGGCTCTTCGCGGCGGCAAATATCCATCGCATGCGGGCAGCGCGGGTGGAAGCGGCAGCCTCCCGGAAGCTGATTGATTCGCGGAATATTGCCTTTGATCGTGTAAAGGTCTTCTTCCGTCTTGGCTTCAAAACCAGGAATCGACTTCAGCAGCCCGACCGTATACGGATGGCTCGGCTTGCTGAAAATCTCCTCGACAGAGCCTTCTTCCATGATTCCCCCGGCATACATGACGACGATCCGGTCAGCAACCTCTGCCGCTACGCCCATATCATGAGTAATGAGGACAATCGACATTCCCGTTTCCCTCTGCAGCTGCTGCAGGAGATCGAGGATTTGCGCCTGAACGGTTACGTCGAGAGCCGTTGTCGGCTCGTCCGCAATGAGCAGCTCCGGCCGGCAGGCGAGTGCGATCGCGATGACGACGCGCTGGCACATGCCGCCGGACAGCTCATGCGGATACTGGCGGGCGCGAACCTCCGGAGATGGAATGCCGACCTCGCGAAGCAGATCAATGGCCATCTTCATTGCGTCCTTCGGGCTTTTCCTTTGATGGAGACGAAGGCTCTCGGCAATCTGCTCTCCAACCGTGAATACGGGATTGAGCGAAGACATCGGATCCTGGAAGATCATCGCGATCTGGTTGCCCCGGATACTGCGCATTTCATCCTGATCCTTTTCCGAAAGAATTTCACCGTTGAATTTGATGTCGCCTTCGAGAATCATGCCTCCCGCGTAATCGATGAGACGCATGACGGCGAGAGAGGTGACGCTCTTGCCGCTGCCGCTCTCTCCTACGATGCATAGAGTCTGGCCTTCTTCCACGCTGAACGAAATCCGGTCGGTAGCCTTCAAGATCTCCTTGTTCACGAAGAAGCCGGCACTCATTTCGTTGACTTCGAGAATTTTGCGCGCCATTTTTCCAGCCTCCTTGGAGAAAGATGCATTTTTTGACGAGGATCCAGCGCATCGCGGATGCCGTCTCCGATGAAGTTGACCGACAGTACGACTAAAAAGATGCAAAGGCCTGGATATACGCCTTGGATGGGATCAATAAGCATGAATTCTTGAGCATTGCTGAGCATTTGGCCCCAGCTCGTTTGCGGCATTTGAATTCCGAGCCCCAGGTAGGAAAGGCCCGACTCCGCCAGAATGGCCCCGCCCACCATTAAAGTCGCATTGACAATAATGGGGAAGCTAGCATTGCGCAGCAGATGGCGGAAGATGATGCCCCAGCTGGAGACGCCGATCGCTTTGGCTGCTTCCACATACTGCATTTCGCGCAGCTGCAGGAAATTCCCCCGTACAAGACGCGCCACTCCCATCCAGCTCGTAAACGAGAGGATTAGAATAATATAAATGAATTTTGTGCCGAAAATGGCTCCAATCAGTATGTTCAGGAACAACGTCGGAATTGATATCATCACATCGATCAAACGCATAAAGATAATATCAATCCAACCGCCGAAGTAACCGGATATGGCTCCAATCAACGATCCGATCAGAACAGACACCGCGGCAACGGAAAAACCAACTGTTAAGGAGACTCGTCCGCTAAAGACAATGCGGGAGAATATATCCCTGCCCAATTCGTCCGTCCCCAAGAAATGGTTTCCGGTAAACGGCTTCAAATTGGAATTCATCAAATCTTGCTTGGCGGGATCATAAGGAGCGATGTAGGGCGCCAGAATGGCAGACAATACAAAAATCAGCAAGATGGCAAGTCCTGTCATGGCAAAGGGATTGCGCTTGAACTTGTTCCATGTCTGTCTCCAAGGTCCAATCGGCTTTTCCGCATTGGGGGCAGCGCCGGTCTGAACAGGTACGCTTGGATGGCTGGTTGGCTGCAGATTGGCGCTCATTAGGACTTGCCTCCTTTGCTCAGTTGAACTCGCGGATCGACAACGGCATACAAGATGTCTGCAATCAAATTGCCGACGACGACAAAGACGGCGCCCAGAAGCGTAATGGCCATCAAAACGGAGTATTCACGGGAGTTGGCCATTTCGACGAATAAACGTCCCATGCCCGGCCAGTTGAAGACGGCTTCCGTCAAGGCTGCGCCGCCGACTAGGATCGGCAAATCAAGTCCGAACAGGGTAATGAGCGGAATAAGCGCATTGCGCAAAGCATGCCTGAAAACAACCTTGTTCTCCTTCACGCCCTTGGCTCTTGCCGTACGGATATAATCCTGCTCCAAAACCTCAAGCATGCTGGATCGGGCATATTTCAGATAACCGGCAAGCATGCCGAGAGAGAGCACCGATACAGGCAGAATCAAGTGCATGAACAAGTCCGAGATGTTGCCCTCCTTGCCCATTGTATACATATCGGAAAGAGGGAGCCAATCCAGTTTTAAAGAGAAGTAGCTCTGCAGAATAATGCCGAACCAGAAAGCCGGCATCGCGAATCCAGTATAAGAGATGAATGATGCGGTCTGGTCCGATAATCCGTATTCCTTGGTGCTGTTGTAGATGCCCCAGGGAATGGCGATAATCAAGGTCAGAATCCAAGCTGCTCCCATAAGGATCAGCGTGTTTTTGACAGTAGGCCACAGAATGTCGCCAACAGGAATATTATTCTTGAATGTGGAGCCCAAATCACCGCTTAAGATATTGCCCATCCACTGTAAATACTGGACAGGAATAGGCTGGTCAAGACCAAGTTCATGGGCTTTGATCTTTCCTGCTTCAACTGACAAACCTGGGGACAAAAAGATCTGGGTTGGACCGCCTGGGGCGGCGTGGATTAATCCGAAGGTAAAAACCGAAATCAGAAACAGTACGACGACGGACTGCAAAATCCGGCGGACAAGATACTCGCCCATCATTTAATCCTCCTCTGGAACATCAAAACTGAATGCTGGGCAGCTGCCGGCTTTGCGCCGGGCAGAACCGGTGTTCATCCGGGCTTAGGACCGGCCGGTTATGCGCAGGGCAAAACCGTCTTCCTTGACCATCAAATAGTAAAAATCGAGAAAGGAGAAAGGAGGAAGGACAGGGCCTTCCCCCTTTCAATATATCAGTACAAATGCCTCGGTGCCTTATTTGGAATCCTCGACCCACCATTTGTTGATCCCGAAGAAGTAACCATAGGCCAGAGCAGCTACAGGAGCGTCTTCTGCTGCGTATTTCACGCGTGGTCCAAGAACTTCAGGTGTACCGTATTGGTACAAGAAGACATAAGGAAGGTTGGTGGAAATTTGTTGAGCGACCTGCTTGTAAATTTCTTTACGTTTCTCTTGATCCGTCGTGGAGTAGCCGTCAACCCACAGCTTGTCCAGCGTCGGGTTGTTGTACCAGCCGGAGTTTTGGCCGTTCGGCGGGAAGTATTTGGACGAGAAGATGGATTCGGCGTCCGGATCCGGGCTGTTGAGCGACCAGGAAAGCAGGATCGCCTGGAATTTGCCCGGATTGATGTTTTGCTCGATCCAGGAAGAGAAATCAATCGCTTTTGGCGTTGCAACGATTCCTACAGCCTTCAGGTTGTCCTGAATGACGGCAGAAACAGCTTCACGGCGGCTGTTGCCTGCATTGTATTGAAGCTCAAACTCGAATTTTTGGCCGTTTTTAGCCAGAATTCCCGTTTTAGGATCTGCAACCCAGCCATCTTCAGCAAGCAGAGCTTTCGATTTCTCTACATCGTAGTTGTAGGTTACGGCGTCTGCGCCAGGGTCAGCCCATGTGCCTGGCAGGAACGGTGCATTCAAAGCTTTTCCCGTGCCTTTCAGGACATTGTCGAGAATGCCTTGACGGTTCAGAGCGTAAGCGATCGCTTGTCGGGTTTTTTCGCCGGCGAACGGAGATTCCTTGCCTCCCCAGTTCATTTTGTTGAAGTTGAAGCTCATGTACTCGTACAGCGGGCCTGGAGCAAGCAGCACGTTCAGGCCTTTTGCTTTAACGGCTTCAACCTGAGTAACCGGGATGCCGCTGACCATATCGATATCGCCTTTGATGATGGCTTGTACGTTCGTGTTTTGGTCGGCGTAGATTTTGTAGACGACTTTGTCGATGTTGACGTCATTGACGTCTTTGGCCCAGTAGTTGGCATCTTTTTCGAAGCTCAGATATTGCTTTTGCTTCCATTCCGTCCATTTCCAAGGACCGTTTGTCACAGCTTTGGCAGGATCGGTGCCGAATGCGTTCTTTTCCAGTTCTTTAAGCGGAATGTCCTTCAAAACATGGGAAGGAACAATGCTGGAGACCAGTACATTGATGAATGGAGCGTAGACGGATTTCAAGGTAATCTTAGCCGTTTGCGGATCGATTACTTCAACTTTATCCACCTTGTCGTACGAGCTGATGCCAGGGGAAGCAGCTTCTGGATTCTTGATGGTGTTGAACGTAAAAGCGATGTCGTCCGCCGTTACCGGCTGACCGTCGTTCCATTTCGCGTTGGCTTTCAGCTTGACCGTATAAGTCTTGCTGTCTTCCGAAATTTCCGGAAGGCTTTCGAGCAGGGACCAAGGCTCTGCTACGATGTTGCCGTCCTTGTCATAGTCCAGAAGGTTGGAATACATAAAGTAAGCCGCGTCGCCGGAAGAAGTGTCGGCAACATAAATCGGGTTGGTCGTGTTGATGTCCGAGAACGTTCCGACCGTCAGCGTGCCGCCCTTTTTAGGACCGGCCGGATCTGTCGCGCCTGCGTTCGCAGCCGTGTTTTCAGCCGGTGCTGTCGATGCCGGCGTATTTGTCTTTGCGCCGGAATTGCTGTTGCTGCCGTTGTTGCTGTTGCTGGAGCAACCTGCAACCAAAACCCCCATTACGGACACACCCACGAGCAAGGTTTTCCACTTGAATGAACCTGCCACTCCACATTCCTCCTTGGCTCTAGCCAAAACATGTCATTTCCGGTTCCAATTGTAGCACGGTTTTTAACGTCCGAATATAGATTGTTCTGAAAATAATTAAAATTTTATTAACTGCATATTTATTCATAGATTCTTTTTATTGGGGTAGCGCTTACAATCAAGCCGCTGTAAGGTCCGTGGCATCTTTAAAAAGGGAAGTAGAATTGTAGATAGTATGCGTTTTAGGGGATAAACAAACAAAATGTCTCAAAAAACGGGAATTTTTTTACCATTCGAAACTAGTCTGGAGGACAGCTTTAAACCATTATTTTTTCCAATACTTTTTTATGATTTTCATTGTTTTTTGATGCAACGCTTTAACGCAATATAAAATTAATACGTTAAACAATAATTGCGCTTCATTGGAATTATTTTCCCTTTTCAACCAATCATCCAGTCCTGTCGACAGCAAAAAAGCCATCTCCGCTGCAAAGGGAGATGGCTTTCCGAAATAGGGGACTATTGATCCAGAATGGATTCAAAAGCGCTCTTGTCGAGCTTCTGCACGAGCGCGAACAAAAGCTCCTTGGCTGCCGCATAATCATCGATGTGCATGATGGATGCCGCCGTATGGATGTAACGCGCCGGAAGGCCTATGACCGCAGAAGGCACGCCGATGCCGGACAGATGGACCTGCCCCGCATCCGTTCCGCCTTGGGAGAAATAATACTGATACTTGATGCTGCCGTCCTCCGCTGTCTCCCGGATGAATTCAGCGAGGCCGCGATGCGTGATCATGCCGGGATCCTGAATGCGCAGAAGAGCGCCCTTGCCGAGCTGTCCCATCGCATTGCGGTCCCCGGTCGCATCCGCCGCGGGACTTGCATCCAGCGCCAGGAAAAGATCGGGCTGAACGAGATTCGCCGCCGTGCGCGCTCCCCTGAGGCCGACTTCCTCCTGCACGGTCGCTCCGGCATAGACGACGTTGGGATGCTTCTTGCCCTTCAGCTCGCGGGCACGCTCGATCGCGAGCCCGACCCCGTACCGGTTGTCCCAAGCTTTGGCCATGATCTTTTTGGGATTCGCCATGGGAGTGAACGGACATACCGGCACGATCGCCTGTCCGGGCCGGATGCCGTAGGAGAATACTTCCTCCCGGCTGTCGGCGCCGATATCGATGAACATCGACTTCACGTCGACGACCTTGCTGCGGGATGCGTCGTCCAGCAGATGCGGCGGCGTCGAGCCGATGACCCCGATGACAGGCCCGTTGTCGGACACGATCTCCATCCGCTGCGCCAGCATCGTCTGGGCGTTCCAGCCGCCGAGCGTGACGAACTTGATCATGCCGTTGTCCGTAATGGCCGAGACCATGAGCCCGACCTCGTCCATATGGCCGGCTACCATGATCCGCGGTCCCTGCTCGTCGCCGCGGAAAACGCCGAAGATGCTGCCCAGGCGGTCGCGCACAAGCTCGTCCGTGCAAGCGGCCAGCTGGCTTTCCACATACTTGCGCAGCTCCTTCTCATGGCCGGGAACGGCGCGCATCTCCGTCAAAGTCCGGAACAATCCAAGCGTTTCTTCATTCATCTTTCCTTGCCTCCTGATAACAGCAGAATGATTCCAGTATACCTGATTCGCCTCGGCATGCCCACGCGCGCATCAGCCATGCCGCTCCCGCAGCGGAGAATCGGGCGCATCAAGGCTTCTTCGTGCCGGAATTCGGATCCGGATCGCCGTTCCTTGCCCCTCCAATCCGGTTTCGATCGAAATCCCGTAGCTCTCTCCATAATAGAGGCGGATCCGTTCATGCACGTTGCGGATGCCGTAGCCTTGCCGGCTGCGCCCTGTTTCCCTGAACAGCTCCTCCGCCAGGCCTTCGGGCATCCCGATTCCATCGTCGGCAACCTTGAATTCGATGACGGGATGAATGCCTGGCTTGAGCTCCGCGGATATCGAGATTCGAATCCGGTCTCCCTTCCAGGCATGCTCAAGCGCATTTTCCACGAACGGCTGGAGAATCAGCTTGATCGTCATATAACCGGGCAGCCGCTCGTCCCATTGATAGCTCACTTCGACGCGGTCGCCGTATTTGACCTGCTGGATGGCCAGGTAAGCCTGGATCTGATCGAGCTCGTCCGCCGCAGGAATGATGGTTTTCCCGTCGTTGAGCGACATCCGGTAAAAGCGGGCCAGATTCATGATCATCTGATGCTGCTTGTCCACTTCGCCAAACTTCGCCAGCCTGCTGATCGATGAAAGGGTATTGTAGAGGAAATGCGGATTGATCTGAGCCTGCAGCGTTTCGAGCTCCGCCTCTTTTTTGCGCAGCTTCGTCAGGTACACCTCCTGGATGAGGTTGTCCGTCTGTGCGCCGAGCTCGTTGAGGGCATCCGCGATCATGGAATACTCGTCCTGGCCCTTGTACTGGATCCGGCGGCGATAATCGCCTCGGCGGAACGACTGGAGGACCGAGATGACCTTGCCGATCCGCTTCGTGAACGCGCGCGTGACGAACAGGGCGACGCCGATGATCGCCACCATGCTGATGCCGCAGACGAGCACGGTGAGCCAGGTGATCTTGCGGGCATCGGCCTGCAGGACTTCCTCCGGTATGACCGCGATCAAGCTGTACTGGAGCCCCGGCAACGGCTCGCGGATGACCAGGCTGCCTTTGCCGGCTTCCTCCGCTCCCGCCGCAGGGGCAGGCGCTTGGACTTTATCGACATCTCTTCCCGAAGCATGCAGCACCTTGCCGTCTTCGTCGACAATATAGAGACGGCTGCCGGGCATGATTTTCTTGGCGTCCACGCTGTCGAACAAATCGTTGAAATAGACGCTGATCCGGACGAGGCCGAGCTCCTTCAGATCGGAAGGCGTATAGGTGTCCACGATCCGGCGGATCAGCGAGATTCTCCCGAATTTGGCGTCGTCCCCGATCTGGACCCACTTCATCGTCACGTCGTACTGCTCCTTCGGAAGGGACTTGTACCACTCCTCCTTCTGGATGCGGGACAGATGAAGGATTTCAAAGGAACGGTTGTTGGACTTGAGAATATCCTCGCCGTCCTTGCTCAGATCATAGATCTCGTTGTACACCTGGTTCTTGATGTACACCGACATTCTCATGCTGCGGTCCGTAGAATTGATCGCTTCCCAGAATTTCGGCAGCAGCACCTTCTTGGTCGCGTCGTAGTTGGCCCAGCCCTCTTCCTTGCTCTTGAGCGCCCTCACCAGCATGCTGTCCTGGTAAAGCATGTCGGTGATGCGGACGGTATCGTCGATCCGGTAGCGGACGTTGTCCTCCATCTGCCTCAAAGTGCCTCGGATGTTGTTCTCCGTCTGGGAGCGGACGGAGCCGACCATGATGGAATTCGCGATCCAGCCGAGCAGCGCCAGAGGAACCATCGTAAGCAGCACATAAGACGCGAACAGCTTCAAGCCGAGCGGAATGAATCCCCTCTGCCGCCCGCCTTTCATTCCCGCCTCCTGTATTCGTTAGGCGTCACGCCGAACGTCTCCTTGAACTGACGGCTGAAATAAGGCATGTATTTGTAGCCGACGCGATCCGCGATTTCATATATTCGAAGCCGGGTCCCTCTCAGCATCTCCCCGGCGATCTTCATCTTCCGGTCGATCAGATGCTCGCTGAAGTTGATTCCCGTCTCCTCCTTGAACAAGGCTCCCAAATAATTGGGCGAGAAAGCGAACGCATCCGCAACCTCCTTCAGCGTAATGTTCTCATGGAGGCGGCTCTCCACGTACTGGACGACTTCCGCGATCAGCCTGGCGTTTTTGGACGGCTTGGAAGGAGCTGCAGCAGGCAGGCTCTGTTCCTGGTCTGTCGGCGGCTTCTGTGCCGATGGCATCTGTGCCGATGGCGTCTCTGTCGGAGGCATCTGTACCGATGGCATCTGAGCCAATGACGACTGTACCGGCGCCGCCTCGAGAGCCGCCTTCTCCCGATCGAGCTGATCGGCCAGCTTGCGCAGCGCCTGCTCCAGCTCCGCATCATCCATGGGCTTGAGCACATAATCCCACGCGCGGAGCGACAGAGCCTGCTTCACGTAGTGAAAGTCCTGATAGCCGCTTACAAAAATGATCCGAATCCGTTCATGAAGCTCGAGCGCCTTCTCGGCAAGCTCAAGGCCGGACATGCTGGGCATATGCACATCCGTCACCAGAATATCGACCGGCTCCCGGGCAAGAATCTCATACGCATCAAAGCCGCTGTGCACCGCGCCGACGATTTCCAGCCCCATCGAGTCCCATGGAATAAATGTCTGCATGCCTTTCAGATCCAGCTCTTCGTCATCCACGATCAGAACCTTGTACATGATGTCTCCTCCCTTGCCGGCTGGCAGCATGCCCGCCTTCTATTCGGCAGTCAGCGCATTCGAAATCAGTCATGGGCCGCTCCATCCGGAATGTAGAATTTAACCGGCGTCATGAAGAAAAAAGACCGCCGCCCCTCCGGGACGGCGGACATGCTTTCAGTATAGCCTTCAAACCGATGCTTGGGGATGGAAATCAGCCGTTGCTGCCAATGATCTTCCGGTTTTCATGCCATTTGTTCGTTTTGTAGTCCAGCAGTTGCTGGTAGCCGATCGCCATCGCGTCCTTGTCGGCCTTGTCGAGGATGGCCAGCACTTCCTCGTCGCTTTTCGCATACAAGGCCTTGGCGCGCGACTCGTCCCAGATCTCTTCCACGCTCGTCTGGATGATGCCTTCCTCGGAGTTCGGCGCAGGCGCAAGGTTGATGAATTCGGTCGCGTCCTTTTGCGTTTTCCACGTAATCGTGCTCTGGTATCTCGTTTCCCATGTCTTCTGGTCGTCAGGCAGAGTCGACTCGAACTTCATCTTCGATTTGTCCATGAAGGCGGAGTTGCCGACCCATTGCAGGTTGACCGTCGCATCCATGACTTTGGTGCGGCCTTTGACATCCGTCAAATAAGTATCCTTGAAGAGCGGGGAGCCCTCTTCGTCATGCCCTTCCCAATACATGCCTTCCGGTCCCCACATGAGCGTGCGGGTTCCTTCCGGTCCGGTCAGCCAATCCAGGAAGGCGAAGATCTTCTCGGGATCCTTCGCGGATTTGGTGATGACGCTTACGTTCCAGCCCAGGCCCGTGTAGGTGCCGGGGAAAATCTTGTCTTTGTTGAGGCCTTCCTTGCGGATCGGCCAGATCATGAAGTAGCCGTCGTTCGGATCCGCCTTCTTCAGCTCGGCGTCTCCGGCCGAACCATATTCCGTCGGGCTTGCGCCGGCAAACACGGCGACCTTGCCGGTGAACGCCTTCTCCTTGACCTGATCCTTCTTCTGCGTCATGGCGTCGGGGCTCATGAGCTTCTCGCGGAACAGCCTGGAGTTGAAGAGCATCGACTCGCGATAGACCGGATCCTGGAAAATCGAGGTCAGCTTGTCGCCGGTAATGGCGGCGCGGTTCCCGATGGCGGCCAGATTGGCATCCTCGGCGAAGGCGCTGTAGATGACGTCCAGCCCCTGTCCGTCCACGGCCAGATCCGGATTGAACGGCACGACTGTCGGGAACTTCTCCTTCACTGCCTTCAAATAATTGTAGAAGTCGTCGGTCGTCTCGAGCTTCGGCGAGCCGAGCGCTTCATAATACTTTTTATTGACCAAGTAGCCGGCGTTGCCGAACGGCTGGCTGCTGTACCAGTTCGGGAACTGATAGATTTTGCCGTCGCTGGAGCGGAGCATGTTGATGTTCTTCTCGCCGACCCATTTCTTGAAGTTCGGGTACTTGTCGATGTAGTCGTCGAACGGCACCAGCATGTCGGCTTCGCGGAGCTTCTCGACATCCGCGCCCTTGTCGAGCCAGATGACGTCCGGAAGCTTGCCGGATGCGATCATCGTGTTCAGCTTCTGGGCGGCGTTGCCTCCCGACTGGACAGCCGTGACATTGACCTTCATGTTGTCCATGATCCATTTGGAGGAGACGTCTCCTCCCCACTTGGGCATCGTGTACCAATCGTAGTGGCCGTACATGCTGTACTCCAGCGGCTCGCTGCCTACCTGCCAGCCGCTTGCCTCCGGCGCTGTCGACGCGTCTGGCGACGGCGCCGTCGAAGCCGCCGGCTCCGGAGAAGCGCCATTGCTGCCTGCCGATCCCGAATTGCCGCCCCCGTTGTTGCCGCCTGAACAGCCTGCCAGCGCCGTTGCGGCTACCATGGCGAGAGCCATGCTCTTGAACGCAGTCACTTTCCATTTGCTCAACTCGTTCATCCCCTTTTCCGAGCTCTAAAATCTATATTTTAAATGCACGGCCCGTTGCCGGACTTGCGTGCCCTTAAAACCAATCGTCGCTGCAAGATACCCGGCTCAGCCCTTCACGGCGCCGACGAGCACGCCCTTCACGAAATAACGCTGAACGAACGGATACACGCAGATGATCGGAAGCGTGGCGACCATCATCGTCGCCATCGACAGCGATTTGCCCGTTATGGTCTTCATTGCCGACAGCCTGGCCTGCGCGGCGGAGTCGAGCTGCTGCATCTGCTCGGTCATAATGTTGGAGTTGAGAATCTGCTGCAGCTTCGTCTGGATCGGGATCAGGTTCTCGTTGTTGATGTAGATGCTCGGCATGAACCAGTCGTTCCAGTGGCTGATCGCCGTGAACAGAGCCAAGGTCGCGATGACAGGACCCGACAGGGGCAGCACGATCCGGAAAAACGTTCCCCAGTAGCCGCAGCCGTCGATGCGCGCCGACTCGTCCAGTCCCGCCGGCAGTCCCAGGAAGAACGTGCGGAATACGATCATGTTCCAGACGCTGATCAGCGACGGAATGATGAATACCCAGAAGGAGTCGAACAGATGCAGGCTGCGGATCAGCAGGAAGGTCGGAATGAGGCCGCCGCTGAAATACATCGTGATGATGCAGGCGACCATGTAGAACTTGCGTCCGACAAGCTCGCTGCGCGTCATGCCGTAGGCGAAGATCGCCGTGCAGAGAATGGCGGATGCGGTTCCGACAATCGTGCGGAGCACGGAGACCAGAAACGCATGGAGGATCCGGCTGTCCTGGAACACGATCTCGTAATTTTCCAGCGTGAAGGCGCGGGGCCATACCGTCACGCCTCCCAGAGCGGTATCCATTCCTTCATTGAAGGACACCACCACCGCGTTCCAGAACGGATAGAAGCATGTAACGGAAAGCAAGACTAAAAACGTATAGATGAATCCGGTGAAAAAGCGGTCGCCATAGCCGAGTCTGATTTTCAAGCCTCTCTTCCTCCTTCGATCCAAGATGTCATCTTACCACAGGCTGTTGCCGGATCGGCGCGCAAGCAGATTGGCTATGGTGAGCAGCGAAACGCTGACGACGGCCTTGAACAGTCCGACGGCGGTCGCATAGGAGAAGCGCTGCGATTCGATGCCCATCCTGTATACATAGGTTTCCAGCACATCCGCCACCGGCCTCAGCACCGGATCGCTGCCGATCAGGAGGATGTCCTCGAAGCCGGCCGTAAGCAGGTTGCCGACGGCAAGGATGAAGAAGATGATGATGACCGGCATGATCGTCGGGAGCGTGACGACGAACATCTGCTTGAACCGGCTCGCGCCGTCCATGGAGGCGGCTTCGTACAGGCTCGGGTCCACTCCGGCGATCGCCGCCAAATAGACGATGGAGCCGAAGCCGATTTCCTTCCAGACATTGGCCGAGATCAGGATGCTCCAGAAATGCTCCGGCATGTTGAGCCATCCGACCGGCTCGTCGATCAGGTTGACCGACTGGAGAAGCATGTTGAGACTTCCGTTCTCCGTGGAAAGGATCGACATGGCAAGTCCCGAGACGATGACCCAGGAAAGGAAATGCGGCAGGTAGCTGATCGTCTGGACGATCCGCTTGAAGTAGCGGCTGCGCACCTCATTGAGCATGAGCGCGAGCAGAATCGGCGCCGGGAAGCAGATGACCAGCTTCAGAAAGCTGATGACGAGCGTATTGCGCATCACCCTGCCGAATACGGGGTCGTTGAAGAAACGCTCGAAATGCTTGAACCCGACCCAGGGACTTCCCGATATGCCTTTGAAAATGTTGTAGTCCTGGAACGCGGTTATGGTTCCGTACATCGGAAGATAGAAGAAGATGACGATGAGGATAAAGGCCGGTATGACCATCAATTGAAGGTCCCACTGGCGCAGAAAGCGAATGATCGCGGGCCGCTCTTTGCGGCGTTGGTGCAGGTCGACTTCCAGTTGTGCCATGTTGTTCCCCCCTGCGTACATTGTACGTTCGGGATGGAAGCCTTTTCTATGGGTTGATTCAACGAAATATGATAGAAATCAATGAAATGTTATTTTACATCACATAATTGACCGAAATTATCATGTTTTAGCATCCCACCTAGAAATGTATGCGCTATCCAATAAAACTGGTTCCGTTTTCATCTGACATCGCTTTTTTTCCTTCTGCGGGAAGGGAAGTAACCTCACATTGCTGCCGTCAGGGAAGATCGGCTTGCCGCGACGAATGCCGTCTCGGTTCCTCTTGCTTCGGCATAAGCTTATGGAGAGGTGGGATGGCTATGCGAACCGGCAAGCGAGGAGGAAAAAAGGACCGCGATACCTCCAGACAGGCAAAAAGGAAAGGCGTCCGCAAACAGCGGCCCGCTTCTTCAAGCCGCATTCTGAAGGTCAGAAGGATCTATTTCTACGGCTTGTCCGACGGTGTGTGCAGAGACTTCGGTCCGGCCCGCGGAGGCGCAGGCCGAATTCCCGCTCCCAGCCAGGTCAGCTGGTACAACCTCTATGTCAACCAGTCCATCCAGCCGCCGGCCTTGTATCGGATCGGGCCCAACAGCCTCCATCTGCTGAGCCGGGATGTGCCTCCGAGAGGAGCCCCTGTCCTTCTGGAGAGCGTGAGCCTCCTGCTGTCCCGGAAGCTGCGCAAAAGAAAGCGCCGGACAAAGGCCCGCCACGAGCAAATGCCTGTTGCCTCTAAGACAAGTCGCTCATACGCTATCACATCCCAATGGAAAGGAGATGAAGGCGATATGCCTCCGTCCTTGATCAAAGCCTTTTTTGCCGCAAGCAGCGTTGTCAGCGGAACCGTGGAAACGGTCACGTCGACCAGCGTCGTCGACACGGCGACCCGGTTCAATGCCGCCGTCACCGCGCCGATGATCGATGCGGGAGCAGGCACGACGACGATTCCCGCGACAAGCTTCCTTGACGACGCGGGCAATCCCGTGCCCGCGGGAAGCTTGCCTGCCGTCGCCCCCGGCGGCTCCTTCGACGTATACGTCAACGGCATCCTGCAGCAAAGCGAGCTGTCCGCGCCAAGTCCGACCGGACTTGTCCTGGCGACAGCCGATATCCTCCCCGGCACCCCCGTAAACCTGGCCATCCACAATTATGGCGGAACGACCTCCACCAGCACCTCCACCCCCTCGCTGACGGTCACGACGACAATCAGCTCCTGATCTCTGTGCGCACAAAAAAATCAAGCTCGACAATCCTTCCATCAAGCGGCATCCGTGCATGGCCGCCCTGGCGGCGGACCGCCCTTTCACGGGCATGGAAAAGGGGTGCCCCTTGAAACCCGGGCACCCCTTATTTTAGGTCTGGACAATCCATTAACAACGCAAAAAAGCCTTCCGTAAACGGAAGGCGTCATCATCGATATGGTGCGGTAGAGAGGACTCGAACCTCCACGGGCGTACGCCCACTACCCCCTCAAGATAGCGTGTCTGCCATTCCACCACTACCGCACGTATAGGGGAAAAACCTAGGAAAAAATGGTGAGCCATGAAGGACTCGAACCTTCGACACCCTGATTAAAAGTCAGGTGCTCTACCAACTGAGCTAATGGCTCGAATATGGTGACCCGTAGGGGATTCGAACCCCTGTTACCTCCGTGAAAGGGAGGTGTCTTAACCCCTTGACCAACGGGCCATGCAGCTTGTCCTTCAAGGAAGAACTTTTCAAACAACATGAATGAATATATCATACGCGACGATTCCGTGCAAGTCCTTTTTCAAAAAAAGATTTCATCCGGAAAGACGGAAAAAGTTCGCCGGCCGGCTGCCCGGCTCCAAAACAAAAAAAGACCGGGTACGGTCTCTTCTGTCCAGAAGAATGGCGGAGAGAGAGGGATTCGAACCCTCGCACCACTTACGCAGTCTAACCCCTTAGCAGAGGGTCCCCTTGAGCCACTTGGGTATCTCTCCGAATGGCTCCCCGAACAGGACTCGAACCTGTGACAACTCGATTAACAGTCGAGTGCTCTACCAACTGAGCTATCAGGGAACAATGAAATAAACGGTAACAAAATCTAATTTATCATGCCTCGCTGACGCTGTCAAGCGCTGTCAAAACAAGCTTCCCCCTGCACTTTCCGCATCGATAACGAGCCGGATCCACCTTGCGCTTGCGCTTGTATTCCATGCGGCAGGCGGTGCAGACCAGCTTGTAGCGGAACGGAAGCGGCTTGCGCTGCTCCCTGTCCGGCAGCGGACGGCAATGCCTGGATCCTCCCGAACGAGCGAGCCATTCCTTGAAATCGGCATCGCGATGCCGGTATCCCATCCCGAGCAGATGCAGATGATAATGGCATAGCTCATGCCGGATGATCTTCTCGGTTTCCTCGGGGCCGTAGATCTCCAGCTGCTTTGCGCTGATGTCGATGTTATGCGACTTCAGGAAGTAGCGGCCCCCCGTCGAAGTCAGCCTTCTGTTGAACGTCGCGCGGTGCCGGAACGGAATTCCGAACGCCTCCAGCGATACCCTCTCCACCCATGCTTGCAGCTCCTTATCCTCCATCACCTCTGGACATCCCTCCCTCTTGAATTGTAAAGCCACCTTGGGCTACACTGTCAAGTAGATTGCCGCCCTCCGCGGGCGGGAGAGGAGCAAGAACCCAAGCCATGCCTACCATGAAATATGTATTGTTCCGGCAGGGAGAGCAGCTCTCCATCGTCGAGATGCCCGCAACCCACGCCTACCAGCTGTCCGCCCTCAACCTTCGCCTCCATAAGGAGCTGGACAAGCTTACGGCCGCCAACGTTCCCAGCCTGCCGCATTGCATCGCCGAATTCTCCGAGCTCGAGCTGCATGACGGCGCGGTGCCGGTCCAGTCCGGCATCGACTATCTCAACGAGCTTGTCGAGAGCTTCTTCAACATTGAAGAGAAGGCCTATCCGATCAAGTCCTTGCGGACGGAGATGGTCGCGCTGCAAGCCCAGCTCGAGCAGTGGTACGAGGAAGAGTACGAGGACTAGGACGGAACGCTGCGGCGGATGAAGCCGCCTGCTCGTCCCAAGCTGGACCTGCACGCTCCGTCAGTCCCCCCCATATGCTATACGAACCATTCCTGGCAGAGGGGGGAAGATGCGATGCCGCAATGGCTGAGCAGCCAACTGATGCGCGCGTTCCAGCAAAAGGACCTCCGGCAGATCCGGCTCCTGAACGACTGCTGGTTCATTTATCGCACCAAGGAGCCGCGCGACGATTCCGCCACGACCGTCTGATTCCGAGGCTTCCCCGCTGCCCGTCCGGCAGCAGGGAAGCCTCTTTCTCTTTCCCTGTGTGTAAGCATGCCTGCCGAACGGATGGAGGCCATAACGGAGTATCGCGCTGCCGACGCGCCATC
>Ga0194137_10000535_pt1 | contig 25101 bp, 21 predicted proteins | sample TARM_MetaG_T3_14_FD_134025 | JGI IMG/M metagenome (GOLD analysis project Ga0194137, IMG submission 134025) | Freshwater microbial communities from Pennsylvania, USA, analyzing microbe dynamics in response to fracking - TARM_MetaG_T3_14 (version 2) | ecosystem: Environmental > Aquatic >... | reverse complement strand
TTATCCTCAATAATGTGTAGTTTTTCACAAATTAAGCGCTTACATTTTTCCCGCTAAAATAGGGCATAATCGCCCTATCTAAAACACTCCTTATACATTTGATCATATTGGTTTGCGGAGTTTGCCCAACTCACGTCTTTTTCCATTGCATTAAGTACCAGTTTCTTCCAGCTCTTCTTATCAAGGTAGTAGGTATCTTGCGCTAAACGCAAAACATGATAGAAATCATCACTATTAAATTGAGTAAAGGTAAAGCCTGTCCCCTCCAGCGTATGTTTATTGAAAGGTCGAACAGTATCTTTTAATCCACCGGTTTCCCGCACTAAAGGCAAGGTTCCATAACGCATGGAAATTAATTGAGATATTCCGCAAGGTTCAAACAATGAAGGCATTAAAAACAAATCAGCCCCAGCATATATACGATGAGCCAACTCTTCATTATACCCTCCATAGAAGACCATACGCCGTTTGTATTTCTCTTCCATATACCTTAATTGATTTTCCATATGATGTTCACCAGATCCCAAAACGATAAGTTGTAAATCCAAACCCATGACATCTGCCATTTTTTCAACAAGCAGATGGACACCTTTTTGCCAAGTCAAACGTGAAACCATCGCTACGAGCAATACATCTTTCGTTTGACGCAATCCAAGTTCTTCCTGAATTGCTAGTTTGTTCTTTGCTTTACCACTTAACTTCTTTGCCGAGAAAGTTTCTGCCAAATATTTGTCTGTAGCTGGATCCCAATCTTGAACATCAATCCCATTCACAATACCCCACAAATCAAACTGACGGAACTTGAGAACCTCTTCCATCTTCTCACCATATTGAGGAGTCAGAATTTCCTGAGCATAGGTGTTCGAAACCGTTGTCACTTTATGAGAATAGAGAATCCCTGCTTTCATGAAACTAAGGCCATCATGAAAACGAAGTGTTCCATCCTGCATCAGTGAATAAGGTAGGCCCAGGCAGCTATCAAGCATTTCCGATGGGAAATTGCCTTGATATGCTAAGTTATGAATCGTATAAATCTGTTTCATAGCTACATATCGTGAATCTTTGCCATAGAAAATACGACTTAAAACAGGAATCATTCCCGTATGCCAATCATGTGAATGAACAATATCCGGGAAATAATCACATTCTTTAAACATGCGTAATACTGCATGAGAGAAGAACGCAAAACGCTCTCCATCATCCGGATAGCCATAAAGGCCTTCCCGTTCAAAATATCCTGCATGTTCCACAAAAAAATACGTAACATCTTCGGGTTTGTATTCAAAGATGGTTGCAACAGAATCAATACTTCCTACCTTAATTGTAAAACTGCACTTCTTAATCATCTGATCACGATACTTTTGCGCAATCTTTAAATACATTGGTAAAAATACACTCACTTCATACCCCTTCTTAATAAGCGCTTGGGGTAATGAACCAATCACATCCGCTAGACCTCCACTTTTTATAAATGGAAGACCTTCTGATGCTACAAAGGCTAATTTTCTCATACTCAACCTCCTTGAACTAAATACGATCTCTACGTTTTACATACACAGGCTTATCTGCTGTTCCCTTTAGTTCTCTAACTTCAGTTACGCGAGCATTCTTATCCACAATCACTTGCTCCAAATGAATTCCACTGCCAACCGTTACACCCGGAAGCAAGATAGAATCAATCACTACAGCTCCTTCTTTCACAGTAACACCACGCCCTATCACACTATTAATAATGGTTCCATCAATCTTACATCCATTAGCGACAGATGAGTTGGTAACCAACGCTGTTTTTCCATAGTGTGTTGGCGGAGTATCGCTCGTCCGTGTCATTATTGGCCAGTCTTGATCAAATAATTGCTTGCTCACATGATAATCCGTAAGTTCAAGATTGGCTCGTTTGTACTCAGCCAAACTATTGATTGGATATACAATGCCACGATGAATATATGCATTCATGTTATATCGATCGATATTGTCACGCAATACATCTTTTAGCCAGAAGAGTGAGCTTGTCTTCTGAGCCAGATCAATTAACTCCAGAAACAGTTCTTTCTTCATGACATAAGCTTCAAGAGAAATATTCCGATTTTTGTATTTACCTCGATTGGCTTCAGCCGAAACAATATGTTTATCCTTATCCAATATCAGTGTTTCACATCCGATGAAAGATGTTTTCGCTAGATCTGTAGGTTTAGTAATCACTGTAACATCTGCCTTGGATCCAATATGATAATTCAAAACATCATTAAAATCAATTGTGTAAACAAGATAACTTGGAGCAATGATAACATATGGCCGATTCGCCTCTTCGATAAACTGAATATTTGATTTAAATGCATTGATATCCGTGTTGTAAATGGGTGATTGAATAGGCTCTTCACCATGCATAATTCTCAGTTTACCATGCTTTGAATTGATATTATAATGTCTACCTGTTCCAAGGTGCTCATACACCGAACGAGGTTTATTCTTGACATACACCTGAATATTCGAAATACCCGAATTCGTCATATTTGATAAAACAAAGTCAATCAAACGATAACGACCCATAAATGTGAGTGAAGGTATCGGGCGGTAATCAGCTAATCCAGTTACATCAACTGAATTATCTTCAAAATTAATAATTCCTAATGCATTGCACATATGTTTTACCCCCTATCGATTCTTTGCAATCAGTTCGATGTGCTCACTATCCGCACTACCGACGACTGCATTCTCTGAAATCTCAATATCTGAAGCAATAATGACACGTTCAATCCGTGCGTTTTTACCAATTACTGCATTCGGCATGATGACTGAATCTTTTACGACAGCACCTTCCTCAACAATTACATTGGTAAATAATACTGAATTCTCTACATGACCATTGATAACACTACCCTGATTGATAATCGAACGAACAACACTACCATGTTCTTGCACAAAGTGTGGAGGCGCAGCAACGTCTTCAGTATAAATTTTCCAACTTGGATCCATTAAATCAAGTGCATTTGATTCATCAAGTAAATCCATGTTTGACTCCCAAAGACTGTCCAGGGTTCCGACATCCTTCCAGTAACCTTTAAAACGATAAGCCATCAGCTTTTTCTTTGTTGATAAGAAATCTGGAATAATGTTCTTACCAAAGTCATGATCTGATTTATCATCCTTTAAGTCCTGTAGCAATGATTTGCGCAACTGCTTCCAACTGAAGATATAAATCCCCATGGAAGCCAAATTGCTTTTTGGTTCTTTCGGTTTTTCTTCAAACTCATAAATCACATCATTCTCGTCACAGTTCATAATACCAAAACGGGATGCTTCCTTTAACGGCACTTCTAAAACCGCTATCGTAACATCCGCTGACTGTTCCTTATGAAATTGTAACATTCTTGCATAATTCATTTTGTAAATGTGGTCACCCGAAAGGATTAGCACATACTCTGGATTATATTGATCGATAAAATCAATATTCTGAGTAATCGCATCGGCAGTTCCCCGATACATCCCAAAGCCATCTGATTTTTCACGAGGAGGCAATACAAAAACACCGCTATCTTTGGTGTCTAAGCCCCATTTTTGATCCTGAGCTACATATGAATTCAACAATACCGACTCATATTGAGTCAAAACTCCCACAACATGCACACCAGAGTTTGCACAGTTACTTAACGGAAAGTCAATAATTCGATACTTTCCACCAAAAAACACTGCTGGTTTAGCAACTTTGTTTGTGAGATCTTCTAACCGAGTGCCTCGACCTCCAGCTAGAATCATTCCTAACATCTGATTTTGTCTCATAGTTAACCCCCTATGTGTTTATGTATTCATTATATATGTTTTTACCCCTAAATTAAAGGGAACCATTGAAAAGAATGTGTAAATTATCGGCCTATAATGTAAATAGTATGCTTTTTCATTTGGAAAATAAAAAAACCTCAAGTTTCTTTGTGAAACATGAGGTAATACGTCTATTTCCGTTTTGACATTAGATTCATACGACCAAACAAAAGCAAAATCCCATATCCAATAACAATAAGAACCGGCACCATCACTGCTGCTTTAACGACCCTGACCAGAAAACTCAGCCACACTGGAATTCCATACATAGCCACAAGCCATATCGGCGTTAATACGAGTTGAACGACAATTTCAACCAGAATAACACTCAGTGCCCACAATCCAATCGGAACGATGTGTTCATAGCGCTGGTACTTCTGTGAAATCCAGTGAATCATAAACATCAATCCAATCATCATTGCTGCACTAATTAAAGAAATAATCACTTTGTTCATCAAACTGATTTCAACTTCACCCTCGCTGACAAATACACTCTGTGTCTGCCATAGATAAGCGATCGTTCCTGCAAAAAATAAAACCAGCGTTGCCTGCACAATCCAATTAAGATGTTTGGAACTGATCTTAAGTTTCTTCGAAAATAAAAGCGCCGGCAAGAAAGTAATCACCACTTTATTCAATGTAAACCCAAAAAAAGGATATCCAGTCGGCGTTACAATAAGGCCAAGAAAGTCCTGAATAATGCCCGATAGCACTGCCCAGGACGGACCTAACAACACACCTATCATCATGAGTGGTAATTGTGAAAATCCAATCCGAAAACTTGGAAACCCAAATAGTGGTACCATCAGCGAGAACAATTGCAGAACCACAGATAAAACGATAAGCATCGCAGCAATAGCTAGTTTCTTTGTGGTCAGATGTAAAGGATCAATTTTGAATGTAAAAAACCCAATACCGGCGATAGCAACCACGGATAAAATCTGCAGAATGAGCGCTGAATTTGCTTGAAAAAAATCGGACATATATCTTTCTCCCTTTAATTACGTATTCATTATAACTCTTCTTACATCAGATATAAAGTATAGCGAACCTGTTATGATGATTGTCCCCTCGTTGACTTGTGATTTAGCCACGTTGATCGCTTCCACCATATCCTCGATGACAATGATCGAATCATATATAGCTAACTGCTCTGCCTTTTGTGCCCGATAAAACGGGAACTCAGTCACAATCATCTGATCTGCGACGTCATAAAGCATTGTCACCATCTTGTCTGTTTCTTTGTCTTTTAAAGCCGCAAACACAATAATCCAGGGCTTAGGTAAGCCTTTCAGAGACGAAACCAACGCCCTAACACCATGTTCATTGTGTGCTCCATCAATATACATTCGAGGGTGTTCCGACATTTTTTCAAATCGTCCAGCCCAATGAGCTTTTTTCAGTCCTTTGAGAATTGAATCCACAGATATGTTTAACTTCCCATGCTCTTTTAATTGAATCAACGTTTCAAACGCTAAAGATGCATTGCTTATCTGATAGTGTGCATGCGTCGAAAGTTGAATCGAATGATTATGATAATGAAACATCAATCCCTGTTTATTTACTTGATATAAGGATGGTGCTTCGACGATATATAATGGGTTCTGAAATGATTTCGCCACCGACTCAATCACTTCCTTAGGTTCCTGATTTGTTTCTGCAGTCAAAACAATCGATCCCGACTTGATAATCCCCGCCTTTTCATAGGCTATCTTCCCAAGAGTATCCCCTAACAGGTCCATGTGATCAAATCCAATGGATGTGATGACACATGCTTGCCCATATACGATATTCGTGGCGTCGAGACGACCTCCTAAACCAACTTCGAATACAGCCCAATCCACTCCCTGATCCAAAAAATACCAGACAGCTATCAGAGTATCAATTTCAAACATACTTAAATAATACTCATCCCACAAAGGATAAGATTGATTGATATATTGAAGTAATTGTTCATCCGGAATTGGCAGATGATTTACTGTAAAACGGTCATTATGAGAAATGAGATGTGGTGATGTAAAGCAACCAACCTTATACCCTTCTTCAATAAGTGAGTACGTTAAAAAGTTACTTGTGGACCCCTTACCATTTGTACCCGCCACATGAATGCACTTCAACTGATGCTGAGGATTGCCAAGATCTTCAATGCACTCGTGAAATCGTTTTAATTCAAAGAAGCTTGAGGATGTTCGCTTAGTAAGTACACTCAAAGCTTCGTCTAATGTTAAAAACACGTTATATCCTCCAATCAATCGGCTGTCGCTGATGAGCTTGTAAAAAATCATTAGTTTTTGAGAAAGGCTTACTACCAAAAAAACCGTGATAAGCCGATAATGGTGATGGATGTGGCGCCTTAAGTATTAAGTGCTTCCGATGAGTAATCAGGAATTCTTTACTCTGTGCATGTTTTCCCCATAAGATAAAGACGATAGGTTGAGGATGCTGATCACATTTGCGTATCACTTCATCTGTAAAAATCTCCCATCCTTTTTGCTTATGCGATGTTGGTTTGTTTTCTTCCACGGTCATCACAGTATTAAGAAGCAATACACCTTGTTTAGCCCAGGGAGTCAAATATCCTGTTTGAGGCATCGGTATCTGAACATCATCGACTGCTTCTTTATATATATTTACTAAACTTGGAGGGATTTTCACTCCAGGACGAACCGAAAATGCACAACCGTGAGCCTGATGAGGCTGATGATATGGATCTTGGCCTAAAATGACCACTTTCAACGCCGAGTAGTCACAATATTCAAAACATGAAAACACATCCTTTTTAACAGGATAAATGGTTTTTGTCTGATATTCTTCTTTTAGAAAATCTGCCAATCTGATAAAGTATGATTTTTTGAACTCTGACTTCAGAAATTCACTCCACTCATTTTGAAACATTTAACTCACCCCTCGATGCAGATCTCTTTGTTTATGATACGCTGATGCGTATAAAGTTAAGTATACAGGAAACAAGGAACAGAATACAACCGACAGAGGTAGAAACAGCTGTTCACTAAACACCCAGGAAAACACTAGGATTGTTGACATCCCCATCACACGACCAAGTGTAATGGCGATTTCTTTTGCAATGACATACCCAAGGATATTTTCATTCTCCATATAGTCAGACATTGCATTCATCGTAATGATTTGAAATGGATTAACATAAAACGGAGTTGCTAAACTTGCAAAAAGACCAAACGCAATTGCTCCATAAATGTTTGGAAAAACAACTAAGACAATGGTGCTTACTGACACAAACAATGATCCCAGACGATAACTGTTCATACGGTTTTTTCGTGTAATTACTTTGCCCGCAACCATATAGGCACTGATATTTAAGAAAGCAAACACAGCCAGTAATTGCCCGTAGATACTCCCGCTACCGCCGGTTGCCCGATAGATCAAAAGACCACTCAGTGTTAAAACTAGAGAATCTCTCATACCAAACAACCAATGTGAGTTCATCACATATTTCCACTGTTTGTCTTTAATGTGAACGACTTTCGAGGTTAAGGTAAATGGCTGTTGGTTCATGGGCACCATAATTTTTAGTGAAACAACCGATATTAGCACATACACAACCATGACTGCCTGAAATATGCGAATATAACCATCAATATCCGTCGATGAATATCGAACAATCATTGACGCTACAAGTGGAGCTGCAATCTGGCTCATTCCATTAAAAATACCTACGACTCCGATGTAATGACTTCTTGTCTCTTTTCTTGTTACAAGCTGATTGAGGCTGACCACCGACAGCCAAAATAACCCTTCACCAAGCCCAAATATGCTTCCGATTAAGTAAATAAGTGTTGGAAACTGGGCGATTTCCTCTTTAAGTGTCAATAAAACTAGCAGTCCCGAAACAATCAGTAATAATCCTGCTGTTAACGAGATACCCAAACGATACTTACGCCCGATATGAGCCCCTAAATAAAACGCAAAAGGAAAAAAAGCAAAGCGAATCATAGTATACATCGTCATGGTAACCAATGATCCTGTATATGCATATAAATATACATTCACAAACACAGCAGTCATTGCACTTGCCAAAGCGTATCCACCGTTAATGGTTATCATACGCTTTTCCTGAAGACTTAATTGTTCCTTATCTTTCATATCTATCTCTTTCAGGTTATTCGTTAACCCACTCTTCATATTTCTTTATCAGTTGAATCTGAGCATCTTCAACTGATATATTCCCCTGAATCATTAATTGAATAATCTCTGTAACATGCCCTTCCATATAAAACTCCCATGCCCGAACACTCGGATTATTCTCAAGAGCTACTAAGGGTTCACTTACACTATAGTCATAGGCGATCATATGATCCTTCTGATTGTCAGTTAGTTCAAAATCACCTCTTCGCTGTGGTGAAATCACAATCGAAGTTTCTTTATTTTCAAGTTGTAACTTAACTATTTCATCTGATAACAGAGCATCAAGCACCGCCATGCTTGCGGACGGATATGCGTTATCCATCACAGCGTACCCAGCAACACGTGCTAATGGTGTCATTACATTCCCTTGATAACTCGGATAAGCAGCATAGACAAAATCGACTTCATACATGGCTTCTATTTCTGTAACAAACATCCACGGTGAAGCTACGCCGAAGGGTGAAATAAACTCCGAGATGACCTTCTCATATTGCCAGGAAGTTGAACCAAACATCTTTTCCATCCACATAAGATAATTTAATGAAGAAAATAATTCAATTGAATCAAACCCTGGATCTGATGACTTATTTGATTCCAGCATCTGCCAACCACTCGCAGTCAAAAAGGGGTAGAACTGCCACTTTTCCTGAAACGTCAATGGAAATGCGGATTGAATTCGTTTTGATTTAAACAAGATATCTTCTTCCAAAATGCTCTGATTCAGTTCACTTATGGCTTCCCAACTTGCAAGCTGCTCAGGTAGATTAAATTCATTTCTTTGATCTGTATTTATTCCCAACTCATCGAGCATCGTTTTATTATAGATAAATAGGAGTCCATCGATGGTTTGCGGTATCCATAGGGGGGTTTCTTCGTTAATCAACGAATGAAACTGTGGAATATCATCAATCAAATATTTAATTATTAACTGGTTGTCCACAGGCAAAAAACGGTCAAAGATCATTGCGGCCTGATCCTGTTGAATCAAGATCACATCAGCTACAGATTGATTGACTGCATCCCATGCTGTGACTTCCTGCTGAACAACAAAATCCAAAGTCAGTTTCCCAGAGGTAATGTCTTCCTGAAAATAGGTTGTAAGCCAATCAGCTACTGACTGTTGACTCACCATTACGGAAAGTTTGGCATTATCTTCAATTTCATATCGACCAACTTCTTCATTATAGCAAACACGCCCATCGCCTAGCGTACATTTACGATTTAATAGTGCCATTGTTACGGTTATGGATGCAAAAACAACCACAAACACGATAAGCCAAATATACTTCTTCACACAACCACCTCAAAGTTCACGATTATCTTAGCAAAGTTCACTCTTAAACACAAATGAATTCTGTGGAAACAAGAAAAAAAGAGGCTTAGATAAGCCCCTTTTCTTTACAATCCATAATTCTTTCAACAATATGACGTGCGGTAATTCCATACTTCTCCATAAGAGCTGCCGGAGTTCCACTTTCACCGAAGGTGTCTTCGACCCCTAAGAATGTCATTCTAACAGGGTGTTCCTGACTAACGACCTCAGAAACCGCCGATCCTAAGCCACCCAATACATTGTGTTCTTCACATGTGCAGATTAAATCATGTGTCTTAGCCAACTCAACAATAAGTTCTTTGTCTATCGGCTTAATTGTATGGATATTGACTACTGTCGCATCGATTCCCTGTAAGGTTAGCTCTTCTGCCGCTTTCAAAGCTTCCTGAACCATAATTCCACTGGAAATAAGTGCTAGTCTGCTTCCTTTGCGAAGGACTACTCCTTTACCAAGTTCAAATATATAGTTCTCGTTATTGACCGTTTCAACTGCGCTACGTCCAAGTCGTACATAGACAGGACCCTTATATTTTGCAACTGCACGAATCACCTGTTCAGTTTCGATATCATCACATGGCTGAATCACTGTCATGTTCGGAACACTTCTCATAAGTGCCAAGTCTTCAATCGCTTGATGCGAAGCACCATCTTCACCCAAAGTAATCCCCGCATGCGTTGCACATATTTTAACATTCAACTTAGGATAACAGATGGAATTTCGTACTTGTTCAAATGCTCTTCCTGCCGCAAACATTGCAAACGTGGATGCAAATACAGTGTTCCCACCACTCGCGATTCCAGCCGCAACGGACATCATATTAGCTTCCGCAATCCCCATATTAAAATGTCGCTCTGGCTTAACCATTTTTGCATCATTCGTCTTTGTGGATTTGGATAAATCCGCATCTAGGACAAAAATATTGTCATCTTCCACAATAATCTTCGCTAATGCCTTGCCGTATGCTTCTCTTGTTGCCATTTTTGCCATCTTACTCACCACCTAATTCTTCTAATGCCTTAGCAAGTTGCTCTTTGTTTGGAGCAACACCATGCCATCCAGCATCATTCTCCATAAATGAAACACCTTTGCCTTTGACTGTGGTCGCAACAATCACGGTAGGTTTGCCTTTATACGCACGTGCTTGTGCATAGCAATCCATAATTGCATCCACATCATGTCCATCCACATAAAGTACATTCCATCCGAACGCTTCAAACTTCTTATCAATCGGGAGTGGATTCATAACTTTGATGATATCACCATCAATTTGTAAACCATTCAGATCTACAATAGCACATAAATTATCCAACTTGTAATGGGCTGCTGCCATTGCGGCTTCCCATACCTGACCTTCCTGGCTTTCACCATCCCCAACAAGTGTATAGACGCGATAGTCTAACCCTTTTGCCTTATAGGAGAGTGCCATTCCGACCGCGGCAGATATCCCTTGACCTAAAGAGCCTGTTGACATATCTACCCCATCCACATAGTTCATGTTCGGATGACCTTGAAGACGCGAATCAATCTTTCTAAAGGTCATAAGCTCTTCTTCAGCTAAAAATCCTTTTTCACACAAAACACTAAAAAGCAGTGGACTAGCATGTCCTTTGGATAGCACAAACTTGTCTCTCTGCAAATTTGTTAAATTCTCTTTTGTAATATTCATCTCATTAAAATACAGAGTTGAAATTAGTTCGACTGCACTTAACGATCCACCAATATGTCCTGAGTTTGCATTTGCAACCATTTTGACAATATTGATGCGCATACGTTTCTGAATCGGTAACAATTGTTCCTTACTAAGCATCATATCACTCCATTTCTTTTCTGCTTTATTATACACCAATCGATCGTTTTTACAAAGATACGTGAATAACTAATCCTATAGTCAATCAATCATTCATAAACTACCCTATCCTAAATAAAACCATCTGTTCATCACGCTTTTGTGCGTTGTGAACTGTGCACAGGTGCCAAATCATGGTAGAATGTATGCATGAAAGGAGCATCTTATGAGCTATCTATCAAAAGTTTCAAAAGCTATTGCTGAACAAGAAAAAAAACATAAACATGTATTCAATTATACGATCCCCGATTTGTGGGATGCGGGTGAAGTCAATAACGTTGAGAAGATTGTCGTTTCTGATGGTAATATCATCGTCAATCCATACCGCTACTTCACCGCACTCATCGATGAAGTTATTATTGGTAAAAATAAAAAGAAGGTTGACTATCATCAGCCTTACTTCCTCTCACAACCGAAAAAGCGTCCCAAAGGACTGAAAAATGGGGACTGGATTCGTCAGAGCTTTGCCTATTCAACCATGATTCGTTCGTCCGCAAGTTATGATCATGACCGCAGCGGAAGACTTGAAGAGATGAACCTGTATGACTTAAAGGAAACAGGGACATTTGTAAAATCCCTTGCCCTTTTACCTCTTCTTAAGAAGATGGGTGTCGATGTGGTTTATATGCTTCCTATTTCGAAGTATTCGCTTAAGGATAAAAAAGGCGAATTAGGTTCTCCTTACGGTGTGTCCAACTTTTTTAAACTCGATGAAGGTTTAAAAGACCCGATGACAGGTGACTTATGCACCGTTGAAGATGAGTTCAAGGCATTTGTGGAAGCATGTCACCGCATGGATATGAAGGTAATCATTGATATCATCCCAAGAACAAACTCAGTAAATTCAGATTTGATTATCGATCATCCTGATTGGTTCTACTGGATTGATTTAAAAGACTTGGCTGATTACAAACCTCCACACGTGCCTGGTTTAAAATCAACACTCCCTGCCAAAAAGCAGTACTTCCCTGAGGTGTTTGCGAGTGAGGAAGTCATTGAACACTTGAAGAAGTTTAGAAAAAACCCAAATGAAATTAATCCTGACCTTTGGAAAAAACTTACCAAGAAATGGAAGAGTGGTAAAGGTAAATATGAGGTCCTCGACTTAGTTCAGGAAATGTTTCAAATGACCATTGCTCCTGCATTTTCAGATGGTATTAATGATCCACAACCCGCATGGAGTGATGTTACATTCTTTAGACTTTTTATGGATCACCCTGAAAACTCAAAACCATATTTAGAAAAAATTGGACATATCGAGCCATATATTCTATTCGATGTTGCTAAGTCATCATACAATCCAGGCTCAATTCGAAATGATGAGCTATGGGAAACGCTAACCGATATTATCCCTTTCTTCCAAACCAATTTTGGAATTGATGGTGCCCGTATCGATATGGGCCATGCACTTCCAGAAGAGCTCATAACTATGATTTTGAATAAAGCACGCGCAATTGACCCTAACTTCTGCTTTATTGCCGAAGAACTTGATGTTGAAAATGCAAAAGTTTCCATGGAGAAAGGCTATAATATGATTATTGGGGATGGGTTTATCCGCTTACCAAGAGTCTACGAAGGACTATTCAATTCCTTTGTTTATGGCGCTAAAAATCTTGAATCTCCACTATTCGCTGTCGGAGAAACTCATGATACACCACGATTGGCTTCCCGCAATGGAGGCGAGGTACTATCTCGAATGGTGTCCGTGTTCAATCTGTTTATTCCAAATTCTATACCTTTTCTAAATAGTGGCCAGGAAGTCTATGAGCGTCAACCGATGAACACTGGATTGGATTGCAAACCAACTGAGCAGTATAGCTTGGATGAAGATGATCCTTACTATGGAAAACTTGCGCTGTTTGATCGTTACGCTTTCCATTACAACCATAAGCAACGCTGGCAGATTCCCACATTACTACAGAAAGCTTCCGAAATTCGACACAGCTACATTGATGTAATGATGAACCTGGAAAATGTCTATCCACTTGGTTTTAGTGCCCCATGGGATATGGCAGCAGGATTTGCCTATGTTGATAAAAAACGTGCATTACTCGCTGTCGTTAATACAGATGTTTTCAATGATAAAGAACACTACATACGTTTGGATAACTTACCTGAGGCATTTACTTCCGATCAGGCAGTGTTTACTTCCCTGTTCTCAAGTGAGAACAACGAGTCCATCGACATGCTTGTCAATGAGTATAAAGGAATGACACTTCCATTTAAACCTGGAGAAGTCAAACTTATCGAAATCACACTAAAATAAACCCAGCGGAGTCATCCTCCGCTGGGTTTTATCTTATGTTACAAGAAACTATAGGAATAACAAACCTAGACCAATAATCACTCCTGAATAAATCAAGATAACCAGACAGTAACCCATAATATCACGAGCTCCCAGTTTAGCAATCGCTAATGCCGGTAGTGCCCAGAATGGTTGAATCATGTTTGTCCATGCATCACCCCAAGCAATCGCCATCGCTGTTTTTGCGGTGTCTACTCCAAGTTCAACACTTGCAGGCATCATGATTGGAGCTTGCACAGCCCATTGTCCACCACCAGAAGGTACGAAGAAGTTAACAATACCTGCACTTAGGAAGGTAAATAATGGATATGTGGTTTGATTTGAGATAGATACAAACCATTGAGAGATTACACCCGCAAAGGAAAGACCCGTCGTGGCTGATACACCAACCATCATTCCCATGATCCCAGCATAGAATGGGAACTGAATAATAATTCCGGATGTTCCTTTAGCTGCAATGCTCACAGCATTTAAGAAACGTTTTGGAGTTTTATGAAGAATAATACCCAAGAATAAAAAGATAAAGTTAACAATATTGAGGTTTAACTCGAAACCAAATGTCATCAGATAGTACCCAATAAACACTAATCCCATTAAACCAATAATCATTGATAGAATAAAGCTGTTTTCAATTTTGTCCGCAAAAGTTACGATGTTGACTTCTTCTTCAATCGTTTCATCTTCAAGTAAACTTGGATCGATGGCAACAACATTTTCTTTTGAAGGATGCATTGCACGTGTTATAAATGGCATTGTAAATAGAATAATACCAACAATGATTAAGTTATATGTAGAGAAAATCGTTAAACTTGTGCTTATTGGACTTGTAACAGCACCTTTTGTTGCTGCTTCAAGTGCTGCACCTGGTGTAGCCAATTGTAAAGGAATAGAGCCAGAGATACCAGCATGCCAAACAACAAATCCTGAGTAAGCTGAAGCAATAAGAAGACGATAATCGACACCTTTAACATGCTTAGCCAGTTGACGCGCATATAATGCCCCAACAACAAGTCCAAATCCCCAGTTAATCCAACATGCGATGGTAGATACAAATGTAACCGCCATAATCGCTTGTAGTGGTGTTTTGCACGGCTTAGCCAATGCTACTAATGCTTTCTTAACAATCTGTGTGCTTGCCAATGTATGACCTGTTACAAGCACTAAAGCCATTTGCATGGAGAATGCCAGTAATCCCCAGAACCCATTACCCCAATGCTTGATCATGTCAATCGGTCCTTGAGATGTAATTCCCATTCCCGCCAGAAAAACAATAAGTGTCAAAATAACAGCAAATAAGAATGGATCTGGTAGATAATTTTGTACCAGTTTGACGCTAGCTTGCGTTAACTTCTTAAACATTTCTTTCCTCCTCTGAAATTTAATTCAGTATTATTTATAAACCTAAACTTCCATCATTTTGAGTTGCTCAGAAATGATTAGTTTTGGTTCTGTAAACTTTTGAACCTCTTCAACCGTAAACTCTGGATTGATTTCTTTTAAAATAAGTCCATCCTCACTCACTTCAATGACACCCATTTCAGTGACAATTAAGTTCACTTGGTTGACAGCTGTTAATGGAAGTGAGCAATCATTCAGGATTTTTAAACTACCTTTAGCTGTATGTTCCATTGCAACCACTACTTTTTTAGCTCCTGAGATCAGATCCATAGCTCCACCCATACCTGGAACCATTTTTCCAGGTATCATATAGTTAGCAATATTTCCCTTAGCATCCACTTGCAATGCGCCAAGCACAGTTAAATCCACATGCCCTCCACGAATGATTCCGAAGGACATCGCACTGTCAAAGAAAGCTCCACCGGGCAGGATAGTTACAGGTTTAGCTCCAGCATTTGTAATAAACGGATCAAATTGCTCTTCTGTTGGTGTAGGTCCTAATCCAACAAATCCATTCTCGGATTGAAATGTAATCACTTTTCCATCATTGACATAGTTTGCTACAAGAGTAGGCAAACCAATACCTAGATTAACAACATCTCCATCTTTGAGTTCTTTTGCCACACGCTTCGCAATAAACTGTTGAATCATTTCTTTATCCACGAATTGCACCTCCATTCACAATATAGTCAACGAAAATCCCTGGGCAATGTATAAAGTCAGGGTCCAAGTCACCAACTTCCACAATTTCATCTGCCTCAACGATAACCAAATCAGCTGCACTCGCCATAAGGGTATTAAAGTTTCTGGCTGCTCCATGGAATTGCATATTCCCAAATTTATCTACTTTATTGGCATAAATCAAGGCTACATTCCCTCGAATGGGTTTTTCAAGAAGATAGGTTTCACCATCCACAACTACCGTTTGCTTACCTTCTTCTACTTTGGTTCCTAATCCCGTTTTCGTTAATACACCACCAAGACCATAACCACCCGCACGAATCTGCTCAACCAACGTTCCTTGAGGAACCAGTTCAACGATGGTCTCTTTTTCCATCATCTGACGACCTGTTTCTTTGTTTGTTCCAATATGCGAAGCTATAACTTTGGAAAACTGTTTTGTCATAACCAGTTTACCTACACCGATTTCAGGAAAACCACTATCATTACAAACAAGAGTTAATCCAGTGGTTTTTTGCTTAATCAGTTCATCAATGCAGTGATGTGGTGATCCAACACCTAGGAATCCACCAACAAGAAGTACATCATTCTCTTTGATTTTGCTTACTGCTTCTTCAATACTAACAATTTTATTCATAGCTTCTACCTCTTCACTATCATCGAAATCCCTTGTCCACCACCGATACATAGGGTAGCCAAGCCATATCGACTCTCTCTTTTTAACATTTCATGAATGAGTGTCACAAGAATACGAGCCCCACTAGCACCAATTGGATGTCCTAGTGCAATGGCTCCGCCATTCACATTTACTTTTTCACTATCTAAACCTAAGGATTCCATGACGCTAAGTGACTGAGCTGCGAAAGCTTCATTAGCTTCTATTAAATCCAAGTCATGCACTGTCAGACCTGCCTTCTTCAATGCTTTTTCTGTCGCAGGGATAGGACCTGTACCCATAATTAATGGATCGACTCCTGCGGAAGCATAGGAAGTAATGGTAACCAAAGGTGTCAATCCAAGCTCTTCTGCTTTTTCTTTACTCATAAGACATAGAGCAGCTGCTCCATCGTTGATTCCTGAGGAGTTAGCAGCGGTGACTACACCATCTTTTTTAAACGCGGGACGCAGTTTGGCTAGTCCTTCCATCGTCGAATTTGGTTTAGGGTATTCATCTGTATCCACAACAATTGGATCTCCCTTTCGTTGAGGAATTACTACGGGTACAATTTCATCTTTAAATCTTCCACTTGAAATAGCCTCAACAGCTTTGTTCTGACTATCTACTGAAAAGCGATCTAACTGTTCACGAGTAAATCCATATTTGTCTACGATGTTCTCGGCAGTTATACCCATATGAATCTGATTAAACACATCGGTCAATCCATCATAAACCATGGTATCAATCAATTGAGTGTTTCCCATACGTGCTCCCCAACGTGCTGAAGGCATAATATAAGGTGATTGACTCATGTTCTCGCACCCACCAGCAATAATAATGTCACTTTCACCAACCATGATTGCATTTGCGGCCAATGCGACCGTTTTCAATCCGGATCCACACACTTTATTGACAGTATAGGATGGTACTTCAACAGGAATCTTTGAGGCAACAGCTACTTGTCTTGCCACATTCTGACCAAGCCCTGCCTGCAGTACATTACCGAAAATCAGCTCATCCACCATTTCTGGTGTTATATTAGATTTTCTTATAACTTCTTCAACTACTGTTCTTCCGAGTTCTACTGCTGAAACATTCTTAAAACTGCCGCCGAAAGAACCAATTGCTGTTCTAACAGCAGCCACAATCACAACATCTCTCATGATATTCCTCCTTCTGAGTTACTTTAGCTGTTTGCAAACTTTAAAGTATAAAAAGGTAGCGCTTACACTCTTATTCTACGAAATTAATCATATTTCGTCTAATACTTCATATTTATACGTTGTATAAGTAAATCTTATACTGTATGATACCCTTATCAAGGAGATGTATCATGGATATCACACAACTGAAATACTTTGTTACGATTGTTGAGTCTGAGTTCAATTTATCTGCAGCAGCAAGCAAACTTCACATTTCTCAGCCTGCACTCACTCAGTCCATAAAAAAATTCGAGACTGAAGAGCGTATCGAATTATTCGTTCGCAATCTTGGTAGATTATGTAATTTGACTCCGAGTGGTGAGTCATTTTATACCAATGCTAAAATCGTCATTGGTCACCATGATCGTATGATGAAAGAACTGCGAGAGCACTCTTCCAACATTCGTGGTAGAGTACGAATTGGTATACCACCTTTAGTGCTAACGGTTCTATTTACTGATGTACTGGCAAAACTTGTCATAGCCAACCCTGACGTACAGTTTGATGTATTTGAAGAAGGAGCCTTTAAGTTACAAAGACTACTTAAGCTTCAGGAGATTGACTTCGCCATAATCCTTCAGCCAACGGATTTAAATCATCAGCACTTTAAAGAAGAACTCATTTATCAGGATGAACTCTCCTGTTTTATGTGTATTGATCACCCCTTGGCTAAAAAAGATTATCTTTCGTGGCATGATCTTAAAGATCGTAACCTTGCCATATTCACAGATACATTTATGATTCATCATCAGCTGATGAGAAAGTTCGAAAGTCTTTCCATTGTTCCCAAAGTTGCACTCATGTCTACTTCATGGGACTTTCTTCTTGAATCCACATTGAACTCGGATTTTATCACCATTCTTCCAAGTCCAATACGTGATCACTTTTCCCAAAATAGAATAAAAGAAGTTAAGTTCGAGACACCTATGCCTTGGAAAGTTGTTCTGACGTATGCACACAAACCAAGATATAATCGAATCGAAACCTATGTGCGCAACAGTCTGTTTCATTACTTTAGTTCAAACAAAACAATCATACCGATTGATTAACGAAGAAAGCATCGACACATATGTGTATCGATGCTTTTACTTATTTTACATGAATAATGATTGGATCTAGACTCAGCCTTAACTTACCACCCATGACTCTAACGGTCTTCACGTTGAACACATTGATATAATCGCCATCGTCAATGGTTACATTTAAATCATCTTTCACTGATGTAATATTTGAAACAATCACCAGTTTTTCATCATCTTTTCGATATTCAATATGAAGAAGGTCAAATGGTGTTGTGAATACCTCATAGGATGTGTACTCACTCATTATTGGACTCTTTTTAAGTTGAATCAACGTTTTAAGCTGATCCACCCATGCCTCATCCGTTTTTGACCAATCGATTGGATCCTTGTCGAATAAATTCGGCAACTTGTCTGTTAACGTTTCGATCCCTGCATTTAGAAACGCCATTCCCTTTAAACCGAAGATAGCTGTTACCCAGTTTTTTGTCTGGTTCACATCATTGGTCAGTTTCATCAATCTTGGAATATCGTGATTCTCATATGCACGCGCTTTAATATAATTAGCCGGATAAATCACTTCCTGTAACTGAAGTTTTTCTACGAATCGAGCAAATGGTGTTTTCTCTTTAAAGAAAGATTCCACCTCATGCCAGATATCATAATCATAACAGATGTCAAAAGCCTGATAAACCTCAGCATCACTATGACCCACAAAACCTCCATCACGCATGACCTTCAGAAAGCTTGTATGAACACTTTCAGCAAGCCAGATGTGATCTGGGTTAATTTTCGCAACTTCTTCTCTCGCCTTTAACCAAAAATCAAGTGGCACAAGAGAAGCTACATCACATCGATAACCATCGACACCAAGTTTTGCCCAATAAGTCAGTACATCGACCATCACATCCCAAAGAGGCAGATGATTATAATCAAGATCCGTTATGTCTGACCAATCACCCACTTTGTTAGCCATGTGACCCTCTTTATTTAGATAGTAATACTCTGGATGTTCTTGAATCCAAGGATGGTCTTTCGAAGAATGATTAAAGACAATATCTATCATCACTTTTAGACCACGCTTATGCGATTCTTCAATGAGTTCATTGAAATCCTCAAGTGTACCTAATTCAGGATTAATCCCCTTAAAGTCTTTGATGGAATATGGACTGCCTAAGATGCCTTTGCGTGCCAACTCTCCAATTGGGTGAATCGGCAGCAGGTATACAATATCCACGCCCAAGTCAACAAGACGATCCAAATCTTCAGTAATCTTCTTGAATGTTCCCTCGTTACTGTAGTTTCGATGGTAAACCTGATAAATAATCTCTTTTGTTAGAAGTCGATTTGTGTTTTTTGCCATGACTACTTAATTGCAATTTCCGTTTCTTTATCAAAGAAATGAAGCTTTGTAACTTCCATCGAAAGAGGAATGGTTTGATGAGCTTTAACATCGACACGTGAAGGAACTTTAGCCAAGATTGGCTGCCCCCCGAATTTTCCATGAAGGATAAACTCATGCCCAAGAAGTTCACTGACTTCAATATGGAAATCAAATGGAGTTTCCGGGAATGTGTCTGCTACGATACCTTCCGCATGAATATCTTCAGGACGGATGCCAAGAACAATATCTTTACCTTCATATTTCTTTAAACTGTCAGAGTACATTTCAGGAACTTTAAACCCTTTATCAGCAACTTCGAAACGACCGTTCTCATATTTACCATGAATAAAGTTCATTGCTGGTGCACCAATAAAGTTCGCTACGAACATATTTGCGGGATTGTTATAAATTTCCTTAGGAGCTCCAATTTGCTGGATATATCCATCTTTCATAACTACGATACGAGAAGCCATGGTCATAGCTTCAGTTTGGTCATGAGTTACATAAATAGTTGTTGCTTGAAGGCGCTCATGTAATTTAATTATTTCAGAACGCATTTGAACACGAAGTTTTGCATCTAAGTTACTCAAAGGTTCATCCATCAAGAATACCTTGGCATTACGAACAATCGCTCGTCCCAAGGCAACACGTTGTCTTTGACCACCAGATAAAGCTTTTGGCTTACGATCCAGATATTTGTCAATTTCAAGAATACGCGCAGCTTCTTTTACACGATCTTCAATTTCGTTCTTAGGCATTTTACGTAGTTTTAATCCAAATGCCATATTGTCATAAACACTCATATGTGGATAAAGTGCATAGGATTGGAAAACCATCGCAATGTCGCGATCCTTTGGAGCCACATTGTTAACGAGTTTCTCATCAATCTTAAGTTCACCGGACGTAATATCTTCCAACCCTGCAATCATGCGAAGTGTCGTTGATTTTCCACAACCGGATGGTCCAACTAATACAATAAATTCCTTGTCATAAATATCTAAATTAAAATCGAATACTGCTTGAACATTATTGTCATAAATCTTATTAATGTCCTTTAATGATAATGTTGCCATAGTTATTTCACCTCTGATAATAGTATAAACTATGAATTAAAAAATAACTTGTGCACTGTGCACAAGTTATTGATTGTTGTGTTTCATCAACCACCAGAATTGAAAAAGTCTAGCAAAGTGAAAATCACGAATATCCATATCTGATTCCGAATAAAACTGAAGCAATCGGTTGCTCACCGTATTACGGTGAACATAGATCCGATCAGCCGTGACATGAGCATTGCACCCCGCCGCAATAAATTCAATAGCTATGTTGATTGTATTGCGGTCAACTTTCTTCAGGTACTGATCAAATAAATTGATGCATGTATCCCGATGATTGGCCAACTCAACAATCATCACATCCACCAGATGGACAATCTGACCTTTGAGATATGTATGTGCCACATCCAACGCTTCAAAGGTGATTTCATTAAAAACAAATGTAATCACCACTGTCATCTGTACTCCAAACGATTGATTCACATGTGTCTGCAAAACATGAAGCAAACCAGCCTCATCTTCCTCAAGATCAAAATAGCCTACGGACCGATTATACACATGTGCCATCGACTCTTTCGAGAAGATTTCTCCAAAGACTCCATCCCATAGCGCATAATCAAGTGGAGAACTTAACTGATACGCATAGATTTTTCTCATGGTTGCACCTTCGCCACAAACATGGACTGACTGGACATATAGATTTTATCTCTATCAATCTCATAATCACCCACCTGATACAGTACATCCATATTAGCTAGGACTTCCTCATCGAAACTACCTTCCAAACGACCCGGATAAAGATTTAGAACAACCAGATAGCGATTCTGTGCATCCGTACGTTCATAGGCCAAAATCGAACTGTTCTTAAACTGTAATTGTTCCATCTCACCAAATCGCAGCGTTGGATTTGATTTTCTCAGTTCAATTAACTGAATATAATGCTGAAGAAGTGAAGTTTCATCCTGAAGTTGCACTTCCACTGTAGGAGTTTCCCAGTTGTACTGCCACTGACTCCAATAAGCTACTTCACTACTTAAATCTTCATTCCATCGCATGGGCTCTCGAATACGTTCATCGGGTTTAGCTCCAAGCATCCCCAACTCTTCACCATAATAAATAAATGGAATTCCAGGCATGGTCAGTAGTAATGAGGCCGCAAGTTTCGCCTTGTTGATGTCATTTCCTAGCATGGTCATAATGCGATTCTGATCATGATTGGTTAAAAAAGGTGCATCAATAAAATTTTCATTCCTTGAACTAATTCTGTTTACATTACTTAAATGCTTCGTAATCAGCTGATTATGATATCCTGAGTTCAAAGCGTCTATAACCATCAGTCCAAAATCAAAGTTAAACATCGAGTCATAAGCATGTGCATAGGGAGACATGTTTTGTGCTGTATCCCAAATCTCAGATACCAAATAGGTTTCAGGATGATGATCAGAAACGTATTTTCTCAACTCCATCCAGAATTGCAAATTCCGATCCAGTAGCGGTGTTCCTTTCGGTAGTTCATTAGGATCATAAGCATGCTTTGCAGCATCAAACCTAAATCCATCAACTCCAAGATCAATCCAGAAATCCATGATATCAAATATTTCATCACGTACTACCTGCTGATCCAGATCAAGTTCAGGCATACGGTCCCAAAATCCACCATAATAAAACATTCCACTGGCATTATGCCAACCATTACGATTTGGAAATAGCTCAGGATCAAGTTTATCATATAGATGATAGTAATTGACATAAGGCTCTTCTTTGCGTATTGCCCTTTGAAACCATGGATGGTCATATGCAGTATGATTAAATACCATATCCAGAATAATCTTGATTCCACGCTGATGTGCTTCACTTATTAACTCTTTAAAATCCTCCAAAGTACCAAATTTCGGATCAATTCCTTTGTAATCCTTAACATCATACTTATGGTAGGTCCCTGATGGATGAATTGGCGTCATCCAAATGGCATCCACACCCAAATCATTAGATAAATAATCCAACTTACTGATTATCCCCTGCAAATCTCCATGATTGTCACGATTTGCATCCGCAAATGCAATCGGGAAAATCTGATAGACAACAGACACATCGTCATAGAATGTAGTAGCTCGAACATCACTTAACTCACTTCTTAACTCATCAACAGTCAAACGGTTTTCAAAAGGATCTATCACCACAGGTGTCTTCTGACACCCCACAAAAAGTAGTAAAGTTAATCCAAGAGCTAACCAACGTTTTATTTTCATATCATCACTTCCTATAGTTGATAAACAACTGCCTGATAAGGCAATAAGTAATTAACATCAAATGATGTTTCATTGTTTATAATCAATTCTTTGCAATCACTCATATCCAGTTCTATTCGTTGAGATCTAAAATTTGCCACAACAGCCACTTTCTTAGAACCTAATGTACGAGTAAACGCAAATACATCTGCACTTTCTATAAAAATCAATTCAAAGTTGCCATATACCAAGATATCCTTATACTCACTATGTCTGCGTAAGTGAATCAGTCTTCGATAGTGGTTCAAAATCGAATCCTTTTGATTTTGCTGTACTTCAACATTAATCCACGAATAATTTCCAACCACATCCAAGTGTGGAGCAACTTCAGAGAAGCCTGCATAGGCTTCAGCATTCCACTGCATCGGCGTTCTTGCATTGTCTCGAGAGGTTCTACAAAGATGACGCAAGATTTGGTCCTCACTTAATCTTTGTCGAGCATCACTTACATAATTTCTAACCCAAACATCCTTAAATTGGGAAACCGAATGATAATCTACATTTGTCATACCAATCTCTTCACCATTATAAATAAATGGCGTCCCAGGAAGTGCGAGCAGTACTGTCGCTAACATTGAACCTGACTCACGATGATAGGCGATATCACCATATTGGGATAATACCCGTGGATGATCATGATTCAACCAATACTGTGGAATCCAAGCTCGTCCATTGTAGCCCTGAATCCACCGATCAATCGTGTTTCTAAGCCCTACAACATCAACATGTAATTTCCCTTCAGTCTTACCTTCATCACCAAAAGCACCATTGTGCCAGCAATGATCAAAGTTGAAAACCATGTTAAAGCCTTTGACATCATATCCAGCATACTTCACTGCATCTTCAACATCTGCTCCACCACCGACTTCACCCACAGTAACACAATCGTAATTACTCAAAACACTCTCATGAAACTCTGCCAAATAGTCAAATAAGTGCTCACGGTTCGAGAATTTCTTCCAGTCAGGAGCATACCTGCCATTTTCCACTTCCATATCACTATCCGCAAACGTCGTGTCTTTTGCCAAGTGAGCAATGGCGTCCACGCGGAAACCGTCTACACCTAAATCAAGCCACCACTGAGCCATCTTTGCCATCTCTTTTCTCATGGTTGTATTTTCCCAATTTAAATCCGGCATTTTGTTCGAAAAGATTTTCATATAGTACTGGCCTGTAAGTTCATCAAAGTTCCAGCAGGAGCCTTCAAAGAAACTCGCCCAGTTGTTCGGTGGGATTCGATTTCCCTCCGTATCTACCTTTCCATCTTGCCATATATAGTAATCTCTGTACTGATTATCTTTGCTTTTTCTTGACTCAACAAACCATTGATGTTCATCTGAAGTTTGATTCATAACTAAATCCAAAATGATATGAATCCCTTTTTCATGGGCTTTAGAAATAAGTTCTTTAGCATCGTCCATTGAGCCAAAAAGAGGATCAACATCATAGAAATCACTTACATCATAGCCGTTATCGTCCATCGGTGATTTGTAGAAGGGACATATCCAAACCAGATTAACGCCCAGTTGCTCAATATAATCAAGTTTTTCGATGATACCTCGTAAGTCGCCAATACCATCGTTGTTTGTGTCTTTAAATGAGCGTGGATAGATCTGATATCCCACCGCTTCTTTCCACCATTTTCTTTCCATAGATCCTCCTTGAATAAAAAAGAGCATCTTGCGATGCTCTTTACGATACCTTACTGATTGTCCGCCGCAATTTTTTCGTTAGACAATTGAATCAACTCAGCAACAGCTTCCTCGATTGTCATTGTACCATCCCAGATTGCTTTCTGTGTATCAGAGATAAATGGATAATAAGCTGAATCCATAGCTTTCATTTGTGGGTTGTTTGGTAATAACAATGCTGGTTCTGGATAGTTGTAGACAAATGCTGCCATCATTTGTTCTTGAACACCACCTGCTTGAAGAGTAGGAACTAAGTT
>Ga0194137_10000534_pt1 | contig 25104 bp, 9 predicted proteins | sample TARM_MetaG_T3_14_FD_134025 | JGI IMG/M metagenome (GOLD analysis project Ga0194137, IMG submission 134025) | Freshwater microbial communities from Pennsylvania, USA, analyzing microbe dynamics in response to fracking - TARM_MetaG_T3_14 (version 2) | ecosystem: Environmental > Aquatic >... | reverse complement strand
TTGTCACACATAAATACTTTTGAGACTTATAATCCTCATTTTCTATTGCACTTGGAAAAATAATATGATACAATTGCTCAATCGATGAATAGGGTTCTGTATTATTTTGGTAAGATCAAACAAAGGGGGAGATTATGAATCTCACAAAAGTATTATCTTTGGCAACTATTTGTTTTCCAGTGTTCGCTTTTTCTTTAACATTAGAAGAAGGCGCAACATCTATCCTTTCTTCCAACCCTACGTTTAAAGAGAGTGTTGAAGTTTATAATGGTGTACTTAAAGAGTACAATATAGCAGAAAATGGCTACCTTCCAACATTGGATTTAGTGGGTTCATACGGGTACCAAGATGTCAAGACTCCATCTACCAATCAAGATAGAGTTGATGGTGCCATGAATGAGACCTCTTTGGTGCTAACGGAGAATATCTTCAACGGGTTTTTAACGGAAAATACCATCAAACAACAAAAAAATAGACTCGATGCGGCTGCATTTGGTGTTGCTGAAAGGGCTGATCGAACCCTTTTAAAATACGTCAATGCGTATATTATGCTTCTGAAACAAAAAGAACTTCTCGTGTTATCTCAAGAAAATGTCAAAACACATGAAGCCATTTTTAAACAGATTAAAGAGCGTTCAGATTCAGGGTTCGGTAGACTTTCTGAAACGCAACAAGCAGGGAGTAGGTACACTCTAGCGCAATCAAACATGATTGCACAAGAAAACGACTATAAAGATGCGGTTTCAACGTTTGAAAAACTATACGGTCAAAAACTGGATGCTGATGATTTGGCAAAACCTCTGTTTACATCAACACTCCCTGTTAACTTTGATAAAATCAAAGACAAGAGCCTTTCATGCAATCCGTCTGTCAGAGTTCAACAAGCCAATGTGCTCTTAGCCGATGCGCTGTATGAAGGTAGTAAAGCCGCTTTTTATCCAAAAATCGACGCTGAACTTGCAGCGACAAAGGGAAATGATCTTGATGGTATTGATGGAAGAACAGAAAAATATACGGCACTTATAAAACTTCGCTATAATCTTTACAACAAAGGGTCTGACCTTTTAACCAAAGAGAAATACAGTGTTTTAAAACTTAAAGAGAATGAGACATTGGGAAATATCGAGCGTGAATTGAACGAGAGTATAAAATTCTCTTGGGAAAATTACCAATCAACCCAACAACGTATCAAGCTTTTAAAAGAGCATACGGATTACAGTAAAAAAACATTGGATTCATATCAACAAGAGTTTTCTATTGGTAAACGTGATCTAATTAACTTGCTCGATGCTGAGGGTGAATACTACTCTGCACGACAAGCGTTAGCAACAGCAGAAGCAACGTTACTGTATGCAAAATATCGTCTTTTGGATAACATGGGTGTCTTGACAGACTCTTTTGATCCTGATTTTGCGCAAAATTACCATGTTCAAACATGTTCAAGTAAAAGTGTTGAATTTTAGTTAGTTACTTTAACGTCATGAGGGATTGAGCTGAGAAGAATGCGTAAAAAAATAGTTATTTTCATAACGCTAATAGCTCTAGCTCTTTATGCTGGGCAAGAGTTTTTTACGCAGGAAATACTCAAAAAAGTTGAAACAAAGTATGGAGGAGCTGCGAAGCGAAGAGTTGAGGTATTAAATACGCTGATGCTCTCGCTTCAAACCTCTGGGGAATCTGAAAAGCTTGAAAAAGTGAATGCCTTTTTTAATCAGATGCGATTTGCCTCCGATGAAGAGATTTGGCACCAAAAAGATTATTGGGCAACGCGTATGGAGTTCATTGGTATGGGTGCTGGAGATTGTGAAGATTTTGTCATTGCAAAATATTTTACATTGAAGCAACTGGGCATTTCCACTGACAAGCTTTTTTTTACCTATGTTAAAGCGATTAAGTATCAACAGGCGCATATGGTCTTGACCTATTTTGAGACACCCACTTCTGTTCCTCTTGTTTTAGATAATATCAATTTTAAAATTTTACCAGCAACATACAGGAACGATCTCGTTCCTGTATACAGCTTTAATGGTGATGCATTGTACCTTGCCAAACAGCAAGGGCTGGGCCAAGTTGTCCCTTCGGGGATGCAGAAAAATAAAAAATGGTTTGATCTGATAGATAAAATTAGGAGAGAAGAGCAATGACGCTTTTTAAACAGATAATTATTGTTTTGTCCATTTTTCAGACAGTGATTTTTGGTGCTGTTATGTGGTTCAATTTTAACAGCTCGAATGAATATGTCAAGCAACAAGCCTACACAGATGCCCTTCACACTGCAAATTCACTGGGGTTATCTATTAGTTCTGTCGCAACGGAAGATGACACTTCTATGGCTGAAACAATGATTAATTCTGTCTTTGACAGTGGGTATTATGAAAAAATCACGCTCGAAGACATGCACAAAGAGGTTCTTGTTGAAAAAGTACAAGAGGTTGTTGTAGCAGATGTGCCTGCGTGGTTTGTTAAAAATATCAAAGTCGAAACGCCTGTTGCTAGTTCGCAAATTATGTTAGGCTGGACACCGTATGGTGTTATCTCAGTACAGCTCAACAGTGGACATGCTTACAGCCAATTATGGACGATTTTTAAAGAGGTTTTATCTGTTTTTATCGTCGCATCTTTTATCGGCTTCTTTTGTCTGCAACTCATCTTAAGTATCATTTTGCAACCCCTCAAACGGGTTAAAGAGCAAGCGGAAGCCATTTTGGAGAGTGATTTTATCATTCAGCATGACATTCCCTTTACCAAAGAGCTCAAAAACGTTGTGTTTGCGATGAACAGTATGGTGAAAAAAGTGAAAGAGATTTTTGAAAAAGAGGCGGATGCGGTTCGTCGTTACCATGAAATTCTTTACCAAGACACGGTCACGAAGATGTACAACCGTCGCTATTTTAACATCAAACTCCAAGAGTACCTCTCCAGCGAAGCTAAAAATGCGCAAGGGGCGTTGATTTTAGTCTCTTTGAATGATTTTGAACGTCTGAAAGGAAAGTTGGGCTATCAAAAAAGTGAAGCGTTTATCAAAGAAATTGCTTCGTGCATCACAACCGCCATTGATAACCAAAAAGAGTATGTCAGTGCAAAACTGAGTGACACGGACTTTGCGATTCTTGCACCCGCCACATCGCAACGCTCTTTTGAGCTTTTATGCGAAGAGATCAATGCGATGGTTAAAAGCTTGACTAAAAATTATGACCTCAATGAAAAAGAGCATTTTATCAATATCGGTTATGCCAAATATTTTGCCAAATCTGACTCCAAAGAGCTCTTTTCCAAAGCCGATTTTGCGCTTACTTCCTCTAAAGCAAAAGGTGCGTTTAGCATTAACAGCTTTGTTGAGCAAACAGGCGATTCTCAGCTTGTTCTTGGCAAAGAGGCGTGGACACAAGAGCTTAAAAATGCCATGGAGCAAAAACGTTTCAAACTTGCGTATCAAAATGTGGTCTCGATTAATGCCCTCACCTCTGAGTTTCACAGTGAACTCTTCTTGCGCTTGGAAGATTACAATGGGCATCTGCACAATGCAGGCTATTTTATGCCAATGGTCATGGAGCTTAAACTCGGTGCCCAGTTGGATCATTATGTTATCCAACGCATCATTGAAATTTTGGGTGAAAAACACTTTACATGTAAAGCGGTTTGTATCAATCTTGGAAAAGATATTTTTATGCAAAGTAACGACTGGGCGTGGTTAGAAGATAGTGTTGAAAGCTTTAAAAAACTGAGCATTGAAGGGCTTTATTTCGAGATGCCAAGTTCACTTGACATGCCGATTGAAATTCTGATCAAATTTTCTAAGTATTTGAGAAGTTTTGGATACGGCTTTGGTATTGATAATTTTGCGATCAACAGCGAGAGCTTAGCCGCAATTCAGCAGATCAATCCTGATTACATTAAAATACAAGCTTCCTATATGATTGACCTTTTTGGCGACAATGGACTGGATGCTCCAAACCGAAGCCTTGGAATTATCACCGATAGTATGGAGATCAAGATAATTGCAACCAATGTTGAAAATGGCGCGCAAAAAGAGAAGTTAGAGAAAATGGGCATTAAATACATCCAAGGCAGTTTCATTGCCGAACCTAAGATTATAGGATAATTATGCAAACAGATACGATTTATCGCTTATCGGAAGATCCACTCTTATCATGTTTGGTTCTTTTTACAAAGCTTTATAATATTCCTTACAGTGCCGAAGCCCTGGTTGCTGGACTTCCGATTGAAAAAGGAGTTGGTTCAGTAGAGCTCTTCTCCTTGAAAGGTGGATCAAAATCGCTCTTCTCGCGTGCGGCGAAACGAGCAGGATTCATTACTAAACTTTCGCACAAATCTTTGAGCGAACTCTCCCCTTTAGTCTTGCCCTGTATTATCATTCTTAAAGATCGTTCGGCGTGTATTTTGGAGAGTTTTGTGGATGATCGTAGAAAAGAAGTCAAGATTATTCACCCTGATATTCCTGATGGTGAACATATTATCACGTTAGAAGAGCTTGAAAAAGAGTACATCGGTTACTGTTTTTTACTCAAAAAAGAGTTTATCGCCGATACCAATCGAAATCAAATACTTGAAAACAGTGGTTCTAGCTGGTTTTGGGGAACGGTGAAACGCTCAAAACAGATCTATATCGATGTTATTCTTGCCTCATTGGTTGTCAATCTTTTTGTGCTTGCAAGTCCACTGTTTACGATGAATGTCTACGATCGCGTTATCCCCAATAATGCCGTTGAGACCTTATGGGTTTTAGCTCTAGGTCTTTTTGTCGTCTATGTGTTAGACATTGTGTTGAAATTTTTGCGTTCCTATTTTCTTGAAATCGCGGGTAAAAAGAGTGATGTCATTATGTCATCGATCATTTTTGAAAAAGTGATGGATCTCAAAATGGCAGTGCGCCCCAAATCTGTTGGCTCTTTTGCCAGCAATTTACGCGATTTTGACTCCATTCGCAATTTCTTGACCTCTTCGACGTTGGCAACATTGATTGATTTACCGTTTGCTTTTATTTTCTTAATCACGATACATTTTATCGCAAGCTACATGGTTTTGGTTCCCTTTGTGCTGATGCTCGCTATTTTGGCGTATACGCTCAGCATTAAAAAGTCTTTGCAAGAGAGCATTGAAAGCACCTACCAAGCCTCTGCGATTAAAAATGGTATTTTGATCGAAAGCCTTAATGCCATGGAGACGATCAAAACGCTCTCCGCAGGAGGACATGCGCAGTGGAAATGGGAAGAGGCGAGCGGTGAAATCGCCCAACGAAGTTTAAAATCGAAAATTTTATCGAACTCTATTACCACAATTACCTCTTTTTTCGTTCAACTCAATACCATTGTTGTCGTGGTTTTGGGTGTGTACATGATCAAAGAGATGGAGTTGACGATGGGTGGATTGATCGCTGCGGTCATTCTCTCTTCACGTGCGATTGCGCCTATGGGACAAGTGGCTGCGCTGATCGCGAGCTTTGAGCAGACCCGTACGGCTTACAAAGCTATCGATGATATTATGAAACTGCCCAGCGAGCGTCCTAGCGGTAAAAAATTTGTGAGGCGTGAGCACTTTTTAGGGAAAATAGAGTTTAAAAATGTCACCTTTTCTTATCCTGAGAGCAACAAAAAAGCATTGGATAATGTCTCTTTTGTCATCAAAGCAGGCGAGCGAGTCGGTGTTTTGGGACGCAATGGCTCTGGTAAAACGACCATTGAAAAACTCATCTTAGGACTTTATGCTCCCGATGATGGCTCGGTGCTCATTGATGGGATCGATATCAACCAAATTGATCCGGTGGATTTGCGTAAAAACATTGGATATGTTCCTCAAGATGTTGTACTTTTTCAAGGAAGCGTGAGAGATAACATCGTCTACAAAGCGCCGTATGTGGATGATGAAACGATTTTAAAAGCGGCTAAAATGGGAGGTGTCGACGAATTTGTTGATAGCCATCCTTTGGGCTATGATATGCCAGTACTTGAACGAGGAGATGGTGTTTCAGGTGGACAGAGGCAAAGCATTGCTATTTCGAGGGCTTTTTTGGTTGATGCGCCTATTATGCTTCTGGATGAGCCGACCAATTCTTTGGACAATACGTCAGAAAACCATATTAAAAAGCTTTTAGAAGCGAGTATTGAAGGAAGGACAACGCTTTTGGTTACGCATAAAATGTCACTTTTGGATATGGTAGAGCGCTTGCTTGTTATCGATAACGGGCGGGTTATTTTAGATGGAAAAAAAGAAGATGTTCTTGCAACATTACAAGGTGTGCGACCCCAATGAAACACAATTACACTGAAAAAGATTTAGCTTTTATGTCCAGCCTCAGTGAGGCAGTACTTCAAAAAGTTCCAAACTCATCGCGTAGAATGCTCTGGGTGATTGTTATAGCGATGTTTTGGTTGATTGTCTGGGCGAGTGTTGCCGAAATTGATGAATTAACACGCGGTGAGGGTAAAGTCATTCCTTCGCAACAGCTCCAAGTGATTCAGAATTTGGAAGGTGGCATTGTCTCTGAAATCATGGTTAAAGAGGGTGCACATGTTACAAAAGGGCAAGTACTCCTCAAAATCGATGACAAAGGGTTTGCAAGCTCTTTTGGTGAGAGCCGCCTAAGGTATATTGAGCTCAAAGCCAAATCGCTAAGACTTGCAGCAGAGTCCAGTGGACAGCCTTTTGATAGTACGGAAACCACCAACGAAGATATGAAGCGTCAAATTGTCTATGAGAAGAGTTTGCATGAATCCAATCAAGAGCAACTCAAGCAAACCCTTCAAGTGTTTCAAGAACAACTCTACCAAAAAAGCAATGAGCTTAAAGAGCTGACCTCTAAAGTGGCTCAATTGCAAAATGGGAATGATTTGGTTAAAAAAGAGCTTGATATCATGGGTCCTTTAGCCAAAAAAGGGTTGGTTTCTGAAATGGAACTTCTCCAACTCAAACGCCAATCCAGTTCCATTCAAGGGGATTTAGATGCCGCAAGGCTTTCCATTCCTCGTGTGCAGTCTGCGATTCAAGAGGCAAAAAATAAATTATCGGGTGCCGAGCTTGATTTTCAAAATAAAGCCAAAAAAGACCTGAATGAAGCGGTTGCAGAGATGTCCAGACTTCAAGAGGTACAAACAAGCCTTGAAGATCGCGTGCAGCGAACACTGGTTCGAGCCCCAGTGGATGGTACGATTAAACAGCTTTTGGTCAACACTGTCTCAGGTGTTGTTAAGCCGGGTATGGACATTTTAGAGATTGTTCCAACCGAAGATACGCTCCTTATTGAAGCGAAAGTCAAACCCTCCGATGTGGCTTTTTTGCGTTTAGGGTTGGATTCAATGGTTAAATTTACCGCATACGATTTTTCCATCTATGGCGGACTCAAAGGAAAACTGGTCTTTATTAGTGCCGATACTATCACAAATGAAAAAGGAGAGAGTTACTATTTGGTGCATATCAAAACCGATAAAAACCACTTAGGAACGGTTGAAAAACCTCTAGAACTTATGGTGGGAATGACAACTACCGTTGATATTTTAACAGGAAAGAAAACGGTTCTTGATTATCTACTCAAACCTATTTTGAAAGCAAAAAATAACGCATTTAGGGAGCGCTGATATGATTATTCTCTACGCATCGAATAGCGAAATTTTTGAACATTGGCATAGTAGTTTACAAGCAGAAGAGATTCATCGTTGTCGCCATGAAAAAGAGCTTTTGAGCTTTTTAAATTCTTTACATGTAAAGAGTGTTTTGCTGTTTGATGAGCACTGTTGTGGCGATGCAATTGAAGGTTTTCTAGATCTTTTGCAGAGTGAGTATTCGCTTGTTCGCATCATACTTTTGAGTCAAAAACCAAGTTTTGTCCAAGGCTCACTCTTTTTAAAATACGGCGTTAAAGCCTATGGCAATACCTATATGGATCCCATCCATCTTCAAGAGGCATTAGAGGTTGTAAAACACGGTGATACATGGCTTTACCCTGAGTTTATTCAAACGATGATCCAGACACTTCTGACACCTAAAACATCGTTACATGTAAAGAGTAATTTGCTTGAAAAACTCTCAACAAAAGAGCGCGATGTTGCCCTGTTAATCAGAGAAGGTCTCAGCAATAAAGAGATCGCCTTGCGTGTTGGAACCACGGAGCGCACCGTCAAAGCACACCTCAGTTCCATTTATGAAAAAATAGGCGTTAAAGACCGCCTCACTTTAGCCATTCTGCTTTAGTGGATTGAGGCATTTAGACGCGTCAAACCACACTTTCCTCTCTTTACATGTAACCATAATTTCACACTACTTTTTTCATTAGTACCAAAGTACAATAGTCACGCTTTTGTAATTGCGTTATGATCACATCATAAAATTCTAATAGGAGCATCATCATGGCACATTCAATCGGAACAATCAGAGAAGTCAGTGGTATTGTTATTGCGCGAAACGCAACAGGCGAAGAGCGAGTCTTACATGTAGGCGATAAAGTCAACTTTGAAGACACGATCAGCACTATCGGTGCAGGCTCTCACGTCACGCTATCTTTGGCAGATGGCAGAGAGATCGTTCTCGCGGGCAATGATGGTGTTCTTTTAGATCAAAGTGTCTATGCCGCAGGTGCAGGATTTGGACACGACGCGGTTGTCGCAGGACAGACAATGGACGCGGTAAACTCCAATCAAAGTGTTGAAGACATTCAAGCCGCCTTACTTGCCGGTAAAGATATTAACCAATTAGAAGCAACTGCCGCCGGTGATGCCGCAGCAGGCGGTGCTGGTGGTGGAAATCTTATTTCAGGGTTTGCAACCGCTCAGTATGCGACAGGTGGTGATGAAAGTACCGTTCTTGCAGATCAACGTACGCTTGGTGATGATGGAACAGATACAACCCTGTTTGCCGCAATCAATGCAGCCCTCAATCCAAACGATTCACCGGTTATTGGCAATGTTGCCGCTTCACAGATCGAAGAACTCGATGGTCAAAATACATTCAATGGAAACTTGGCGACAGCAACCGATGCAGATGGCGATACCGTTACATACGCACTTGTCACAGATAGCGTCAGTGTAAACAATGAAGTGATCACAACCCCTGTAACCGTAACTGTGAATGCCGATGGCACCTACACCGTTACCGGCGACTTTAACGCCCTTGCTGCAGGCGAGAGCGCAACCATCACTTTCCAATACACTGCCGATGATAGACAAGGCTTTGATGGCACCGATGGCACCAACGCAAGTTCTACCAGTACTCCTGCCACGGTTACTCTTACGATTACAGGCACCAATGATCAACCGGTTGTCAGTGATGTAACCGTAGGTGCTACAACAGAAGCTTCTTTAGGTACAACCTATACGAGCGATACCGATGTCGCTATTTCAGATTATACGACCATTACATCAACCATCGAAATTACCGATGCAACGACGATTCAAGACCTTAATGTTCAAATTAACCTAACCCATACGTTTGATGCTGATTTAAGTATCTATCTGATAGCACCGGATGGAACACGTATCGCGTTATCACTAAATAATGGAGATGGTGACGAAAACTATACCAATACCACCTTTGATGATGAAGCTTCAACGTCTATTACATCAGGTTCTGCTCCTTTTAGTGGCACCTTTAGTCCCACAGATCTTTTATCGCTTCTTGATGGGTTATCTCTTAATGGAACATGGACACTTGAGATTACAGACTCTGCAGGGGCTGATGTTGGAACACTCCTCTCTTGGTCGCTGATTGTCAACAGCGATGACAGTAGCCTTGTGTATGAAAGTCACGATACAACGGATGTTATTGATGAGGATGGCACCGTAGAAGATATTACGACAACATTTGAAGGAACTCTTGCAACTGCAAGTGATGATGATGCAACCGATAGCCATACTTACGCAATTGTAGAAGATACCGTTACGGTTGATAATGAGCTTATTTCCATACCAACCGTTACAGTGAATGCCGATGGAACCTACAGCGTCAGTGGTGATTTTAACGCGCTTAGAGCAGGTGAAACTGTCACGATTACATTCCAATATGTTGCTGATGATGGTCAAGGATTTGATGGCACTGATGGTGTGAATGAAAGCTCTGTAAGTGAGCCAGCAACCGTTACGATTACGATCACGGGAACCAATGACCAACCAGTCGTAAGCCCTGTTGAAGTGAGTGCAACAGAAACAAATGGTACAGAGACCTTTACATTTGAAGGTGATCTCAAACTTGTAGCAACGGATGCAGATGTCAATGATGGTCATACGTTCTATGCCGTAACTGGCGGTGGCGATATGGGAGATCACGTTATCTACAATGTCGAATCCGATGCTGAGATTGCTATCGAGAACATTAGTGTCAATACTAACGGAACCTACAGTATTACGGGTGACTTCAATGCCTTAGCTAAAGACGAAACTGCAACGATTACATTCTCTTACTACGCAGTTGATAGCAGTAATGTAGGCACTGGTAATGCCAATAATGAATCTTCCATATCTGAAATTAAAACAGTCACAATTACGATTACAGGTACCAATGATGCTGTTCTCATTACAGATGCGACTATTACAGGTAGTGTTATAGAAGATGCTGAAGTAACGATAGCGACAGGAAATGTAGCCTTTTCAGATTTAGATTCAAGTGATACTCATTCGGTATCTGTCACTTCACAATCAGCAACAACGTTAGGAACATTGACCGCTGTTATCTCTAATGACAGTACAGGTGATGGCGCTGGTAGTGTTACATGGACATACAGTCTGGATAATGCTTCTGCTCAATACCTTGCAGTAGGTGAGACTGTTACGGAAGTTTATACCATTACACTTGATGATGGTAATGGTAGTACTGTAACCAAAGATATTACGATTACGATTACAGGAACAAACGATAACGTTATCATCGCAACTGCGGATACCGTAGGTAGCGTTACAGAAGATGCTGCAGTAACAACAGCAACAGGAAGCGTAGCATTTACAGATGTAGACTTAAGCGATGAACATAGTGTGACTTCTACTCTCAAATCAACAGACAATTCTAGTACTATATTTGGCACATTTACGGTAGTCGAAACAACAGACACAACAGGAAGTGGCACAGGTGGCGCTGTTGGTTGGACATATACGATCAATAATACAGCAGCACAACAGCTTGCAGCAGGTCAGGTCGTTACCGAAGTTTATACCATTACAATTGATGATGGTAAGGGTGGTAGCGTAACGCAAGATGTTACGATTACGATTGCAGGAACAAACGATGCACCAATAGCATATGAAGATACAAACAGTGTCACAGAGCTTGGTAATGATATCTCGAAAATTTTTGCAACAGGAAATCTCCTTGCCAATGATACCGATGTCGATCACGGTGCAGATTTAGATGTTGTTTCTGTTAACGGAGTCAGCCAATCAATTCCTGGCTATCTCGTCGTCCATGGTACATATGGCTTATTAACGGTTAATAAAGAGACAGGAGCTTATACCTATACATTAAATATCACTAATTCATCTGTTAATGGACTTGATACGGGTGAATACTTACCAGAGACCTTTAACTATACCATTAAAGATGAGTATGGAGCGACATCGACATCAACACTGACTATTACAGTTAATGGGACAAACGATGCTCCAACTATTTCAATTAATACAGGCAATTTGGGGAATGCCAATGATACCGTGTATGAATCAGGATTGCCTACTGGAACAAACGCATCTTCTAACTCAGAAAATGCAACAGGAACCTTTACCATCGGTGATGTTGATGGGTTGGATGATATTAAATCTATCAGTGTTGCAGGAACATCGTTTAGCGTTTCATCGGCTAATGGCTTCGCTGATCTTGTAGGTCAAACAATTGATACAACCTATGGTAAGGTAGAAATTACAGGCTATAACAACGGCACCTTTAGCTATACCTATACATTGACTTCTCCAACAATAGATAAAGCAGGTGCTGAGAAAGATAGTTTCACTGTTGTTGTTTCTGATGGCGATACAACAGATAGCGCAACGGTTACGATTGAGATTAAAGACGATGCTCCAATTACAAAACCAGATGCTCAAACAACCAATGAAGATGCGGTAAGCATTACAGGTAATGTCCTTAATAATGACAAAGTAGGGGCAGATGGTGTTCAATCCGTTAGCTTTGCAACAACACAAGGAACGTACGGCACGCTTAGTTATGACGCTGCAACAGACGTTTATACCTATACGCTTAATGCCAATGCTCAAACATTAACGCCAAATGACCATCCAAAAGAAAAATTTACCTACACCATTACAGATAAAGATGGCGATACCAGTACGTCTACTTTGACCATTACCGTTAATGGCATCAACGACGCACCTGTTGCTACAGTAGAAGATGATTTTGGTGTGAACGAAGATAGTACGATTACCGGTCAATTGGTTGCAGATGATATCGACAGTGACGATGATAGCTCAACCCTTACTTATTCATTAGTAGGCGATACACCTGCTGGTTTTAGCCTTAATGAGAATGGAAGTTACACCTTTGATGCGACCAATGAGGCGTACCAATCTTTAGCGGATGGTGAAAAACAAACCGTTACCTTTACATGGATAGCAACAGACAGCCATGATGCAACAACCATAGCGCAAACCGTTACGATTACGATCACAGGCACCAATGATTTACCTGTAGTAGTCGCCGATACCAACAGTGTCACAGAAGCAGATTCTGGTATTTATACCAAAACAGGTTTGTGGGGAAATGTCATTACTGGAACGAATGGTGAAGGTATTGATAGCGATGTTGACAACGGCACAACCCTTACGATCACCAAATTGGTTGATGAAAATACGGGCACAACCCTTACGGACACGAACTATACATGGAATGGCGAAGGTTTCCACATCGAAGGTCAATACGGCAATATCATGCTATGGCCTGATGGAAAATATCTCTATAACCTCTATAACGACAGAGATGCTACGAATGCTTTGGCAGAGGGAGAACATGCTACTGAAACATTTACCTATACTGTTTCCGATGGACAAGGAGGTACAACTGAGACTACACTCACCATTAATATTACAGGCACTAACGATGCGCCAGTTGCTACGGTAGAAGGTAATTTAGTTGCAATTGAAGACAGTAGTATGATCACAGGTCAATTGGTTGCAGATGATATCGACAATGACGATAATAGCGCAACACTTACCTATTCGTTGGTCGATGGAAAATCTGTACCCGCAGGATTTATGCTTAATCCTGATGGAAGTTATACCTTTGATGCAACCAATAGCGCGTACCAATCTTTAGCGGATGGTGAAACACAAGACGTTACCTTTACATGGATAGCAACAGACATCCATAATGCAACGACCACAGAGCAAACGGTCACGATTACCGTAACAGGCACCAACGATACACCAAGCTTCTCAAGTGGAACAGGTGCCGATCAAGGTGGCGTGATCGAAGATACGACAGATCCAATCCTTAGCACAACAGGAACCTTAGTGGTAAGTGATGCTGATGCGAACCAATCAGGCATTGATACAAGTAAACCAGTGGTTGCAAGTACAGACGCACTTGGTAGCTTAAGCATTGGCGCCACAGGTGAATGGGAATACAGCGTTGCAAACGCAGATGTTCAATACCTTGCAGAGGGTGAAACAAAAGAAGAAACCTTTACCGTCACCGCATTGGATGGAACAACCCATGATATTACCATTACGATTACAGGCACCAACGATACACCTGTCCTTGATCTTAATGGCGTCGATCAAACTTATACCGAATCTTTTGAAGGACTTATTGGTTCTTCAGGTTGGACGATTCTATCAAGCTCAACCTTTACTGGAGACAATGGCATTGAGTGGACAACAACAGGACATAACTTAGAGGTACAAAATAACGGTGTTACCGTTGATGCGACTGATGGGCATGCCTTGGCAGAACTTGATTCTAATGGTTTGGTAACACTCTCAACCAATCTTACATTAACTGATACGACAGCAACATTAGCCTTTGATTATCATACACGTCCTGGTTCCGAGAGCGACAGCAGTATGAAAGTCACGTTAGGTGGTGAATCGTTTGATCTAAGTTATACAAGTGTTGGAGTTCTCGCCATTACCAATGTGAGCAATGGCTTAAGTGTCAGTTATACGTATAACGATACCACAGGTTGGTATAGCATTAGTGTCACGGCTACAGGACTTAGCGTGGGTGATAATACGTTATCGTTTGCAGGTACAGGTGATCCAGACTCGTTGGGTGCTCTTTTGGACAATATCGCGCTTAAAGCCAATACAGACACAGGTTATGAAACAAACTACACTGAAAATGATGCAGGTGTATCCATCGTTGATCATGATGTGAGCATCAATGATGTGGACGATACACATATCGAAAGTGCAACCGTTACACTTACAAATACACAAGTAGGTGACCTCTTAACTATTGGTACATTGCCGAGTGATATTACTGCAAGCAGATCGACGGATACCAATGGAAATATTGTTGTCACTTTAAGTGGTAGTGCATCATTTACTGAATACCAAGAAGCACTCAAAGCCATTACCTACGCTAGCAGTAGTGAAGACCCAGACACAACAGACCGCATTGTTTCTATCGTTGTCAATGATGGAGAAGCAGATAGCAATACAGCGTATACGGTTGTACATGTTACGGCAGTCAATGATGTTCCAACGATTACGGTTGATACAGGCAATGACGACAATGTCAATGATACTGTTCTAGAATCTGGATTAACAAGCACATCCGATACCTCTGAGGTTGCAACAGGAACCTTTACGATCGGCGATCTTGATGGCTTAAATGATATCGCTTCTATCACTGTTGGCGATCAAACATTTACGATTGATACATGGAATACCGTTGGAGAGATAACCACAGATTATGGTACAGTAACCATTACGAACTATGATTATGATAATGGTGTCTTTAGCTACACGTATACTCTAACGACTCCTGTAAGCAATATATCTCCTATCGATGGTGAAACAGCCCAAGATAGCTTTAGTGTTACTGTAACAGATCAAAGCAATGCTACTTCTTCTGCTACTGTTACAATTGATATCACCGATGATACTCCAAGTGTGAGTGCTTCAGGCATTATTCCATCATCCTTTGAATTGCTGCTTACCAATTATGATGCGAGCTCTTCTGCTGGCTATAACAGTAGTTTTGGTTATTACATCAAAGGGGAAAATGGAGAGCCAACAACGGGTATTGTGATCTGGGATGGCGTTCATGGAACCAATGCTGCAGCTTCTGTAACAATTTCTGGTTATGCGCCAGATCAAATTGGTTTCTTTATTATTCCAAATGGAAATGCTAATGCTGCTCTTAATAATGGATCGAATATTAGCTTCATTCAAGTAAATGGTGAATGGCAAGCTACATTGGATGGTACGACCCCATTATCAAGTGCTAGTGGACATGTATTGTTTGACAATACCGCACTCAATTATGATGCAAATACAGGTGCTTATACCTATGTTGTTGACAATACTTTAGCGGGTAATCTCAATTGGGAAGATACCGCTGGTGGCGGAGATAAAGACAATAATGATGTCAATATTGGTGCAACGTGGACAGAAAAAGCAGCCCTTAGTGTTGATGAGAGCGACTTGAGCAAAGATGCCACGAGTGATTTTAGCAAAGCCTTTACCTTTGATTATGGTGCTGATGGTGATGGTAGCATTGTTTATACATTGAGTGTTAATACACTATCAACAGGTCTTTATGATACGGCAACAGGTGAAGAGGTAACTTTACATGTAACCAATACAGGTGTTGTTGAAGGAATTGTCAGTGAAAACGGTACAGATGTTATTGTCTTTACATTAAGCGTAGATGCTGCTACAGGTCTCGTTACGCTTGATCAACAACGTGCTGTCGAACATGCAGATACAACCAATGCAGATGATGCAACAGGCATTACTTCAGGATTGATAAGCCTCACCGCAACAATTACGGATAGTGATGGCGATAGTAACTCTGCAACCATCGATATTAGCAGCACAATTCGTTTTGAAGATGACGCACCTATTGCTGTTGATGATACCATAACCACCAATGAAGATGCAGAAAAGATCATAGGCAATATCTTTACCAATGATACACAAAGCACAGATGGGCAAACGGTTAGTTTTGCAACAACCACTGGAGAATATGGAACATTAGAATACAATGAACTTACAGGTGCATATACCTATACCTTGAATGATAATGCCCAAACATTGGTGCAAGGAGAGAGTGCGAAAGAAACATTTACCTATACTGTGACAGACGCAGATGGCGATACCAGTACAGCTACCTTAAGCATTACTGTTGATGGACGTAATGATGCACCTATTGCAACACCAAGCACGTCAAGTGGTGATGAAGATACCTCTATTGCTGTAAGCCTAGGAGGTACAGATGTGGATGGTACCATTGCCTCTGTGAGCGTAACTACTTTACCGACGGCAGATCAAGGTGTGCTTTACTATATGAATGGTACAACGCTAACAGAGGTTTCTACCTCCACAGTGTTGACACCAGATCAAGCAGCAAACTTGACCTTTGTGCCAACAGCAAATTTCAATGGTGAAGTGACTATAAGTTTTACAGTAACGGACGATACAGGGGCAACTTCAATATCTGCTAATGAGGTTATTACGGTTATCCCTGTGAATGATGCACCTATTACATCCACAGTCACGCTAACTCCTATTGTAGAAGACAGTGGGGCATATATTATTACCCAAGCCAACTTACTTGCCAAGGCAAGTGATCCTGTGGAGCATGATTCTTTAGTTGCAACCGATCTCGTGATTTCCAGTGGAAAAGGTACATTGGTTGATAATCATAATGGTACATGGACGTATACACCAGCGGCTAATGATGATACGGGCGTAACTTTCAGCTATAAAATCACAGACAATGGTACTACCAATGGTGTATCCGATCCAAAATCGGTCACAGGCACGGCAACACTAGACGTCACTTCAGTCAATGATGCTCCTGACGCAGTGGACAATACCTATGTCCTTAGCGGACTTAGCGGGCAATACTATGCTTATCATGAAGGTACGACCCTTGATGGCTCTAACTTACTTCATGTTAGTCAAGTGGAAAGCTTTATTGCTAAAACAACGCCTGATGCAACCTTTACTGCAACAACACTTAGCTATGGATTGGCAAGTAATGGGGTCTCATCGTTGTTTAGTAATAGTTTGGGAACCACTGGCAATCTAGCGAAATTTTTAGGTACCAATGCGAGTGATTTAAGTGTTAATAGTGACAAAGGTTCGGATGCCATTATTAAACTTAGCGGTTCTATTGAACTTGAAGCCGGTAGCACGTATAAATTTAAAGTCTATTCTGATGATGGCTATGCGATTTATATTGATGGTCATTTGGTCTCCTCTTATGATAATATTCGAGCTCCAGGTTCAACGACCAGTGCAAGTTTTACCGTTGCAACAAGCGGTACACACGATATTAGCATTGTGTACTGGGATCAAGGTGGACAAGCCGTCTTAAAAGTGGAACTCAGCAATGACAATGGCGCTACATACCATGTCCTTTCAGGAACATCCGATGGTCTCTCTTCTTTAGTTACCAATGAAGACACACCGTTGATTATTGCTCCAAGTACACTGCTTGCCAATGACAGCGATGTCGATGGCGATACTCTAAGCATTGTTAGTGTGGCAACAACTGATAACACCCATGGTACGGTAGAGATTGTAAATGGTCAAATCGTCTTTACACCTGATGCAAATTACAATGGTGATGCAACGTTCACTTATACTATTAGCGATGAAAGCCTTACCGATACGGCAACGGCAACGGTAACATTACATGTAAACTCTGTTAATGATGCACCCGTTGCTATTAATGATATCCTTTCTGCATCAGAAGATACCCCAATTATCTACACTGCATCTCAATTGTTGGGGAATGATACTGATGCCGATAGTACCTCTTTGAGTATTGCAAGCGTTACAAGCGGTAGTAATGGTACCGTTGTACTTAATCCTGATGGTACAGTAACCTTTACACCGAATGCAAACTTTAGTGGGACGGCAGATTTTACCTATACTACGACGGATGGCACAGCGACGTCAAATTCAACGACTGTTACTGTTAATGTCACCGCAGTAGCTGATACACCAACGGTAAGCATTTCAGGAACAGGTGTTGTTTCTCAAACCATTGATACCACTAATGCTACAACAATAGGAAATGGTTTCACGATTACGGCGCTCCATGCGGATGGTACGGCTAGCACTATTAGCACCAATAGTTCACCTAATGGATTTGGTGTTGCGGGTGCTTCTTCGGGTGCTGACAGTGAAATTGGTTACTTGAATGGAACAGGATCTGAAAAATTGGATGTCTTATTTGATAATACTGTGACATCCATTAGCGTTTCCATTGCGTATTTAAATTCGACTGAAACGTATGGTGTTTATTTTTATCTCAATGGTGTTCTTGTGGGTTCGACGACACATACGGGGGGAAGTGATAGTGTTGAGGCTGCTGTTACGCTTTCTCCTTCTTCTGGCTCTGCCTTTGATGAAGTCGTCTTTTATGCTCCTAGCGCGAATGATGACTATTTGATTCATTCCATTACCTTTGATAAAGAGGTTGCTTCCTCAACGGTCACAGTCGATGATACGACAAGGTCAACCGAACTTCATGTCTCTTCTGCTTTGAGCGATACTGATGGTTTAGAAACATTGAACACAAGCATTAGTGGTTTAGGCGAAGGATTTGTCTTAACCGATGGTACCCATACAGCTACAGCGGGAAGTACAGGAATCGTCGATGTTACTGGGTGGACGCTAAGCTCATTAACGCTCACCGCTCCGATTTTAGCTGAGGGAAATTATGTCTTGACAGTGACTGCAACATCGACAGAGGGGTCTAATAATGCTCAGGCTTCTGCAAGAGCAACAATCACAGTATCAGTTCCAGATAGCAGTGAAGTAACCGCAGTCGACGATACGGTGGCAGTTGTTACGACAACATCGACATCAATTGCGGAAGTATCGAAAACATGGAATGATAATGATGGCAATGGCAGTCATGTAAAACTTTCTTCTAGTGATTCAAAAGTAACGTTGTACACAGATGACTCGGGTATCAATAAGACTGTAAAAACAACTTCAAAGAGCTTTAGTGTAGAAGATGACAGTAGTGCAAGTGTCAGCGTTAAAATTACTCAACACAATGCAGAAACGGGAGATACCTATACTGTTAAATTGCTCAACACTGTAGGGGATACAGTAGCATTTGTTACAATTAATAAGTCCTTAAATGTAACGGCTTCTTCGGGTGATTATAGTTGGGATAGCTATACAAAAACCCTATCGTTTACAAATGTTGGCTCAGGAACGTATAACTTAGAAGTTTCTGCAACGAATGTATATAACCAGAATAGCAGCAGTGCGATATCCGTTGATTTTTCGGGTTTAACTATCAAATCTACAACAACAGTTACATCTACTGAAGCTTGGAATACTGTAGGCGCAGAAATAGCAACGCTTGCGGCAGGTGTTGTTGCTATTGTTGGTAGTGTTCTCACCAATGATGCAGTAGGCTCAGAAGGTGCGACGATCACACAAGTAGGTGCTGAAACTTCTAGTGTCAATAATATAATGACACTAGTGGGAGCTCATGGAACATTAGAAATTAACACTGTATCAGGAGATTATACCTATAAGGTGACAGATACTACCGTTCCAACAACTGGAAGTGAGACCTTTAGTTGTACCCTTGCACAAGCTGATGGCGATACTGCGACCGCTAATTTGACCTTCAATTTTGCAAGTGGTAGCACTGCAACGACAGGTACACATGGTACAACAGGTGCCGATACCTTGGTCGCAGCGTCTGATGATGGTGTTACACTTTACGGTGGAAAAGGCAACGACACACTTTACGGTGGCGCTGGCAATGATACGCTTTATGGTGAAGATGGCAATGATAAGCTTTATGGCGGAGCAGGCAATGACACGCTTTACGGCGGAAAAAGCGATGACTATCTCAATGGTGGAACAGGCTCTGATAAGCTTTATGGTGACGCAGGTAACGATACCCTTGTTTACGATGCAAATGATAGCATCATCGATGGAGGAGCGGGTACCGATACGCTTCTTATCAACACCGATAGCTCTGTAGATTTGAGCAATGTTGCAGCCATTGCAACGAGCATCGAAGTGATTGACCTTACCCAAGCGAGTGTTGCAGTCACCAATATTAACGTGGATGATGTCATTAGTTTAACGGAAGATAGCACAACGCATATTCTTAAAATTACAGGTGAGAGTAATGACAGTGTTTCAGGTACAGGTTGGACAGCTTCTACGGATACAGCCAATGTTGAAACGGGTTACACACGTTATGAAGGTACAGCAACGGATGGTACAAAAGCGTATGTTGATGTACAAGACACCATTGTGCATACTGACTTTAATTAATGGTTTTTAAAGTCATCCTTGTCTTTCTGCTTTTACATGTAAGCCTTTTTGGAGGGGAGTTTAGGCTCTCCTCCTCTTTTTTTGCTTCTTTGCATACTGTCAAATCCAAAGCGATTTTCCAAGACTACGAACGTTTTATGAATGAAACGAGCTCCAAACCTTTACATGTAAAGCTTGATGCGGTCAATTTTTACATCAATGCGTTTGTGGGTGCGTATGATGAGCAGACGTACCGAAGTGAAGATTATTGGGCGAGTCGTTGGGAGTTTTTGGAAAATGGAGGAGGGGATTGCGAAGATTATGTGATCGCTAAGTTTTACACACTCAAAGATTTGGGCATTGACCCTAAAAAAATGGCGCTGTGCATTGTGCAAGACATGGACAATGGAAGCTACCATATGGTGCTTCTCTTTTTTGAAAAACCCTATACTGAGCCACTCGTGCTTGATAATCTCAGCTTCAAGATCTTGCCACTCAGCAAACGTTATGATTTGAAAGTGAAAGAGTGCATGAACGAAGAGGGCTATTTTAAACTCGAAAACAGTGAACTCGTGCGCAATCCAGCTCGCAGAGGAATCAAAAATTATGTTGAGATGTTGCAGCGAAACCAAAAAGAGTCTCTCTGGCAGCATTAATGCTTACATGTAAAGTACTCACGCGTTAAAGCAAGACTGAAGAATACTGCTTAATACATAGCCAAATACCCATCACAAACCTTTTACATCATGCTATAATATTTTTACATGTAAAGATTTTTACTTTCTGTTTTAAAGGATTCGTATGTCACTCAAAGTTGTTCTATCGCATAAAACAGAATACCACTACGACCGCTACGTAGCGCTCTCACCGCACATCATCCGCTTGCGCCCAGCTCCTCACAGCAGGACACCCATCGAGGCGTACTCACTCAAAATAAAACCTGACAACCATTTTATCAACTGGCAGCAAGACCCGTTTGGCAATTACCTCGCGCGCATCGTGTTTCCTGAAAAAACGAAAGAGCTTTGCATCGATGTGGAGATCATCGCCGATTTGATTACGATCAATCCGTTTGATTTTTTTGTCGATGAGTATGCCAGTGAGTTTCCTTTCTTTTACACCAAAGATCTTCAAAAAGAGTTGATACCTTACCTCGAAGAGAGTGAAGATGGCGTTCTTTTGCGCTCTTTTGTGCGCTCACTTGACTGTCAAAAACGCCCCATCATTGACTTTTTGGTTTATCTCAATTCTGAAATCAATCGCTTCTTAAACTACACCATCCGACTCGAACCGGGTGTGCAAAGTTGCGAAGTGACCTTGGGCAATAAACTGGGCAGTTGTCGCGATTTTGCGTGGCTGTTTGTGCAAGTGCTCCGTCATTTAGGGCTTGCGGCACGTTTTGTCTCAGGTTATTTGGTGCAACTCAAAGCCGATGTTACCTCACTTGATGGCCCAAGCGGTCCTGAAGCGGACTTTACCGACCTTCACGCGTGGACAGAGGTTTACATCCCCGGAGCGGGTTGGGTTGGACTGGATTCGACCAGTGGACTTTTTGCAGGCGAAGGGCATATACCGCTTGCGTGCACACCGTCTTATGAGAGTGCATACGCCATTGAAGGTCTGAGCGATCAATGTGAAACCGAATTTGTCTATGACAATACCGTCACGCGCATTTTTGAGTCACCGCGTGTCACCAAACCATACCGTGATGACCAATGGAACGCTATTTATAACTTGGGCTTTGAAGTGGACAAAGCCTTAGAAGAGGGCGATGTCAGGCTTTCCATGGGTGGCGAGCCGACCTTTGTCTCCATTGATGACATGGAAGGCGATGAGTGGAACACCACAGCCGATGGCGAGCACAAACGCGCCCTTGCCGACACCCTTTCACGAAAACTACTGAACTCGTTTGCCAAAGGCGGCATGCTCCATTACGCCCAAGGAAAATGGTACCCTGGAGAGCCGCTTCCGAGATGGCAAACCTCCATTATTTGGCGTAAAGATGACAAACCCATCTGGCACAATCCCGAGCTTTTTGCCGATATGAACGAGGCGTATACCTACACCAACGAAGACGCCAAACACTTTTTGTCCAAGCTTTCACTCACCCTTGGCATCAGCGATCAAAACATTATCGCAGCTTACGAAGATCCACTTTATTACATTGTCAAAGAGTCCGAACTGCCCATCGACATCGACCCGATGAAGTCTGATCTCTCTGATTCGTTGGAGCGAAGAACGATCGCCAAAGTGCTCTCACAAGGGCTCAATAAACCTGTGGGCTACGTGCTTCCGCTCAATTATGGTGAGCATGAATGGATGACATCGACGTGGGAATTGCGCAGAGGCTATGTGTATTTGAGTGCAGGAAATTCACCGATGGGACTCAGACTTCCGCTGAGCTCTTTGCCTGAAAAACCCATAGATGCGTTGGCATTGCACCCTGAGCCAGACCTTTTCGCCCCTTATGCGCAGCTTGGTGAATACACAGAAGCGGCAAAAAGGCGTTGTGCATCAGCAGGAGAAGCGAGCATTGAAGCGACGCATCACCGTGAGAAGTTCGTACGCACCGCCCTTTGTACGGAAGTGCGCGATGGAAAGCTTTATGTTTTCCTTCCACCACTCAACCACTCGGAGTCTTTTTTAGAGCTGATCGCAAGCATTGAAGCCGTGGCGGAATCTTTACATGTAAAGATTGTTTTAGAAGGCTACGAGCCTGCGCATGACCTCAGACTCGATCGCATCAAAGTCACGCCAGACCCGGGCGTCATCGAGGTGAACATCCAACCTGCAACGTCATGGAAAATGCTCAGCGATAATCTTCTGTTGCTTTACAAAGACGCGCGAGAATCGCGTTTAGGGACTGAAAAGTTTATGTTAGATGGCAAACACACAGGCACGGGTGGGGGCAATCACGTCACCATCGGAGCGCTTAAACCAGAGGACAGTCCACTGCTTCGTAGACCCGATCTGCTTCGAAGTCTCATTACCTTTTGGCAACACCATCCGGGGCTTTCGTACCTTTTTTCAGGTGCGTTTATCGGTCCAACCTCACAAGCGCCACGCGTGGATGAGGGAAGAGTGGAAAACCTTTACGAGCTTGAGATCGCCTTTTCGCAAATCGGTGAGGATGAAGAGGTACCGTTTTGGCTGACCGATCGCCTTTTCCGCCATATGTTAACCGACATCACAGGCAACACACACCGAAGTGAATTTTGCATCGACAAGCTCTATTCGCCCGATTCCAGTAGTGGACGGCTTGGCATCTTAGAACTTCGTGCGTTTGATATGCCGCCACACGCCCAAATGGCGCTGTTGCAGATGCTTTTGGTGCGCACACTGGTCGCCGTTTTTTGGGAAAAACCGTACAAACACAAACTGGTGCGTTGGGGCACACAGCTTCATGACAAGTTTTTGCTAGAGCATTACGTCAAAGAGGACTTGCGCGACATCGTAGAGTTTTTGCAAGCAGAAGGTTACGCGTTTGAGCTGGATTGGTTCGATCCTTTCTTTGAGTTTCGTTTTCCACTCTACGGCATGACGACAATCGCAAATATGAACTTAGAACTTCGCGCCGCCATCGAGCCGTGGAATGTGTTGGGCGAAGAGAGCAGCTCGCAAGGCACAGCGCGTTATGTGGACTCTTCGTTAGAGCGCGTGCAGGTGAAGGTGCAAAACTTTACACCCGAGCGCTACACGCTTACATGTAACGCCGTGGCGATTCCACTTGCGCCTACAGGCATGGAAGGCGAGTTTGTGGCAGGCGTGAAGTACAAAGCGTGGGAGCCGTACTCTGCTCTTCATCCGACCATCGGTGCGGACACGCCTTTAGTGTTTGATGTGGTCGACACATGGAACAAACGCTCCATTGGGGGTATGACCTACTTTGTAGCGCATCCGGGTGGGCGAAATTACGACACCTTCCCTGTGAACAGCTACGAAGCAGAATCACGTCGCATCAACCGTTTTTGGGACTTCAACCACACTCAAGGCGAGGTCGAGTACCAAAGCAGTTCTGTAATACCCAATGCGGTTGAGGGCAGTGAGCGCACGGTTGTGGTGCATAAACCCAAAGCACTTAAACAGTTTGTGTTTCAAGAACTGCCGATCAGCAGTGAATTTCCACATACACTCGATCTTAGACGAAAACGGAATACGAAATAGATGAATTTTTTAGATAATTACAGTTCGGCTTCCCCGTTTGATGAGATGCTCGATGAGCAGTTTTGCGTCAGAGAGCACTGGCAACCGCTTCTTGCGCGCCTTGAATTGATCAGCGTTGAAGAGCTCGCCAATAAACAAGCCGAAATCACGTGGCATTTGGAAGACAACGGTGTTACCTACAACGTCTACAACGACCCTGAGGGCAATGGCAATCGTCCGTGGAGTTTAGACCCGATTCCGTTTGTCATCACCAAAACGGAGTGGAAAACGATCAAACAAGGAATCAAACAGCGCGCAAAACTGTTCAATCTGATCTTAAAAGACCTTTACGGTGAGCAGAAATTGCTCAAAGAGAACATCATCCCTGCAGAGGTGATTTACGGGCATAAAGGCTTTATCCCCGCCGTTCACTCTTTAGGCTTGATGGAGGATTTTCAGCTCCACTTTTACGCGCTTGACATGGCGCGAGGGCCTGATGGAAAAATGTGGGTCATCAATGATCGCACCCAAGCACCCTCAGGTC
>Ga0194137_10000533_pt1 | contig 25168 bp, 17 predicted proteins | sample TARM_MetaG_T3_14_FD_134025 | JGI IMG/M metagenome (GOLD analysis project Ga0194137, IMG submission 134025) | Freshwater microbial communities from Pennsylvania, USA, analyzing microbe dynamics in response to fracking - TARM_MetaG_T3_14 (version 2) | ecosystem: Environmental > Aquatic >... | reverse complement strand
GTGTGTGGGCGCGCTGAAGAAGGCTTTCGTCATAAGGCACCAACTTTAAGCTACATGGTTTAAGGTGGGGATTCAGGCGCACCCTGAGGAACTGGGGGATTAGACGTAGACGGACTGATGGTGCCACTTCGGCCTCTGCCACGCTGGGCGGAGACTGAAACCATCTTGTAAGCAGGGTTCGTAGTGACGCGAACATAGAGGATAGGTATAAGAGCTCAAATTACAAGGTTTAAGGATACTTTCGGGTGCTTTTAATGGGGTTGTAAGGCAATATTGTGATAGCTTCTGTTTCGCCACCCGAAAAGCGACCGGTTAGTTTGGGAATGTCGTCGATTTCCACAGATGTGTATTTGTACGCGCGACTCTCATGTCAATCCTCTTCAGTAGTCAGGAAAGCTAGTGCATTACTTGCCGCTGTCGCGTTCATAGCCTTCGATAATACTGAAGGAGATTAAAAGTTCTGCCTAGTGATTCGTTTCGAAATTCATGGCTACTTACTCTGCCAATGTTTTGTAATCTCTGCGATCAATCAGACCGTCCTTTACCAATCCTCCCATTCCTAAAACGCATCGCTTGCGTTTGTGACGTGCCCCTTTCTCTCTGCAATTTGCGCCATACCCCTTGCTTACTAAAAATGAGTGAACTCATTTTTCAACTCTCTAATGGGCCAACAGTTCCAAAGAAAACTCATCACTCACGTATCCTTTTGATTTCAGTGATTCAAACATATCGATCCACTCATTAGAGAATAGTGTTGTCGCAGAAATCCACGGTTTATCGCTGCCGGCCCAGTGAGCAACCACAGGGTCAGCAGCGATTTCTTCTATTTTTTCGTACCTTGACCCGTAAATCTTGTTAATAAGATTCAGTTTAAATCTATGTTTGTGCCGCTTGTAACATACAGGCAAAAAGTTGTATCTAATATCTAATACTTTGATGTGGTCGTTACACACTTCATTGAACACATCCTGATCCATGAGGTTAAAATTAGTAGAATTAATCTTGGCCTCAATCAGTTTGCGGGGAAGATCTTCGCTGCGCATCCTAGCGAGATTCATAAGCATCATACCGCTATTGAAATAAATATTAAACTTATCTATATCCCCTCGGTCCGTCACGGAACTCCACAAATCTGGAACCGCACACAGATATTTATCCTCCAAACTAGTCATGAATAGTGCCGCTAGGTCTTTTCTAACAATTAAGTCAGTGTCGATATATAGCACCCTATCCAAATGCGGAAAGACGTCTGGAATTATGAACTTGAACATTGCGGAGGGTGATGCCATGCAGTAGTTATCGTTCTCCTTGTACTTATGAAGACCATTGAATTGCGTTGCATCCACCTCTAACACCTTCACAAGAAAATCTTCCTCTGACATCTTTTCCAAAATTTCCATCCTCTTCTTTGAACCATTGGGAACCAAAATAGTTATGGAGGGATGGGTGGTCCGGCGCTTTGTCCTCCTTACGGACTCAAGGAAAACAAGTGTTGGGATGACATAGTTCTCGTCGGCGATGCAGCAAATGTCAATACTGGTGGCAAACTTATTGGCAAGGCTGTTTTCGATCTCAACGCCGCCGGCGAGTTCTTTTGCAATGTATTTCAAATCCTTAAATGCTCTCTGATTAACGACATTAAGCCAGTATTTCTGGTCCTGAATATTCAATCTTTTCAGCCGCTGTTGGAGTATCTCGTATACAAGAATCGACTTGCCAAAACTTTCTATTGTGACATTTTTTGTGATCCCGCCTTCATGCTGTCTATAGAAATAGGTAGTATTTTCTGCAATTACAATATCTGAATGGCCAAAAACTAAGGCCATGATCGAGAAGTAATTGTCTTCTGATTGACATCTCATACCCTCAAGATATTCTATGCCGTTGTTTAATAAAAATTCCTTCTTATAGAGTTTATTACACGAAACTCCCGTTGTTAGGATGGCTTGTGCAGCAATATGCTTAGCGTCAATCTTCTGAAAAAGCTCGAATCCACTTTTCTTTTCTACTTGTGAGTTATTTTCGTCGAAGCATAAAATCTTGTCTGCAACGGAAATATTCGCACCATTCTGCAGAGCGGACTTGTATAAATTTCCAATATACTGTTCTGAAATGTAATCGTCGCTATCAACGAAGGCAATGTAAAGTCCATTCGCGTTTCTCAGGCCGTTGTTTCGAGCCGAGGCTGGTCCGCTATTTTTCTGTTGGATAACGCGAATCCTTGGATCTCTTTCTGCGTATCGTGTCAGAATGTTCTTTGTAAGCTCGTCAGTCGAGCCATCATCGATACATAAAACTTCGAAATTATGAAAGTGCTGACTAATAATGCTGTCCAAGCATGCCGACAAGTACTTACCTGTATTGAACACCGGAACGATGATTGAGACCTTCGGTGTAAATAGTGCTGTTGGCTCGTCACTTTGCTTAAGGGCTTCAAGGATTTCTGGATAACGTGCATGCAATGCTCGCAGCATGACATCGTTACCTCCGTCCTGATAGTTTTCTTTCCACAGAGCTGTAGCCTGCGTTTCTGGCACAAAATCTAAAGCGAAACTACTATCTTTCACTCGCTGCACCTTTGTCCGATTAAGTACAGCCATGCCCCAAAACCAAAGGTCATCTCCTGTCGGACATATGGTGGAGAATGCGTTCAAATCCTGAACACGCTCATCCAAGCTACCTGGGGGGTAAAGAACACCACCGCAGCCAGTGAAGAGGTGGCTAAACGAGGAATTTTCTTCTTTAATCTCCTTGGGCCAGAGTTTATACGAAGAAAAATTCCCGATTTCATTGATCGATACCCGATGAGCACGATGGCAAACTATTGCGTTCGGCTCCTGAAGATGAGAAATAATTAGTTGGGATAACCAGTTCTTCTTATAAACAATATCGTCGTCCGCTGTGACAATAATCTTTTCAGGATATTTTTTTAAGCTAGGGATCAGCTTTTTATAGGACCGTATGTCTTCGCACCATTCGATTGACAGTCCCTTATCTCTCAATTGCAACAGTTCAAGTGGGAGATCTAGCTCTAAGCTTGGAAACTGTTCCCTTGCAAGCCAAAGTACTAGTTTCCAAGGTTTGAAGCTTTGTGCCAGAATGCTTTTAAGCGTCTCTGATACTGCGTTGATTCTTGCAGGATAGGACGTAAGCGATACGACAACATTTTTAGAGAAAAGCTCTCCTAAAACATCATACTTCTGATCATTTGCTAAACTTATGCAGGCCGAAATCGAATCTATATGTCCAATTTTTAATTTATCGAGACATAAGGCAATGTTTGCATAAAAAACTTTGTGCCCAATTTCGGATGCCAGCTCATGATATAGATTTAGAGCACCGTAGTAATTACCCGAAAGATAGAGCATGTTTGCTCTTTTCACTGAATTATTCATTTTGTTAGATTGTTTGCCGTCTAAAAAAATTTAAACAAAAAGTACCTCAACGCTCAATGAACAAGGGTTGAGTCGTACCCTTCATCACTTACTTCACCACAAGGCGTGCGCGGTTTCGTAGTTATTTAATGATGTACTTTTTCAAGAAACGCGGCTGATTTTTAATACGTCGTTATACTTACTCGACATAATTATTTTTTAACCAGTGAGAGAACTCAGTCCCGATTTCTGAATGTCGAGCTCCGTACACGACCGATGCTTGCAAATATCCAAGTTTCGATCCACAGTCATACCGGACACCGTCATATCGGTAAGCTAGCACCTGCTCGATCTTAAGTAGCTCTGCAACGGCGTCCGTCAGCTGAATCTCCCCGCCCGCTCCTCGCCTCATATTTTCTAAATAGGTAAAAATTCTAGGTGTCAGAACGTAACGTCCAACGACAGCCAATGTTGATGGCGCAACCTCAGGTGCAGGTTTTTCGACGATATCGGTAATGCATTCCAGACGTTCATTAAAAGTCTGGGTAGCGACAATACCGTAGCTCTTAGTGTCCTGTCGCGGAACGTCTTGCACACCAATGACTGAAGAGTGGTAATAGTTGTACACATCCGTCATCTGCTTCATCACCGGAATCTCGCCGTCTAGCAGATCGTCTGCAAGCAGCACCGCAAACGGTTCGTCACCGACGACCGGCTTGGCACAAAGCACGGCATGACCGAGGCCAAGGGCTTCGGGCTGGCGGATGTACACACAGCTAACTTCTTTCGGAAGGATCTTGCGGACTAGGTCCAGCATCTCCGTCTTGTTGCGCGCCTCGAGCTCGGACTCAAGTTCGTAAGCCTTGTCGAAGTGGTCTTCAATGGCGCGCTTGCTGCGTCCCGTGACGAAGATCATCTCGGTGATGCCGGCTTCGACTGCCTCCTCGACGGCATACTGGATCAGCGGCTTGTCCACGATGGGGAGCATTTCCTTTAGGCTTGCCTTGGTGGCGGGAAGGAATCTAGTGCCAAGTCCTGCGACAGGAAACACGGCCTTTTTGACTCTGGTATTTGACATGGTTGCTTCAACTCAGCTTGTTTTTGATATGGATGTACGTCTTAAATAACTGGTAGTCGCAATGGCCAGGCTTGATAGTTTCGCTCTTTGACCACGGCGAAAACCAGCCATCCGGCCGCGCAAGATTTTTCATGTCCTTATTGACCTCTCATTCTTCATATACCAGTCGTAGGTAAGTCGCAGCCCCTCCTCCAGCGACGTCTGCGCCGACCATCCAAGGTTCTTCATCGTCGCAGTATCCAGGAGCTTTCTCGGTGTGCCGTCCGGCCTGGTGCCGTCAAGGCATATCTCTCCACCAAATCCGACGATGGCCGCAATCTTTTCTGCCAGCTCGCGGATGGTGATGTCGTTGCCTGCTCCGATATTGACGATGTCGACACTGTCATACCGCTCCATAAGCACAACGAGCGCGTCAGCCAAATCATCGACGTACAGAAATTCCCGCCTGGCCCTGCCGCTACCCCAGATGGCGACCGACTGGTCGCCGTTTGTCTTTGCCTGATGAAACCTGCGCAGCAGCGCCGGAAGGACATGGGCGTTGTCGGCATGAAAATTGTCCCCCGGGCCGTAGAGGTTAGTCGGCATGGCACAAATTGCGTTGAAACCGTACTGGCGGCGATATGCCTGGCACAGCTTGATGCCGGCAATCTTGGCGACGGCGTATGGCTCGTTCGATGGCTCGAGCGGCGCAGAGAGGAGGTATTCCTCCCTGATCGGTTGCGGGCAATCGCGTGGGTAAATGCAGGACGACCCGAGGAACAGCAGCTTTTTTACCCCGCTGCGGTAGGCGTGATGGATCAGGTTGTTTTGGACCGTCAGGTTCTCGTAAATGAATTCCGCCGGGTAGGCGTTGTTGGCATGAATGCCTCCCACCCGGGCCGCCGCCATGATCACCCAATCGGGTTTCTCCTGTTGCAGGAATCCGGCTACTGCTTGCGCGTCCATCAGGTCGAGCGCTGTCCGGGTCCGGGTGAGCAGATTTGCATAGCCGTGCCGGTGCAAGGCGCGTACGACTGCGGAGCCAACCAGGCCCTTGTGTCCAGAGACGAATATTTTTGGCGGATGATCCATCGCTGCTCAGCGCGCTCCGGTGTCGATGTGTGTTGTCATGGCGTCTTTGCGTTTATCGTTCAGTGTCAGTATCGCTACGGCGTACAAGTCATGTCTCCAGGGTGATACCTTCGACCAGGAAGGCAAGCTCGCGGTTATCCGAAGACGCCGAATCAAGCGTCGACGGGATGAAAGCTCCTGTGGTTACAATGACGAACGACCAGTACGCAGGGATGGCATCCGTACCATCGAGCGGCACCGATACTGAAAACGGTCCTGGCTCGGTCACTACCTTTGACAGCGTGCTGCCACTCGGGTGAAAGACGTTGATGTGCAATGCACCAGGCTGCGGCGCGGCATGCCGGCAGGTCAGCCGAACGGTCCGCCAGCGAGTGGAGGCGGCGCGCACACGCAGAACGCTTGTCGGCGGTGCCCATCCATCCGGGTAAATGTTCAGGTATGCATCTGGCTGTACGACGCGAAGGCGTGCATCAGCGTGCAGACGCGCATCGAAGGGTTCCCTTTCCTCAGCGCCGAGATAGCCGCGCGCCTCTGCAAAGGTGCGTTCAAGGTGCTGTTTGACCTCGGTAGGTTCCGATACATGGGGGAAATTGGAGAAAAACTCGTCGAGGTAGGTGTACAACCAGTTCGGCGAGGCGCTCCCCAGGGCGCGGGACGTGACCTGCATGCTCTCCAGTGCGACGATACGGCGCAGCTTCATCGTCTTGCACTCATGGTGCAGGCGTGAATAGGCCTGCGTGGCGTCCACGAAACCGATCCGCCCAGGATAGCGCTCAAACATCCTGAGCCACAGGTCGAAATCAAAAGCAGTGAGCAGGTTCTCGTCGAGGTATCCGGTTTCGGCAAGCGCGCCGCGGCGCATGAACACCGTTGGCTGGCAGATAAAGCACTGTTCCCTGAATGCCTCAATTGTGGCCGGCGGCCGCAGCGAAGGATATTCGCCCTTGTCAGCGCCCTGCCCGCCGATGTGGCGGCCTACACCGTACACCATCATGGCGCCAGGATTCCGGTCGAAATACCTATTGGCATTTTCGACTGCAGTTGGCGCATAGAGGTCATCCGAGTTGAGCCAGCCGACGATTGGCGCGCGTGCGAGACGGAACGCCTTGTTGATCGCATGGGATGCGCCCCGGTCCCGTTCCGAGAACCACCGGAGACGCCCATTTGCCTTGAGCGACATGCGCTCCAGAACCGCGAGCGTACCATCGGTGGACCCGCCGTCCATGACGATCAGCTCCAGATCCGCGAAGGTCTGCGCCAGGACGCTCTCGATCGCTGCCTCGATGAATTGAGACTGGTTGAACGACGGCATCACAATGGATACCATCGGGTTCTTTCCGGTCATGGGTGGCATGGAATACGGCATCGTGTGTTACCCGGCCAGTGATGGCACCAGCGCTGGGGCGGCCAGCTGTGCGATGGTATGCCTTGCGCGCTGAAAAGCCTTTGTCGCGCTTTCCAGTGCCGCCTTCATTTCCTGGTTGTCCAGGTAGTAGCGCTCCAGTTCCTCTTGCACTTCATGCAGTTGCAGCAGCATGAGCTCGGCTTCCTTCTCGCTGTCGGCGTTGGTGCGCTTGAGATCGTCCAGCTGCTTGAGAAGTTGTTTCTCCTTTTCCTGGGCGTCCTGTGTCCGCTGCTTCAGGTCTTTTTCCAGCTGCTGGACGTGACCGTTCGCCTGTGCCAGGTTAGTATTTGCCTTGGAAATTTCGTTCTTTAGCACGGACTTTTCCGCCTCGTATGACTTGCGCTCGCCTTCTCGCTCTTTTGATAGGGCGTCCAGTTTCCTGGATGCCTGGTCGAGGTCACCACGCTGCTTGTCGAGCTGCTTCATCTTCTCTCTGCGACGTCTTGCGTTCGCTGCTTGAGGTCTTTCTCCAGAGTCTGCACGCGACTATTGGCCTGCGACAGGTCGGCAAGCGCCTTCGCCAGCTGGCTCTTGAGTGCAGATTTGTCAGTCTCGAACGCCTTGCGTTCGGTTTCACGTTCCTTCGCGTGGTCTTTCGATGCGGATTCCGCTTTCAGGAAAACCTGCTCCAGTTCTTCCTGCACCTGATGCAGCTGCGACAGCAGGAGTTCGGATTCCTGTTCGGCTTCCTTGGCGCGGCTTTCGAGTTCAGCTAGCTGCTTTTCGAGTTGCGTCTCCTTCCTTGCGGCGCCTTCGATGTGCTGCTTCAGATCCTTCTCGATTTTCAGTACACGGGAGTTTGCTGCTTCAACTTCTGAAGCGTATTTTGCACATTGACTCTCGAGCGTCGCTCGTTCCGCCTTCCACGCGTTGTGCGCGGCATTGTGTTCGCTCTTTGTACGGTGCAAGGTCGTCAACGAGCGTTCAAGCTCGCCCTGCAGCTGCTCCAGGCTGGCAAGGGATTCGTCGTGTTTCTTGCGCACAAGGGCCAGTTGCGCCTCAAGCTGGGATGCGTGCTGCTGCGCCTGCCTCTCCGCTTCCTGATGCTGCGACTGCAGCTGCGGAGCACGGCGTGCATCTTTCCATTCGTGAAAGATGTCATCGAGCGCGTCTGCCGGCGGCATCGCCATGGTGCTGCGGAATTCGGGTTCGCGGCCACCGAGCCAGGCGCATGATTCCAGCGCTTCATACAGGTCCCAGCACTCCGGTGCGAGCCATTCAAACAGTTTTGATCGGACGCAGGCGAGATGGTCTCTGCCTGTTCCCTTGAGCACTTCGGTAAAGTTTTCAATCGCATTGCTTTGAAATGAAAGTCCCGCGCGCCCTTGGAGTTCGCGAAGAAACGCGTCGCTCGTCGTTTCCAGTTTGTCCGCATTGAGCAGTAGCACCCTGCCTTTGAATACTTGGCGAACGCGGAGCAGCCGCTTGTTATACGCGAGCCACGACGTCAAGGCTTCGCGAGGATCGGTCTGTGCCGCGTCCTGCACCGCAATCCAGGGCGCCTGGTAAAACGCCAGCACCAGGCCGTCCGGATGCGCTTGCAAGATGTCCTCAGCCAGCTCGGTAACGGGTACGACACGCGGCCCGCCTCTTACCTTATGTCCGACAATTCTGGAAAAGAACGCGGCGTCCAGTTGCCGGGCCATCGCATCACGCATCTGTGCCGGCCAGCCGGAAACCAAAAGACTTCCTTCATTCATGTCAGGTTCTTCCGCGCTTGTTATCTGCATTTTGTTATTCCAATTTCTAAAATCGTATTCCGCTGATGTAACGGTGTTGCCGCTTCAGTGCTGCATTTGCAATTTGAAGACCGGTCTTATTCCATTACGATCTACTTCCTAAAAACAGCATTTTTGGCAAAACCCTTCATACAAGATCCGTCCGGCCGACTGCATTCGCTCCAGCCGGACCGGCTCCGACTGTCGTAACCGTCGAAGCCGTTCAAAGACGCCCGCTACTTCATTCCGGCGCAAGACGATGACGGCATCTTCCCACCGCGGACTCCCCTCAGGAGGGGCAGGCCATAGCCAGTCGTCGACAATGACGACCGGGATGGCGCCCGCGGCAAGGGATTCCCATAGACGGAGCGTGTTCGGCCCGGCGCCCTCCGGACAAAGAGAGAACACCGAATCGGATAACAGTGTGTTATAGCGGGCAGTTGCGTCGCGCTCACGATCGAGCTGCACGCTGCTCAAGGTTTTACCTTTGACCTGCATGTCGTACACGACCGGATTGAAATGCCAGTCACTTGTTAGCTCGTAGACAAGGTCCGGTTCGTCGGTGCGCGCAGCCTCTTCTTTCAGGCGCAGGCGAATATCGGAACGGTAGTGAGGCATGTGCGCGCCAACGAAGGAGGCCAGCTTGTTTCTGGCAGCCGGCTTGCGCCCGGTTTCCAGCCCGGTGCGGCGCGCCGGATTGACGATATTCGGTGCGGCCAGGCTCCATGAATGCACACGTACACCATAGCGTTGCGCCACCACACCGGACGCCGGCTCGCAATGAGACAAATGCAGATCGGTCACGCCGATTTCCGAGAAGACCGGCAGCAGCGCTTGCCAGTAAATATGCTGGCAGACCGTATGAATCCTGATGTCATGCCCCCACTCCAGCCCCCAAGCCGAGGCAAGTGCACGATAGCCCTGCAAGCGCACGCGGAAGACTTGCTTCACGATGTCCGGCACGCATTGCGTGTCGATGTAAGTCGCCCATGGCAGGCCGAGGTAAGTCTGTACAGGCGCCTCGTTGCCCTCCCCGTCCGTATCGCGGCCTAGCGTTGCGTGGTTTTCAAAGGCGAGCTTTTCGGTGATGGCCGGGAACTGCCAGAAATGAATGTCAGCGGCCGAATCGGGAAGATTGCGGACGTATAGCGGGGCGGGCGCCACGCAGGGCGGCATGAACATGCGCAGGGCTTGCAGGCGCTGCGCCTTGGTATCGACATGGAACGCCGTGTCGCCAATGCAACATGCGGATGCCGGCGAGAGACTGTCGCGGAACACCAGCGAACTCGTGCCGGCTTCCTGCGTACGCCTCACGCTGAAGCGCTTGCGGAAGTCGAACACGACGTCGCCCTGTAACGCAGTGCGTCCATTCATGTCGTCCACTATCATTTCCGCATCAAGCTTCACGCATTCTCCATGCTGTTCATATCCACATCCAGTGTCTTGCTGTCCGGTTGCGGCCTATGCGTCGCCGCCAAAGAGGTCGCGGCTGTACACCTTGTCAGCCACATCCTGCAGATCGTCGGTAATGCGATTGGCGACGATGACCTCGGCCATTTGCTTGAACCGGCCGAGGTCATTGACCACCTTCGAGCGGAAGAAATCAGGCTCGGTCAGCATCGGTTCATAGACGATGACTTCCACGCCCTTGGCCTTGATGCGCTTCATGACGCCCTGGATGCTGGAGGCGCGCAGGTTGTCCGATCCGCTCTTCATGATCAGCCGGTGGAAACCGACCACGCGCGGATTCGTCTTGAGAATGCTTTCGGCAATGAAGTCCTTGCGCGTGGAATTGGAATCGACAATGGCGCGGATGAGGTTCTGAGGAACATCCTCGTAGTTGGCAAGCATCTGTTTCGTATCTTTCGGCAGACAGTAGCCACCGTAACCGAACGACGGATTGTTGTAGTGGTTGCCGATGCGCGAATCCATGCACACTCCCTCAATGATGCGCTTCGTATCGAGGCCATGAGTGGCGGCATACGTGTCGAGCTCATTGAAGTAGGCAACCCGCATCGCGAGGAAGGTATTTGCAAAGAGCTTGATGGCTTCCGCTTCCGTGGAATTCGTGAACAGGACGGGAATGTTTGACTTGAGCGCGCCCTGCTGGAGCAGTCCTGCAAATCTTTCAGCCCTATCGGATTGTTCACCAAGAACGATACGGGAGGGATACAGATTGTCGTACAGCGCCTTGCCTTCGCGCAGGAACTCCGGCGAGAAGATCAGGTTCTCGCATTCCAGCTTCTTCTTGATCCTGGCTGTAAAACCGACGGGAACGGTCGACTTGAGAACCATCACCGCCTTCGGATTGACCAGCATGACGTCCTGTATCACCGCTTCTGCCGATGCGGTATTGAAGTAGTTCGTTTCCGGATCGTAGTCGGTCGGCGTGGCAATGATGACGTAGTCGGCGCCGAGGTAGGCTTCCCGCTTGTCAAGCGTGGCACGAAGATTCAGCTCGTGGTGGGAAAGATAGCTTTCAATTTCCGCGTCCTCAATCGGCGACTCCCTGCGGTTGAGCATCGCCACCTTTTCAGGAAGGATGTCGAGCGCAACCACTTCGTTATGCTGCGCGAGCAGGACGGCATTTGACAGGCCAACATATCCTGTCCCGGCAACCGCGATTTTCATTCTTGTCGTTTCCATCGAAAATATAAAAGTCTGTCTTGTTACAGCATTCCACTCTGGGCATCGTTCTCCATGGCCGTTACCGGCCCGCGCCACTGCCCGCCATACCCTAGTTCTCTGCAACGTCTCCGGGCCGAATACGCACCAGGCAGGCACCGCGCTCAAGATCGCGTGTCGCGGACTGGAAGCGCAGCCCGGCAGCTGATACGTCGCTCTTCCATAACTCGACAATCTCTTTTTCTTCAGGACGGCCATAGTCATCGAGAAGCACGTCGATGTGCGCCCCACGCAGATAACGCAGCGCGATGGGGACAGCCGGATACCGGGCGTGCTTTGCCGTGTTGCCCGGCGGCCCGTCTACGACGAGCAGGATCTTGCGGCCTTTTGGCGAAAGCGCAGTCGCCAATCCTGCAAACGTTTCAATACAGGCGTAGTACGGATAGGCATTGCCGTTATTGGCGACATAGGGTGCCAGCGGCGCAAGGATAAGTTGCACCGCCGCCAGCACGCCTGCCTGCTCAAGGCCGGCACGCGTCCTGGCAAAATACTGCTCCAGATGCTCGAACGAGATGAATTTCGCAGGCGGCTTGTCTTGATCAAATGACGCGATCCTATTGAGCGCTTTGGCGATGACGACCGTAGAGACGCCAGAACCGAATTCGACCACCGCGTCGTAGCGGCCCGCCTCGAGCAGTTCGATCAGATACAACGCAAAATCCGGACCGACCGGCCAATCGTTCTTTTCGGTGGAGAGGCTGGGCAGCTCGCCGGAATGGAAGTAGTTCTGCACTCCGATGAAGGCCTCGATGCGCTTGGCTGCTGCATGCATCTCCCGCTTGAGCGTGTTCTCCAGGGACTTGCGTGTTTGAGCAAACTCCTCAGCCTGTTTCTTCAATTGGCGCTCGAGCGTTTCCTGCTGGCGCAACAGCTTGTCATTGATGATCCGGGTGCCGTCATTCAATCCAACCGGCATAGGTATGTGTTGTTCCGCATGATGTGCAAAACCAGGCGCAGCACTTTGTCCTGCCATGCCAAGCTGACGCATCTGTTCGCCAAGACGCGCCTGAGTCATCAGGCGCTCTTCACTTGCGGGCGTGCCGACAGCAATGGCACTTCTGAAATGCTGTAGAGCGCTGTTTTGATACCCGGCTATCGCTGCAGCGCGGCCAAGGCTGTTATGCACTCCAGAAATCAATATTTGGCTAATGAGTTTTTTGCTGCATCCCCATTCCTGGGCCAGGCGAACGAACTGGCGCGCGGCCGCACCGTTGTTGGTTTGCAAGTGCCCTGCCGCGACAAGGAGGGCCAGTTTTGCCCGCTCCGGATGGTGCTGCAAGGTGTCACGCTCCAGCTTGGCGAGACTTTCCCAATCACCGAACTGCCACTGCGTGCGAGCGCGCTCCAGCAGGTTTTCATCATAAGGTACAACATCACTTGTCGCGATATCGGGCTGTAGCGCGACCAGATGCTGTGACGCCTCGAGGACGGATGAAGCCACGGGCTGGCGGAAGCGTCCGCTTAGCCAATTAAAGAGTATTGCGAGAACCGAACGAGTCATTTTTTAACCTAGATTCCCGGTTCACGTAGTAGTACATCCTTGATCAGGCCGATCTGAGCTTCGGTCTTGATCATTTCCTGATTCAGGAGCGACTGGCGGAATTCGAAATCCGCAAGCTGCGCTTCCAGATCCGCGATCCTGGAGGCTTTCTCGTTCAACAGCGAGTTTGCCTTCTTCAGCTCCGCATTACGGGACTCGACAAGGCCTTTGCAGTCGGTTGCCAGGGTTGCTTTTGCATTGCGGTCAGCTTCGAGTTCTTCTTTTTCCTTGTGCAGCGCGTCTAAGCCTGCCTGACGCTTGGTTGCAAGCGCTGCTTGTTCATCCCTTGCCTGTGTCATCTGCTGGAGCTGCGCCTGACGTTCGGCTGCCAATTTGGCGTGTTCGTCCTTGGCCTTGCGTAGCGCTTCGATTTCTACTTGCCGCTGTTCGACAAGCTTCTCTGTTGCGTCGCGTTCTGCTTCGAGTTTGGCTTTTTCTTTCTTTAATCCTTCGAGCTGTGTTCCGCGATCAACTGCAAGCTTCGCCTGTTCGTCGCGTGTCTGGGCCAACTGCTGAATCTGCCCCTGCCGCTCTGCCGACAACTCGGTCAGATCGGCATTCGCTTTCAGTAGTGCATCAATTTCAGTCTGCCGCTGATCGGCCAACGTAGTTTGAGCGTCGAGATTAATCGACAGCTCAGCCTTTTCCTTTTTCAGTGCTTCGACGTTTTTCTGACAGTCGAGCGCGAGTTTCGCTTGTTGATCACGATCCTGCATTAGTTGCTTGATTTGCGCTTGGAGCTCGGCATTCAGCTTGGCCTGCTCTTCTTTTGCCTGGCCCAGTGCAACTAGCTCTGCTTGCCGCTGATCTGCCAGCCTGGCCTTTTCGTCGCGGTCAGCCGCGAGCTTCACTTTTTCCTCTTTCAAGGTATTGATGCTCGCTTGTCGTTGCAACACAAGCTTTACCTGCTCGTCCCTCGCGCCTTGTGCTTGTTCGGTTTGGGAACGAAGTTCCGAGGCATGTCGCGCTTGTTCATCACCCGTCTTCTTTAGCGCCTCGATCTTCGCCATTCGTTCTTCCGCCAACTTTGCGTGCGCATCTCGATCGGCTTCCAAGCTTTCAATTTCCATGACGTGCTTCTGAATCAATGCTTCATTCTCCTGCCGCAGTTCCTTGTGCGACGCTTCAAGCGCGTCAAACTGCTTTTGGAGCGATTGAATCAATTCCGCCTGGCTTTGTACTTGCAGCGTCAGGTGTTGTCTGTTCACCGCCTCATCGTCGCGCTGGAAGAGCAGCGCGGTATAGGGAGACAAGCTGTCCGGATCAACGCCCTCAAGCTTGAACCCGACCTCCGCCAGCCGGTCGCAGACTGCCTGTTTGTGCGATTCATTGCCGTACAGCGCTTCCTCGCTGGTCCTGACAATAATGTTGCTGAACGCTTGGAGCACACCCGCATTGGTGTTGGCCAGTAGTGGTCCCTCCAGGCCAGGGACCTCAAGAATAAGAACATTTTCAGCGTCCGCATTGATGTCAAAGCGAACCATAAGATTGCTCAACGTTTGACATTCGACCTCGATCTGCCGCACTTCGCGCAGGTTCGGGAAATAGTCGGTCAAGCCGGTAGCGCTAATGAAACTGCTTTCACGCGAATTGTTGAGGATGTGGAGTAGCCAATGCCCATCCTTGGGCACCAACCCTGCCTCGAGAAGCTCCTCACCTCTGTCTGCCAGCAGCTTGTTGTGAAGGCTCAGTGCCAGCTTCGGGTTGGGTTCCAGCAAGACAAGACGTCGAGCGTTGAACTGCCTGAGGCAATCCAATTCCGCCCCTGTCCCCGCGCCGGCGAACAGAATTGTGCCGATCGGCTTTTTCTGGATATCGATGAGTTGTTGCAGGAGATGTTTCATGTTTGCGACCCGCTGGTTTCATCCAATAAGTCGAGCACGGCTTCAAAGGCAAATAGCTCAAGCTCGAACGATTCGAGATAGGCTGGTTTCGGCTCGTTCTTGAACGGGAGGTTTTCTTTTGCCGCCAGCGCTTTCCTCAAGACCTTGATCAGTTCAGGTTGATCCGGGCGTTCAAGGATTCCACGTCGGGCAAGCTTGACCGCAGTGTCAAAGTGCCCTTCATTGAGCAGGCGATCGCATCTTTGCGGGAGTGAGCGCACTGTGACCTCGGCCAAGCGGTTCTGAAACGCTCCTGACATTGGGGCAAGCTGCAATGCTCCTCGGTACGCCTCTTCCGCTTCTTCCCAGTCCTGACTCATCCGATAAGCGTCACCAAGGCAAAAGAACGCCCAGGCGTAATCAGGAGCAATTTCCGTCACGCGCCTGAATTCAGCCGCCGCTTCGTTGTAACGCCCAGCCAGCATGAGCGTTTCGCCGAGTTTGCAGTGCGTGAAGGCGGGCGTTTCATACGTATCGTGAATGGCCTGGAAGCGACCGAGTGCATCGTCAAACGCGCGCATCTCCATGGCCAGGTTGGCGTCATGAACGGCGGCGAGAAATCGTGATGCGCGTACGCTGTCGCTGAACGCGGACGAAATTCGCTGTGCGAGCTGAAGGGTGGGCGCTCGCCCCATCAATGCGAAATCTCCCGCTGGTGATGACGGTGCTTCAAAAAACTTTGCGCCGCCGTCAAGTTCATGCTCGGTACCTGTCACACGCGCGATCAGATGGTGGGGTTGTGCATTGAATATTTCGAAGGAGAGGCGTACACGGAATTTGTAGCGACCGTCTCCGATTTGCAAATCCCGCAAATCTTCGCGAAATTGATCGGCAATACCTCGCCCAACGACGACGTTGCCATCCATGATGTCTACGCTAAGACGGCTGTCAGGGGCGGTAGGATCGAAAGCCCACCCTTCGGCATATCCATCGACGATTGCGTCAAAATGTCCACGGTAGACCGGCCCCGGTACGTGGCGTACGGCTGGTTGAGGCGTCGGCGAATGTTCTACGCTCATCGCCCCGTTGGCGGTTCTGTGTCTTGAAGTTGCCATTGGCAGTGTTTTGCTCATATCTTTGCAAAGCTCGTCTTTGTTGTTCCGTCTACGGACGGTTCCGTACATGGTGTGTAACTTGCCGGAATGCGTTCAAAGGCCCGCCCACGCGGCGCCAGTTCGTACAGGCGCTGTGCGTACCTCGCTCCCACCGCATGCACGTTGTTGAATGTCTCGAGTGTTTTCCTGCCTCGCCACGCCATCTTCCGGACGTGCTCCGGGCGTTCGACTACCGCTTTCATCTGCCTGGCCGCGTTCTCTACACTGGGGTCCGCCCAAACCTGACCCTCGCCATAGGGGTAGTCCCCGTTATCCAGGGCAATGAGATCGCACTCCACAAGCAAAGAGTTTTCATCCGTCGTAAAGTCCAAATTGCCGGAGAAGGACGTCGTAATTGTTGGAAGTTCAAGTAGCATCGCTTCGGCAATGCAGCGCCCGAAGCCTTCAGCCCGATGGAGTGACACAAAGCAGTCGCAAGTCTTGTAAAGAGCCAGCAAGTCGGCTTTGCTAAGTGTTTCTTCGATCAGATGAACACGTGGATCTTTACTTTGTAGTTGCTTTAACTGATCCCATTCCTTGTTCGGTTCCTTTGGAGGATGCACTTTGATGACCAATCCAACTTGTTCCCGGCCTGGCGTGTCCTTTCCTGTTAGCGGGAAAGCTTCGAGGAAGGCAGCCAGGCACGCGGCAGGATTCTTTCGTTTGGCCGAAGAGTTCAGGTCAAAGGCAAACAGGAAAAGACGGGCGGCGTCGGGCAAATTGAAGCGCTTCCGATTCGCTGCAGCGGCATCACTTACCTCGACGGCCATTGGCATAACGCGCACCGGAACCGGACTGACAGGCGCAAGAGCGTCATGGATGTATTTCGTAGAAACCCAGACTTCATCGACCAGTGATAGCAGATGCTTCCAATCGTCTGGCCACTGCGGCAATTCCCAGGGCCAGTATCCAATGTTGTATCGGCCTGCCATCACTTCCAGGCCCGTTTCGGCAAAGTGGCGGCCATGCTCAAGGGCAGTGAGGCAGAAGATATTGCTCGAATATTCAGGACCGTTCCCCAAGAAGTCAGCCATGCTTCGATCGTTCTGCGGAACGGAGCTGCCCGGAGAAAAGTTGAGCAAAGTTACCGGCACATCGGTCGTAACCAGCGACTTGACCGCCATGCGTGCATCTTCTCCAATACCGATTTGCCCGAACGCATAGCCGATGACGTTGGCCCCAAATGGCAACCGTCCCGCATCGGCCGGCGCCGCCTCCAGCTCGCTTGCAGCGGATTTGGTGCGCAGGGCGTCGATCAGGCATGTCTCGGTCGTAATGAAGTTTCTGAACCAGTCTATGTACCTGTTTTTTGCGTGAGGTAGCGGGAACGTTTGCTGTAAGCCCGGACGGCTCCGATAGATCAGCGCTTGCAGGCGGTTCAGTCCTGCTATCTCGGAGGGAGAAAGGAGGTAGCGGGTTTGCCAGTTCTCGAAAGGTTCATCATCGAATCCGAGCTCCCTGCAGCCGTGTATGACGTACCAGGCAAGGCAGGTTTCCCGTCCAGTCCTGGTGCTCAAGTCGATGTTCAAATCCCGGCGTTCGCAAACAGCAAGGACCATCAGCCACGATATGGCATGGGCGGGATCGTCTTCGGGCAGAGGCTCGGCCGCCAGCTGTGCTGGCTGGTTCAAGGCATCTCTGAACGCAGTCGCCTGTCGAAGCGACCGGTATTCTCGTCGTCCATGCACAACGCACCATGCAATGAATCCCAAGCGGCTTGCGTTTGTGTCCAAGGGATATTTGATCTGCAGATCTTTGTCCCGCAACTGCCAGATGAGCAGCATGATGCCGATGATGGGCACGGGGAGCCCTTCGGACAGTTCAGGGACAGGCGCAAAATAGCGGCGCCACCGTTCCCCGCTCCAATCTGCCTTCCCCGCACCATAGACCAGCGCGTTGAGACGTTCGATTGGCGTGGCAACCGGGTTAGCCGGCGTCGCTCCTTCAACCCTGGCGGTTGGTCTTTTTAACTTACTTTTCTGCATGAATTGACTCATTCTTGATGCTCTAGATGAACGAGTGGGTCAGAGTGGATCGCGCCCGGTTTCGGTGCAAGGCTTGTTCTTAAAGTCTGACATAGCCATATTCCTCAATAGACTTTGCCAAGACGCTTGACATGTTGCGATATCAAGCGGGCCTCCAACCAGTGCAATGTTCGCTGCACGTCGTTGTACCGGTGTTGCGCTACCGAGCAGATCTACAAAACTGTCAGTCCATAGCTCAATATCGAAGAAATCGACTCCGGAATAGCTAATGATTCCCTTAAGCTCGGTCACAGGATTTGTCCCGGAAGCTACCAGCCTGCAGCCAGCAGCGGCTGCTTCCAGAAACGACCAGGACAGTACGAAGGGTGTCGTCCAATACGCATGCACTCTGCTTACATGCAGCACATCCAGATAGGTCTGATACGGCACCCATCCCGTGAAGTGCACGCGGCTCATATCAAGCTGGTCGCCCACTTCGTTAAGCATATGCTGCTTCCAGCTGATTCCGCCCGGTGCGCGCTGCCCGTAACTCACATCATCGCCACCGACGATCAGGACGTGTGCATTCGGACGGCGGCGCAGCACCTCGGATAGCGAGCGCATGAAGATGTGAAAGCCTCGTACCGGCTCCAGATTCCGCGCCACGTAGGTCAACACTTCATCGCCATACTTCAGCTTGAGATCCGAATGGTATTGATTAGCTGGAATGTTCACCACCGCCTTCAGGTTATGCCTGACGCGCTCGAAATCGATGCCATCATGGATAACACTGATTTTGTCCTGCGCCCATTTCGGGTAGGTACTTTTTTGCCACTGAGTGGGCGAGATTGCCGCATCGGCCATTTCGAGGCTGTGCAGATTGATCGTATTTTTCAGGCGGATCTGGCAGCGCTGCGCAAAATTGATTGGCGGGAACTCCGGATCGAAGCCGACATCCTGCCCCTCGGCCGCATAGTAGTACTCGCAATAGACCACGAGCTTCGCCTTGGGAAACACATCCTTGATAAAAAGCGCTTCTCCCCAGCCAGGGTGGGCAACGATCACATCCGGCTCAAAGCCATCGTGCTTGAGACGGAAGGCGGCCGATGCGCAGGCCTCCGCACGCAGTACCTTTGCCTCTTCATCTTTGAGCAAGGGATGAGTTTCCGGCACGGGCTGGCGCAGCAGCGTGTACGGGCGAACCTCGACGCCTTTGGGCGCCGGGTTGTTGCGCATGGTCAGCGCGACGACACGGTTGCCTTTTTCCTGTGCCAGGGCTGCCGACAAGTGAACGAACTGCCCCGGAAAATTCTGGTGAATGAACAAGACCTTCATGCCGGGATCACGCCTTCCATCGTTGCGAACAAGCCTTTGTCCGTCTCGGGCATGGTTGCCAGTGCCCACAAGTCCCAGCGGCGGCCTTCGTGTACCCTCACCTCTTCAAACCCGGCCTCGACCAGTGCCTTGCCCAGGGTCGTCGCGGTAAACGCGGTACGGTGCGCCATGAAGTGGTTTCCGCGCGTGATCGACTCCTGATGGCCGAAAAGAATGTCGAGCGGTGAAATAGGTCCAACCGGTGATTGGTACAACGGCTGGTTCAAGCGGTCGTCTACGATATAGCGCGCAACTGCACGTATGTCAGGCAGCGTAATTAGCGCAAACCCATCGGGTTTCAACACCCGCCTTAATTCGGCAAGCGCATACGGCACTTCATGCGCATTCAAGTGCTCGATGTTGTGGGACGACCAGACCGCGTCCATGCTGCCGCTGTCGACCAGCGATAAATCGGTGATGCTGGCCACGATATCTGGCCGCACATTGGGATCGATGTCCAGACGAATCTCTTGCCATCCGGCAGTCCTGAAGCAGACCGGTAGCCGTTCTGGCCGAGCAAGCCCACAACCGACATGCAGTACGCGGCGCGTTACGACCGGAGGTGTGTCGGCGACATTGGCTTCCACTTCGCTGAAAACATCATCCCGTTCTTGCATCGCCGTAAAATAATTTTTATTCATTTGTTTGCGCCTTCCAGTACACCCAGACGTGGAGCGCGATTCCTTGGCGGCAGTGCAAGCCCGCCGAACGCCTGCGCGTGCATATCCAGATTCAAGCTCGGGTGATAAGCAGGGTCGTTGAGCAGCACGCCGCTCCAGCGCTTGCGCAGCTGTTCGACTTCGCGCTGGGCGCGGGCGCGCTTTTGCGGCGTGTCTTCATGGCCGCGGCTGGCGGATTCCGCATGCAGCAGCCGAGCATGCGGGGTCCAGACCACAGCCCTGCCCTGCGCGCGCAGTTTCAAGCACAGATCAACATCATTGAACGCGACAGGAAACGCTACCTGATCCATGCCGCCAACGGCGAGGTAGTCGCTCTTGCGCAGGAACAGGCATGCGGCGGTGACCCCGCTGACTTGCTGCGTCAGCTGGTTGCGGCCATGGTCGCCCCAGTCGGCCTCGGCCAGCGTATTGCCGAAGTGGCCGGCCACGTTGCCCACGCCCAGCAGCACGCCGCCGTGCTGAACCATGCCGTTCGGCCAGAGCAGCTTGGCGCCCACCGCGCCGACATGCGGCTGCAGGAGATGGCTTACGATTTCATCGAGCCATCCGTCGTGCAGCGCTTCGATGTCGTTGTTGATCAGGCCGACGATCTCGCCCCTGGCGGCTTCCACGGCGCGATTGTTCAGCTCCGCAAAGTTGAAGGGGCCCGGCATCGGCAGCACCCGTATGCCTTCCTTGCCGAGGCTGCGAAAGTAATCCTTGCTCTCCTGCTCGACCGATCCGTTATCGATCACGATGATTTCCAGATTCGGCCAGTCGGTATGCTGGCGCAGGCTGTCGATGCAGCGCTTGAGCATTGGCGCATGGTCGCGGGTTGGGATGAGCAGGCTGATCGACGTGGTCTTTTGCTGCGGCGTCAAGGTGCGGCGCAACGTGCGCGGCACAAAATCGGCCGGCATGACATCGACGTTCAACGGCAAGAGCTTTGTTGCCGGCTCGCGGTGTTGCAATACGGATTGCGCCGCCTCGAGTCGCTCGCTGCGCTCGGCATCGGTCAGCTCACCGGCGAACTGCTACAGCACATGCGGCACATGGGCGATGTCCTGTGCACCCTGCTCCCAGACCTGGCCCAGCACTGTCCACGCGTAGCCTGCGGCATGTTTCGGCAGATCCGCCTGCTTAAGTTTGCCGAACTGCGTTCTGGCCAACCCGGCATCAACCAGCATCAGTTCGAGCGGATAGTCGCTGCACAATGCGTATTCCGGGTTCCACGCCGGCTTGAACCATGGCCGTTCGCCGGCTTCGTCCCGTACCGCACTGTCGGTATAGACGACTTGCGCGCCAGGAAGCTTGAAGCCTTGCATTGCGAACGCTAGCGCGTGGCTCTTCAGGGTGTCGCCGGCGCGCATGCAGGCAATGGCGTCGGCGCCGGCGGCAATGGCTTCCTTCAGCAGTTTGGCAAACGCAAATGCTTTCTTGCCGTCATTGCGGGCGGCCAGTACCACTGCCGTGGTACCGACCTGGCGTTTCAGACTGGCGATGGTGGCATCATAATCGCCGTCGCCTGTAATGATGATGGCGACACTAGGAAGTGGCGCTGCACCCTTCCTGCGGCGGCCAGCCGGCTGAACTGATTCCGGTGCATCGAAATGCGCCGACCATGCCGCATACTGTGCAAAGCCGATGCTGCGCGGCAGATAACGCTCGTAGTTGTCCATCAGCGTATTGAGAAGCGGCGCCTGTGGGGCGTCGCCGATAGCGTCGGCGAACACGTCGGCCAACAGCGCCCTGCCCCCGGCGCCATAACAGCAGACCGTCACCGGGCTGCCGTTGAGCGCGTGACCGTCTTCATCGAGCACACGGATTTCATGCACTTGTCCGTCCGCCAGCGACAACGGCAGGTCGAGCGTAAAGCCGTACGGGCCGGCTTCAACGGCACGCGCGCCGGCATGGGGCAGCGTCGCAGCGGTCGTGGCCAGCAGTTCGGCGCCCCGGTAAGCGCGCACCGTCAGCGTTCGGCCGGGGCGCTGCGGGTCGATTGCCCAGCCATGCACGCGCAGACCGCCGTCGCTGAAATCCTGATTGATTGCCCGCGCCGGCGCTGCGATCGGCTTGCCCAGGTCGACATGGCCGTCGAGCACTAGGGCAGTATTGGCAATGCGCACGGTGATCGCGCCACGCTCGCTGAGCGCCAGCATACCGAGGTCGGCAACGAAACCATGGCAGACATCGCCCTGGAAGCGGTCGGCAAGATCGGTGCGCGCCACATCGGCGAGAACGCAGCCGAATGCGTCGCCGTTGAGGCAGATTTCGACAGCCACCCGCGCCAGCGGCTGCTGCGTGTCGACCGCCCAGCCGTAGAGCAGGTTCTGGTGCAGGCCTTCCACCGCGCCGTGCCAGCGGGTTGCTGTAACGGTGGCGGCATGCTTCATCGTCTTGGATCGTGCTGTGCTCATGCTGTTTCTGGTTCCGGCAAGGTCGAAGGACGTCCGTTGGAAACGGTCGCAGCTGCCTCGGGGCGGGCCTGCCTATGCCGTTCAATATGTGTTTTCTGCCAATTTGCCAGCCAGACAGCGGCCCGGAAATTTCCGTCCATGACGTCGGCAGCGATGCCAGCCGGGATGTCGCGGTGTGCAGCGGCGAGGATGCAATCGCAACCGCTCAGACTGACCAGTGCCGCGTCGGTAATGACCTGGGCGTCGCTGTCATGATTGAATGGCACCGCATCGACCACACCGGTATGCCAGAGTGCTTCGCTGGCGTCGCCGATGACCAGCAGGCGCAATGGCAGGCGCCGGGTCGCGATCAGGCGGGCAAGCTTCAGCACCTGGGCAGCATGGACGTCGGTGCTCCGGTGCTGCCATACCGCAATGCGTGCAACTGTGGTCGCAACAGCAGCCGACCGCATTACGCTCTGAACGGCTGCCTTGCCATTCTTTGCGGCAGTCGTCATCCAGGTACCGACGGTGGCCATGCATTCGGACTGCAATGCACGGCGCGCGCCGGCCAGGGGATCGCGCCGCAGAAATGCCCGGTACTCCGGGTAGTAGGCTGGATAGCGGTCAGCGATCACCTCGCGGTTCTGCTTGACGCGCAGGCGTTTCTCGAAACGGAACGACACGGTGCCGGTATGCGCAACAAACACGCCGGTCGCGGCGACATGCCGGTAACCGGCCGCCCGCGCCCGCAGGCACCAGTCCACTTCTTCGCCGTAGCCGCGCACCAGGGCGCCGCCATCCAGATGACCGATCCGGTTCAGCACGCTGCGGCGCATCAACATGGCAAAACCGCAGCAGGCCGGCAGTTCCACGTCTTCGACAACGCCGTCCGCATGCAGGCGTGCGGCCATCGCATCGATCTGCGCAGACTCGGAGAACGTTGGCGCAGGAGCCGCATCGGCCACCCTGGGAAAACTGGTGATTTCTCCGTTGTTCGACCAGGGCGACACGGACGCAATGTCGTCCGCGCGGTACAGCGCGGCATGCAGGCGATCCAGCCAATCGCCATGCACGACGGTGTCGGCATTGAGCAGCAGCGCATCACGGTCGGCATGGTAGGACAGGCCGCGATTGACGGTCTCGATGAAGCCAAGGTTGTAGCGGTTGCGCAGCAGGGTAATGCGGCCTTCCCGGGCCAGCTGGGCCAGCCACGTTGACAGTGCCGGTTCGGGGCTGGCGTCATCGATCACAATCAATTCGGCCGCCACGCGGTTGGCAGGCAAACTCGCCAGCACGCTGTCGATGCATGCCTTGACGAGCTGATGATCGCGGTAGACCGGGATGATGATGTCAACCGGAGCAAGCGCTTTTTTCCGGCGCGCGCCAGGCACGATGGGCACCGGCTGGGTGGCCGGGGGCATCGGTGTGTATATGGAACGGAACACCAGCGGCGAGCCCTGCAGAACGCGCAGCCCGGACGGCTCGGCGGTGCGGTCGGAGAACGCCAGCGACCAGGTGGACCGGGTGTCCGGACAGGTAATCCTGAAACGCGTACCGGGCACGATGTCGTGAAACGATTGCGACGTCTCGCAGGATACGATCAGCGTGATCGTGTCGGACGGCGCATCGCCCGGGCTTGCCTCCGGCATGCCTGATGACAGCTGATAAACGATGCCTTCGATGTCGGCGCCGGACTTCCAGCAGGCGCCCGCACGTTCGACTCCGGCTTCCCGCAGCAACGCCAGCAGCGGCGCCTGGTTGCCATGGCGGCAGCGCTCGGGCAGGAAAGCAGGACCGAGTTCGACGACGCTGGCCATGGCGCCCGACGACAGCCATGCACGCAGCAGCGCGTCTTGCAAGGTGGGATTCAGAGGGTCGCAGTGCCATGCACGGTACCAGGCTTTTTCCGCAAGTTCAGGGCGGCATGACTGCAGGATGCGCGCGCGCAGAATGGCTGGCACAGCGCTGTCCGGATGGCGGCGGCACACGTATTCGGTAGCCACCAGAGCATCGGCAAAACGCCCTTCCTGCAGTGCGGCAAGCGCACTGGTCAGCAAGGCGTTGTCACGCTGCAAAGGTGAGCAAAGAGGCAAAAAAAAGGGGACCGAAGTCCCCTTCGCACTACGATGATTCATGTAGAAGCTTAGACAAGTCCGTCAATGATTTTCACGTAACCGACAGTGGTGATTTCCGGATTGCCGAAGTTGTCGACCGCGATATTGGCAAAGCTTGCCGCAATCTCGCCACGTGAATTGCCGTTTGCCAACGCAGTCAGCCAGAAGGCCTTGCCTGCATCGTCGATCTGGCTGCCGACCCGGTTAAAGGTATTCGCGTAGAGTCTTTCGATGAACTGGGCGTCCGTCAGGCCGGAGAACGACGAGGCATTGAGCGAGATGAAGTCCTGCCCGATCTGCTCGAAGCTGACCCCTGCGTTGACGGCATTCTCCCAGAAGTGCAAGCCCCCCTCATCGGCGGTGCGCTTGAACAGCGTTTCATACAAGACAGCGACGCTTGCTTCAGCCTTGCCGGCGACTGCGATGACGGCCTGGTTATTGTTCAGCTGTACGTATTCAACGTTCTGCAAATCGGTCACTGTGCCGTCGGCAGACTTGGTCATCTTCAGGTGGCCGTTTTCGACCGTCACCACATAGTCGTTCAGACTGCCTGCGATGGTGACGTGGTCGTTGCCGGTGCCGCCATCCACGGTGTCGTTGCCGACGCCGGCGACAATGGTGTCGCTGCCTGTGCCGCCTGCCAGCGAGTCGTTGCCCTGGCCGCCGACGAGGCTGTCGTTGCCGCCGCCGCTGATGATCGTGTCATTGCCGGTGCCGCCATCGATATAGCTGTTCTTGTTGTCGTTGACGACCATCTTGTCGCTGCCGCCCGGGCCGACGACGACGCGCTGAATCGATTCGGCGTTTGCC